>Ga0136846_1232023_pt1 | contig 21067 bp, 20 predicted proteins | sample HopSoiMetagenom2_FD_96841 | JGI IMG/M metagenome (GOLD analysis project Ga0136846, IMG submission 96841) | Grasslands soil microbial communities from Hopland, California, USA - 2 Assembly 2016 (version 4) | ecosystem: Environmental > Terrestrial > Soil > Grasslands | place: USA: Hopland... | reverse complement strand
GGCCACGGCGTCAGCGCCGTAAACCGCCGAGGCGCCGCCCGTCAGAATGTCCACCCGCTGCACCAGGGCGCCGGGGATGAAGTTGATGTCGGCGGCGAGCGAACCGCCGGAGGTGTTCGGCGTGCCGGGCATCAGGCGGCGGCCGTCGATCAGCACCAGGGTGCGGGTGGCGCCGAGGCCGCGAAGGTTGACGGTGGCGGTGCCGGTCGAGCCGTTGGACAGCGCGGCGCCCTGCGCGGCGAAGGCCTGCGGCAGGGTGTTGATCATGTCCTCAACGCGGGTCACGCCCTGCGCCCGCAGCTCCTGGGCGCCGATGGCGGTCACCGGGCTGACGCTTTCCAGGTTCGGCGTCGGGATGCGCGTGCCGGTCACGACGACTTCGGCGACTTCGCCATTGCCGCTCGCGGCGGCCTGGGCGTTGGCTTGCGAGGCGCCGAGCAGGGCGGCGCCGCAAATCATGGAAGACGCCAGAAGGCGCTCCCGGATGGAGTTGAATTTCACGGTCAGGATCCTCCAGCGGTCCTGCCTCGAAGGGCAGCCGCTCCCCACAAAAAGAGATCGGTCCCAGGGACAGACCGTCCCCGGTTACGGCGGAGTTACGAGGGTCCGACTTGAGCGGTCAACGAACATTAGCGATCGGCAATGTTTCGGGCGCCCACCTGTCGCATTCTGGTCACAGATTGCCGGCCCTTCCCGGTTTGCGGGAAGGATTGGTCTAGGATCGCGATGTCACGCCGGCGCGGAGGCCGGCCGGATGGCATGCGCCGCCCGGCCGGTCCCCTTGCCGAGAGCCCCTAGAAGTTCGCCGTGAAGCCGACGAACACCTTGCGGCCCAGGAGGTCGTAGGTGGGGTAGGTATTGGGCAGGCCCGAGCCGACGATCGCCGAATTGATCAGCGGCGGATCCTGGTCGAACACGTTGTTCACGCCCGCGCGGAGGCTGAACATGTCGTTGACCTTCCACAGGCCGGCCAGGTCGATGTAGCTGCGCTCCGGCAAGGTGTGGTTGAACGCGTTGGTCCTGCCCTTGCCGATGCTGGGCTCGTTGGTGTCCACCTCGTACTTGGACTCGCCGATGTAGCGCCAGGCGGCGGACAGCAGCAGGTCATGCCACGGCGTGGTCCAGTTCACTCGCAGGGTGTGGCGCCAGCGCGGGTTCACCGTCGAGCCGCACTGCGGCCCGAACAGGCCCGCGCAGTCGTAGGACGGATCGCCCGGCAGCGGCACGGTCGACGCCTTCAGGAGGTAGGAGCCGGTCAGCTCGAACGAGAGCCCGCCCCAGTTGTCGATCCCCCAGTCCGCGAGCGGCAGGTTGTAGGACGCCTGCACGTCGACGCCGGAGGTGACGGCCTGGCCGATGTTGACACCCGTCCCGTTGATGTAGCCGCCGGCCGCCTGGCTGGTGCCGAACAGGGTGCCGTTCACCGGGTTGCGGACGATCTGGCTGCAGAAATTCTGCGCGCCGGTGTCCAGGCACCGCTGCAGCACGACGCCCAGCGGGATCGAGCCGATCTCGTCCTTCAGGTCGATGTGGAAGTAGTCGATGCTGGCCGTCAGGCCACGCACCCAGTGCGGCCGGGTGGTGAAGCCGACCGTGAAGGTGTTGGCCCGCTCCGGCTGCAGGGCGGGGTTGCCGCCCGTGAGCACGGCGCACTGCTGGGCCGGGCACTGCGGGATCACCCCGTACTGGGCCGCGGTGATGCCGGTGTTGAGGCAGGCGGCGGGAGACGCGGGATTCACCGCATTGGCCGCGCAGGGGTCCTCCGACACCTGGCTGGTGTTGGTCACCGTCTGCGGCGAGTAGAGCTCCAGGATGTTCGGGGCGCGGATGGCGCGGTTGAACGAGCCGCGGAAGCGGATGTCCTCGATCGGCGACCACTGCAGGCCCACCTTCCAGGTCTTGGCCTGGATGCCGGTGGAGTAGTCGGAATAGCGGTAGCCACCCTCGAACAGCACGTCGCGGGCGAAGGGCATGTCCTGCACCAGCGGGACCCGCACCTCGCCGTAGACTTCGGCCGCGCGCAGGCTGTTGTTCACCCGCACCGAGGCGCCGCCCGAGCCGGACAGGTCGCCGCTCTCCTCGGCCACGTCCGGGGCGAACTCCAGGTGGTCGCGGCGCTGGGTGACGCCGAAGGCGACGCCGACGCCGTCACGCGCCCACGGCGACTTGATGCCGTAGCTGCTGAGGTCGCCGGTGACGTCGGCCTCGAAGATCCGCTCGGTGGTGGTCCCGCGCGAGGTGCCGAGCTCGGCCAGGGACTGCGCCGCGGCCGAGGTCACGCCATTGTCCTGGAAGATGTTGTACGGCACGCAGCCGGCGCGGCCGGAGAGGCAGACCGGATTGGCCGCCGTCCCGCCGACCAGCAGGGCGTCCTGGATGCCGGCGATGCTGAGGTAGTTCTGCACCGCCGAGGCCAGGGTCGTGCGGTAGTACGACCCGTAGACATCGTACTTCCACGGTCCGGTGATCGTGCCGCGGGCGCCGCCGACGACGCGGTAGTTGGTGTGCTCGTAGAACGAGTTGCGCGGCCCGCCCTCGACGTTGCGTCGGCCGATGTAGAGGTCGCGCGTGGCGCCCGAGGCGATGTCGCCCGCCGAGCAGCCCAGCACGCCCTGCTGCTGGGCGCTCAGGAACGGGTTGTTGCAGTTCACCAGGAAGCCGCCGGACGGCTGCGCGCCGCTCCCCTGGAACAGGGCGCTGGGCGCGATCTGCACGTTCGTGCGGTCATTCATGAAGTTGAAGTCGGAGTAGAGCTCGACGTGGTCGTTGATCTGGTAGTTGGCGAAGAAGCCCGCGGTGTAGCGGGTGCTCTGCTGGATCAGGTATTCGAGGTTGTTGGAGTTGTACTCCGCCGGCGGGGAGGTGCCGGGCGTGCCGTAGGGCACGAACTGGTTGCCGAGCACGGCGCCCGCGTCCGCGGACTGGCCGCCGATGGTGAAGGGCGCCCCGCTCGCCAGGTAGAAGATGTTCGAGTTCGACGAGCCCGCACAGCGCGGGTTGGGGTCGACGTTCAGCTGACAGGCCGCATAGTCACGGTGCGCGTCCGTCACCGGGTCCTGGTCGTGATAGGTGAAGTAGGCGGTGATGTTGCCCTTGTTGTCGGGCGCGTTCATGCCGAACAGCAGGCTGAGGTCGCGGGACTTGCCGTCCCACTCGCTGCCCGGATTGTGGATGTTCTTGGCGTTGGCCAGCCCCTGCATCAGGTCGTTGTGCTGGCTGTGCTGGTAGACGCCCCACTGGGCGTCGATCTGGGCGCCCTCGAAGTTGTGCTTCATCACGAAGTTGACCACGCCGGCCACGGCGTCGGAGCCGTAGACCGCCGAGGCGCCGCCGGTCAGCACCTCCACCCGGTTGATCAGCTGCGAGGGCACCTGGTTGATGTCGGGCGCCGGGTTCGGGTTGCCGGTGTTGGGGTCGCCGAGGCCGAGGCGGCGGCCATCCACCAGCACCAGGGTCCGCTGCGGGCCGAGGCCGCGCAGGTCGACGGTGGCCACACCGCCCGGTCCGCTCAGCGGGTTTGAGGTCGGCCCGAGGTCGACGGACGCGTTCTGGGTCACCTGCGGCAGCTGGTTCAGGATGTCGATGGTCGCCGGGCGGCCGCCCAGCAGCACTTCCTGGCTGCCGACCACCTGCACGGGGCTGACGCTGTTGAGGTTCGGCTGCGGGATGCGCGTGCCGGTGACCACGATCTCGGCGACCTCGCTACCGCCGGTGGCCGCCGCCGCGGGCTGGCTGGGTGTTGCGGTCTGGGCCAGCGCCGGCGCGCCGGCGGCCACCGCCAGGGCGGCCCCGCAGAACATGGATGACGCCAAGAGGCGATCCCGATGGGCGTTCGAAGTCACGTTTGGATCCTCCAGCAGGCGCGCGAAAGCAGCGGCCCGCCCCACAAGATGAGACGCACCCGGAGCGATAAACTCGCGGTTGGCGCGAGTTACGGGAGCCGCCGCCAGAGGGTCAACGAGCATTCATAAGTGATAATGATGTTGAGACGTGAGTGTCGCAATCGCGCCACATCATTTCCAAAGATCGTCGTTCGGCCTTATTCTACGGCTAAGCTTGCTTTCACCGAGCGTGACTCTGTAATGTTTCTGGGATGCCAAATCGTGGCGAAACTATGGAGCGATCTACTTGCGTTCATCCATCGCCGCTATGTGCGCGATCTTGCTCGCGGCCGGCTTCGGCGGCGAGGCGACGGGGGCCGGGGCGGCGGGGGCGCAGACGCGGCCCGCGGGGCATTCCCGGCTGCTGGAGAAACTGACGAACTGCGCAGAAGTTTCCGACCGGGACGCACGTCTGGGTTGCTACGAGGCCGCCGCTGCGGAGCTGAAGGCCGCGGAGGCCCGCGGCGACATCGTCATGGTCGATCGCGAGCAGGCGCAGGCCGTGCGGCGCCAGGCGTTCGGCTTCGAGCTGCCCTCGCTCAGCCTGTTCGATCGCGGCGGACGAGCCGAGAAGCTGGACAGGGTGTCGGGACGCCTGGCCAGCGCCTCGCGCGACGGTGGCGGCCGCTGGACCTTCCAGCTGGAGGACGGCGCGACCTGGACCCAGGTGGACAGCGACCCGCTGCTGGTCACCCCGCGCGCCGGCATGCCGGTGGAGGTGAAGACCTCGCTGCTGGGCGCCTACTTCCTCGACGTCGACGGCCACGCCGGGGTGCGGGTGCGCCGGGTCCGCTGAGCGCGCCGACCATGGCCAGGCCGTTGCGTATCGCCCGATGCGCCGCTTAATGGTGGCTCAGTGAATCGGGGACCGAGCGTGATGGCGATCCGGAACAGGTGGACCCTTGGACTGGCGCTGGGCGCCGCGGCCTTCGTCCCCTTCGCGCTGGCGGCGGCCGCGCCGAAGGAAGGCGGCCGCGCCGCCATCGTCCAGAAGCTCACCGATTGCCGCAAGATCACCGAGGATGCGGCCCGCCTCGCCTGCTACGACCAGGCCGCCGCCGCCTTCGACCAGGCCGAGGCCAAGGGCGACGTGGTGGTCGTCGACCGCGAACAGGCCAAGGCGGTGCGCCGCCAGGCCTTCGGCTTCACCCTCCCCTCGATCTCCATCTTCGAGAAGGGCGAGAGCAAGGAGGAGGTCGAGAACGCCACCGGCGTCGTGGCCTCCGCCCGCCAGGACGGCGCGGGCCACTGGATCCTGAAGCTGGAGGACGGCGCGGTCTGGGCCCAGGTCGACGCCAACGAGCTCTTCAAGACCCCCAAGCCCGGCATGCCGGTGAAGATCCGCAAGGCGGCCCTGGGCAGCTACCTGATGAGCGTCGACAACCAGGGCTCCTTCCGCGCCCACCGCGTGGAGTAGGGCGTGAACTCTGCCTCCCCCGCTTCGCGGGGAGGTACGAACTAGCCGCCGCCGTAGAACGCGTTCCGCGCCGCCATCATGGCGTTGATGCGCTCGCGCTCGCCGGGCTCCAGGTAGGGGTTCCAGACGTCGAAGATCAGGATGACCCGCAGCTCGTCGGCGTCGTTCCAGGCCTCGTGCTCGATGGTGTCGTCGAACACCCAGGCCTCGCCCATCCGCCAGCTGCGCGTCTCGTTGCCAACCCGGAAGGCCGCGGGCCCCGGCAACACCAGCGGCAGGTGGCAGAGCAGGCGTACATTGGTGGAGCCGGTGTGCGGCGGGATCCGGGTGCGGGCGTCCAGGGCCGAGAACATGGCGGTGGGCGCAAAGCCCGGCTGCTGGGCCATGGGCAGCCGATCCAGCAGGGCCGCGGTCTGCGGGCAGGCGTCGCACACCGCGTCGTTGCGCGTGCCGTCCTTCCAGAGGAACAGCGAGCTCCAGCGGCGGGAATGGTTCAGCTCGCCCCACTGGTTCACCGGCGCGTCCGGCGGGAACTGGATGTAGGGCGAGAAGGCGTCCATCTGCGTGGCGAGCGCCGCCGTCAGCTCGGCCTGGATGGTCCCGGTGGCGGCCTCCAGCTGCGGCAGCCAGGGGAACAGCTCGCGCGGATAGAACGGGATCGCCGGCAGGCGCGGGTAATGCAGCAGCAGGGGCTCGTGCTGGTAGACCTTGCGCACCCCCGCATAGACGCCGATGGCCTCCTCCAGCCGCTTCTGGGCCAGCTCGCCGCCGGCCGCCTCCACGGGGCCGACGCTGCGGGCGAGGTGGTCCAGGAGCGCCTGGCGCGTCTGCTCCACCACCTGGCGCGCATGAGCCAGCGGGCTCTTCAGGTTGGGCGGCAGGTTGCCCTCTTCCGGCGCCAGCTTCAGGGCGTTCTCGTAGGTGCGGGCCGCCACCCGCGCGCCCGACAGCTTCTCGATGATCGCGCCCTTCGAGAGCAGGGCCATGAAGTTGTAGGGATCCAGCGCCAGCGCCTCGTCCAGGGCCGCCAGGGCGGCCGGCAGGGCGCCGCTCATCCGGTGGACCAGCGCCTTCTGCATCTTCACATGCGGGTCGAACGGCGAGCCGCGCTCGGCCTGCAGCACGCAGCGCAGGGCGGCGTTGGCGTCGCCGCGCCGGATCGCCGCCGCCGCATCGGCCATCAGCTGCTCGGGCGAGGTGTCCTGGCCGAGGTCGGTCATCACCGGTCCTTCGGGTCGATGGCGTCGCGCAGGCCGTCGCCAAGGAAGTTGAAGCACATCAGGGTCACCACCATCACCAGCGACGGGAACACGAGCAGCCACGGCGCGAGCTCCATGTCCTGGGCCCCCTGCGCAATCAGCACGCCCAGCGACGCCATCGGCGGCTGCACGCCCAGCCCCAGGAAGCTCAGGAAGCTCTCCGCCAGAATGACCGCCGGTATCGTCAAGGTCACGTAGACCGCGACGGGTCCCATGAGGTTCGGGACGATATGCCGCGCGACGATCGCCGTTCGCCCAAGGCCCGCGGCGCGGGCGGCCTCGACGAACTCGCGGTGCTTCAGGGTCAGGGTCTGGCCGCGCACGATCCGGCTCATGGTCAGCCACTCCACCGCCCCGATGGCCACGAAGATCAGCACGATGTTGGAGCCGAAGGCCACCATCAGCAGGATCACGAAGAAGATGAAGGGCAGCGAATAGAGCACGTCCACCAGGCGCATCATCAGCTCGTCGACCTTGCCGCCGAGATAGCCGGCCGTGGCGCCCCAGGCCACGCCGATCACCAGGGAGACGGTCGTGGCCACCGCCCCGATGGCCAGCGAGACCCGCAAGCCCACCAGCAGCCGGGCCAGGAGGTCGCGGCCCAGCGCGTCGCAGCCCAGCAGGCGCCCGCCGGCCAGCGGCGGCAGCCAGACGGCCTGCTTGTCCACCTGGTCGTAGCCGAAGGGCAGCAGCCAGGGGCCGATCACGGCCGCCAGCACCAGGGCGGCCAGCACCCAGGCGCTCGCCACCGCCGCGCGGTTGCGGAGCAGCCGGGCCCGGGCGTCGTCCCAGAGGCTGCGGCCCCGGGGCGGCTGGGCCGTGGTGCTGGTTCCCATCGCGCTCACGCCAGCCTCACCCGCGGGTCGAGCACGGCCTGCAGCAGGTCAGACAGCAGGTTCAGCAGCAGGATCAGCGCCGCATAGACGATCACCATGCCCATCACGACGGTGTAGTCCCGCTGCAGGGCGCTGATCACGAAGAACTTGCCCAGGCCCGGCAGGTTGAAGATCCGCTCCACCACCAGCGAGCCGGTGATCAGGCCGGCGCAGGCGGGGCCCAGGTAGCTGACCAGCGGCAGGATGGCGGCGCGCAGGGCATGGCGGCGCACGATCACGCCCTCCGGCAGGCCCTTGGCCCGCGCCGTGCGGATGTAGTTGGAGCGCAGCACCTCGATCATGCCCGCCCGGGTCAGCCGCGAGATCACCGCGATCTGCGGCAGGGCCAGCACCGTCACCGGCAGCACCAGGTTGGGCAGCGCCCCATCGTTCCAGCCCGCGGTGGGCAGCCAGCCCAGCTTGGAGGCGATGGCCAGGACGAGCAGGGGCGCGGTGACGAAGGTGGGGATGCAGACCCCGAGGATGGCGATCGCCATGACCAGGTTGTCGACCATCCGGTTCTGGCGCAGGGCCGCCGCGACCCCGAGGCTGACGCCTACCACCGTCGCGACCAGCATGGCCGAGAGGCCCAGCTTCAGAGAGACCGGGTAGTTCTGCTTGAGGATCTCCAGCACGGTCTTGTCGCGGTATTTCAGGGACGGCCCGAGGTCGCCGTGGGCGACGCCGACCAGGTAGTCCAGGTACTGGGCGCCCAGCGGCTTGTTGAGGCCGTACTTGGCCAGGACATTGGCCTCGATCTCGGGCAGCAGCTTGCGGTCCGAATCGAACGGGCCGCCCGGGGCCGCGCGCATCATGAAGAACGCGGCGGTGATCACCAGGAACAGGGTCGGGACCGCGATCAACAGGCGACGGCCGATGTAGCGCAGCATCGCTGGAGAAGGCCCCGGAGCGCCGGCCGCCGCGGCCGGGCGTTGCGAAACTTCCACCCACCCCCGATGATGTCAACGAAGGCCACCAGCTTCGAGTACACCAGCCCCATGACCGACTTCCGACCCGTCACCGACACCCTGTCCGTGAGCCCGCAGATCAGCGTCGCCGACGTGCAGGCCGCCGCCGACCAGGGCTTCAAGACCATCATCAACAACCGCCCGGAGGGCGAGGACCCCAGCCAGCCGTCCGGCCACGAGATCGAGGCGGCGGCGCGGGCCGCGGGCCTGGCCTATTTCCACATCCCGGTGCGGGGCGGCCCGACGCCGGAGCAGGTGGAGACCACCGCGCGGGTGTTCGCCGAGGCCGACCAGCCGGTGCTGGCCTTCTGCCGCTCCGGCACGCGGTCCATCGTCACCTGGTCGCTGAGCCAGGCCGCCACCGGCGCCCGCGGCCGCGACGAGCTGATCCAGCTGGGCCGCCAGGCGGGCTACGACCTCTCCGGACCCTTGGGCGGATGATCCCCTACGTCCGCGAGATCGACATCGACTACGGCCGCTGCGACCCGGTCTCGCCGCTGATCCGCCGGGTCACGGCCAACAACCCCGGCCCCTTCACCTTCAAGGGCACGGGCACCTACATCGTCGGCCACGGCGAGGTGGCCGTGATCGACCCCGGCCCGGACGACCCGGCCCATCTGGAGGCGATCCTGGCGGCGGTGGCGGGCGAGCGGGTGACCGCCATCGTCATCACCCACCACCACTCCGACCACTCGCCCCTGGCCGGGCCGCTCAAGGCCCGCACCGGCGCGCCGATCTACGGCTGCGCGGTGGCGACGCACGAACAGGCCGACACCGGCGAGGTGAAGATGGAGGCCGGCCACGACCTCGACTTCCTGCCGGACGTCAGCCTCTGCGAGGGCGGGGAGATCTCCGGCCCGGGCTGGACCCTGGAGGCGATCCCGACGCCGGGGCACACCTCCAACCACCTCTGCTACGCCCTGCCCCAGGAGAACGCCTGCTTCACCGGCGACCACATCATGGGCTGGTCGACCACGGTGATCACCCCGCCCGACGGCGACATGACCGACTACCTCGCGAGCCTGGACCGGATCCGAGCGCGGAACTTCGCCGTGCTCTGGCCGACCCACGGCCCGCCGATCCGCGACGTGGACGCCTTCATCGGCGCCTATATCGAGCACCGCCAGGAGCGGGTGGAGCAGATCCTCGGCGCGCTGAAGGCCGGGCCCGCGCGCATCCGCGAGCTGGTGCCCACGCTCTATGCCGACGTCGACCCGCGCCTGCACCCGGCCGCCGCGCGCTCCATGCTGGCGGCGATGATCCACCTGGTGCGCCAGGGGGCACTGGCCACCGACGGGGCCCCGGGGCCGGACAGCACCTACCGCCTCGCCTAGACGACCACCCGGCCCGGCGGGCCCTCCCCCGCCAGCAGCGCCGCCACGCCGTGCAGCGCCGTCGCCAGGACCGTCCGCTTCGAAGGGCCGCCCAGCGAGATCCGCAGGCCGTTGGGATGGTCCGGGCCCGCTGCGAAGGCGTCGGCGGCCACCAGCGACAGGCCGCGCGCCTGGGCCGCCTGGTGCAGTCGCGCGGGCGGCCAGCCCGGCGGCAGGTCCAGCCAGACATGCAGCCCTTCGGCCGCGCCTCGAGCTTGCGGCAGGATCTCGGCGGCGATGGCCCGTCGCGCCCGGGCCTCACGCCGAACGCCGGCCAGCAGCCGCTCGGCGTCGCCCTCGCGGATCCAGGCGGCGGCCACGGCGGCCATCAGCGGCGCCGGCATCAGGCCGACGGCCCGCAGGGTCTCGGCCGTGCGGGCGGCGATCTCCCCGGGCGGCGGCAGCAGGTAGGCGGTGCGCAGGCCGGGCGACAGCGTCTTGGAGAGCGTCGCCAGGTGGAAGGTGCGCTCCGGCGCCAGGGACGCCACCGCCGGCGGCGGCGCGTCGAACAGGCGGCTGTAGGGATCGTCCTCGATGATCCAGAGGTCGTGGGCGCGGGCGATCTCAACGATCGCGCGGCGGCGCTCGACGTCCAGGGTCGCGGCGGTGGGGTTCTGGGTGGTTGGGATCAGGTAGATCGCGCGCGCGGGGGTCTGCGCCGCCAGGCGGCCCAGGGCGTCCGGGTCCAGGCCGCCGGCGGCGCACACCGCCAGTCTCACGCCCAGGGCCGCGGCGGCCGACAGCAGCCCCGGGTAGACCAGCGGCTCGACGATCAGCACGTCGCCGGGCCGACAGACCGTCGCCAGCACCGCGGCCAGCCCGGTCTGGGCGCCCGGCGAAATCAGCAGCCGCTCGGGGGCGACCTCGCCCAGCAGCGGCTTCAGCCAGGCGGCGGCCGCGGTGCGTTGTCCGAGCGCCCCGCCCGCCGGGTGATAGGCCATCAGCGCCTGGGGGTCGGTGCGCCTCAGGATGGCGGCCGTGGTCTCCGCCAGCAGATCCCCGAGCGACAAACCGTCGGGCGGCGGCGGCAGGTTCATGCTGAGGTCGACGAGGCCCGCCTCGTCCTCGCTGGCCCCGGCGCGGACGAAGGTCCCGCGCCCAACCGTCCCCTCGATCAGGCCCTGGGCGCGCGCGGCGGCATAGGCGCGGGTGACGGTGGTGAGGTCCACGCCGACGAGCTCCGCCACCGTCCGCTGCGGCGGCAGGCGATCGCCCGGCTGCAGCTCGCCCGCCCGCACCGCCGCGGCCAGGGCCTCGACCAGCGCCCGATAGATCGGCTGCCCCCCGGGCTCCATGCGCCGCAGCCAGCGCGCGGCGGGATGATCGGCGTCGGCCATTGCCTTTTCAACCTCACATGCATACATTCATAACAGATTGTATGCGTCATATTTTGGCATTGTATGGGACAAAGCCGATGACCCACAACCCCGCCTCCTCCTCGCTAAGCGCCCCGTCGTCGCTCAGCGCGCCCTCGTCGCTCAGCGCCGGCCTGCGCTGCCGCTGCCCCCGCTGCGGCGAAGGACATCTGTTCTCCGGCTTCCTGCAACTGGCGCCCCGCTGCGAGCGGTGTGGCCTGGACTTCGGCTTCGCCGATCCGGCGGACGGTCCGGCCTTCTTCGTCATGACCGGCGTCAGCATGGTGGTGACGGGCCTGTGGGCCTGGAGCGCGGTCGTCCTGCAGCCGCCGCTGTGGGCGCAGTTCGCCACCGTCTTTCCCGCGCTGATCGGCGGCTGCCTGGCGTGCCTCCGCCCCGTGAAGGCCTGGCTGGTGGCCGAGCAGTACACGCACAGGGCGGGCGAGGGCGAATGGCTGAGCATCGGCGGCCACGGCGAAGGCGGCTTCACCGTCCACCGTCGCGCCGTCGCCGAAGCCCAGGCGCGCCGGGGCTAGAGCGCGCGCTCCAGCACCACGAAGGCGAGGTCGTCGCGGGTCGGGATCCCGATCCGGTCGTCGCCGTACGGGAAGGGCTTGGTCTCGCCGGTGAGCGCATAGCCGCGCCGCAGGTACCAGGCGATCAGGGTCTCGCGCTTGTCGACGACCGTCATGCGGATCCTGGTCGCGCCCCGGGCGCGGGCGAAGTCCTCGGCGGCGGCCAGCAGTCGGCGGCCCAGTTTCTGGTCCTGGCGGTCGGGGCGCACGGTCAGCATGCCGAGGAACCAGACGCCGCCAGGATCGGGGTCCAGCCGCACATGGCCCAGGTGCTGGCCCGCCTCATCGCGCCAGATCAGCAGGTGGCCGTCCGGCGCGGCGGCCAGGTCGTCGCGCAGCAGGGACTCGGTGATCCGGTCGCCGGCGATCATGTCCTCGGCGTTCCAGCTCGCCCCGTCGCCGGTGTGGCGGAAGGCGTGGTTCGTCAGGGCGATGATCTCAGCGAAGTCGGCCTCTGAGGCCGCCTGCAGCTGGACCCGGTCGACATCGGAAACGCTCATCGTACGGCTCTGGCTCAGGCGCTTTCCTTGGCGCGGGCGGTGGGCAGGACATAGTCCTTCATCCGCTCGCGGATCAGCTTCTTGTCGATCTTGCCGGTGGCGCCCAGGGGGATGTCGTCCACGAAGACGACGTCGTCCGGCGTCCACCACTTGGCGATCTTCCCCTCCAGGAAGGCCAGGAACTCGTCCTTGGTCGCCTGGACGCCCGCCTCCAGCTTGACCAGCAGCACCGGCCGCTCGTCCCACTTGGGATGGAAGGCCCCGATCACCGCGGCCAGCGCCGCCTTGGGGTGGCCGACCGCGATGTTCTCGATCTCTATGGAGGAGATCCACTCCCCGCCCGACTTGATCACGTCCTTGGCCCGGTCGGTGATCTGCATGAAGCCGTGCTCGTCGATGGTGGCCACGTCGCCGGTGTCGAAGAAGCCCTCCGGGTCCAGGATCTCGCCGCCGTCGCCCTTGAAGTACTCGCCGACTACGAAGGGGCCCTTGACCTTGAGCTTGCCGAAGGTGGTCCCGTCGTGCGGCAGGCGAGCGCCCTCGTCGTCGGTGAGCTTCATCTCCATGGCCAGCGGCGGGCGGCCCTGCTTCAGCTGGTAGCGCAGCTGGGACTCCGCATCCATGCCGGCGATGGCGGCGTTGGGCGTGGCCTGGGTGCCCAGGGGCGAGGTCTCGGTCATGCCCCAGGCGTGGGTCACCTCCACGCCGTACTCGTCGCGGAAGCCGCGGACGATGGCCTCCGGCACCGCCGAGCCGCCGATCACCACCCGCTTCAGGGTCGGGACCTGGCCCTTGGTCTCGCGCAGGTGGGTCAGAAGCATCTGCCAGACGGTCGGCACGGCGGCCGAGAAGGTGACGCCTTCGCTGACGATCAGCTCGTGCACCGAGGCGCCGTCCAGCTTCTGGCCCGGCATCACCAGCTTCGCGCCGGTGGCCGGTCCGCTCATCGCCAGGCCCCAGGCGTTGGCGTGGAACATCGGCACCACCGGCAGCACCGTGTCGCGCGCCGAGATGCCCAGCACGTCGACGCCCATGGTCACCAGGGTGTGCAGGAAGTTGGAGCGGTGGGAGTAGAGCACCCCCTTCGGATTGCCCGTCGTGCCGGAGGTGTAGCAGAGGCCGGCGGCGGTGTTTTCGTCGAAGCCGCCCCAGGCGCAGTCGGCGGAGTTCTCGGCCACCAGGGCCTCGAGGCACAGGGCGCCGGGGATGGCGCAGGCCCCCATGTGGGCCTCGTCGGTCATGACCACGATGTGCTTGACCGTCGGCATGTCCGCGCGCCGCTCCAGCAGGACCGGCAGGAAGGTGAGGTCGGTGAAGAGGACCTTATCCTCGGCGTGGTTGATGATGTAGCAGAGTTGGTCGGCGAAGAGCCGCGGGTTCAGCGTGTGGCAGACCGCCCCGATGCCCATGATCGCGTACCAGGTCTCGATGTGGCGGCCGGTGTTCCAGGCCAGGGTCGCCACCCGGTCGCCGGGCCGCACGCCCAGGGCCAGCAGCGCATTGGACAGCCGCTTGGCCCGCTCGTGGATCTGCGCATAGGTCGTGCGGACGATCGGCCCCTCGATCGAGCGGCTGACCACCTCGCGGCCGCCGTGCCAGTCCTTGGCATGGTCGATGATCTTGTCGACCGTCAGCGGCCAGTTCTGCATCAGGCCCAGCATGGGCGTTCGCTCCCGGAACTTATCGGCTGTTACTTGGCCACTAGGCTTAGACAGCGCACCGCGCTTCCGCAACGTCGCCTCAGGCGAGTCCGGCGCGCCAGGCCGCCGCTGCGACCGCGCTGGGCGCCGTCGCATCGACCTTGGGCCAGGACGGCGCCGGGCCCAGCCGCGCCACCTGCTCGCGCAGCACGGCCACGGTGGCGTCCGAGGCGTCCCCCGTCCGCGCCGCGACCCGCGCCTCGAGCACTGCGACGGGCGCGTCCATCCAGGCGCCGCGGAACGGAACACCGGCGCGGGCGGCCAGCTCCTCGGCGCGCGCACGCAGGCCCGGGTCGAGGAAGGTGGCGTCCAGCACCACCGCCCGGCCTGCCTTGAGCAGCGCCCCGGCCGCCTCGAACAGGGCGTCGTAGGTGCGGGCGTGGGCCTCTGCGGAATAGGCGTCGTCCGCCAGGCGCTCAGTCGGCGCGGCGTCCATCAGGCGCTTGCGGACCTCGTCGGTGCGCAGGATCACCGCGCCGGGCGAAGCGCCCATCAGCGGCGCGGCGGCCCGGGCGAAGACCGACTTGCCGGAGCCGGACAGTCCACCCACCGCGGCCAGCACCGGCGGCGGCGGCGAAAGGTGGGCGATGCCCGCCTCCACATAGGCGTTGGCGGCGGCCGCATCGCCGCTATGCGCGCAGACGTGCGTGCGCACGCCCGCACGCACCGAGAGCATCAGCGGCAGGGCCGCCGTCCCCGCCCAGGTCTCCGACGGGAAGCGCCGGGCGGCCTCGTCGAGATAGGCCGAATGGGCCCGCGCCGCCGCGTCGCGCCGGCCGCGGAAGTCCAGGTCCATCAGCAGGAACGCCAGGTCGTACTGGACGTCGAGGTCGGACAGCAGGTCGCTGAACTCGATGCAGTCGAACAGCACCGGCTCGCCGTCCTCCAGCAGGATGTTGCCCAGGTGCAGGTCGCCGTGGCAGCGGCGGGCGAAGCCGCTGGCCGCCCGGTGCGCCAGCAGCGGCGCCTGGCGCTCCAGCTCAGCCTCGGTGAGCGCGATCAGGGTCTCGACCCGGGCCTGGTCCAGCGCCGCGATCTCGCGCAACAGGCCGGTGTTGGAGCCGGTGGTCCAGGAGAGCGCGGTGAGCCCACCCTGGGGCCGCAGCGGGGCCTCGGCGTGGACCCGGGCGATGGTGCGGCCCAGCCGCTCGGCCAGGTCGCCGTCCACCAGATCCGGCTGGGCCCCCAGCACCAGGCGCTCGTCGAAGCGGCGCATCTCCAGGGCGTGGTCGACGGTCTCGCCGCGGCCCTCCACCGCCAGGGAGCCGTCGGCCTCGCGGGTGATCCGGCGGACGGCCCGATAGATGTCCGGCGCGGCCGGCCGGTTGAACTCGAGCTCCCGCTCCAGGGCCCAGAGCCGCCGCTCGGCGGTGGAGAAGTCGACGTAGCCCAGGTCGTCGTGGCGCTTGACCTTCAGCGCCCGCTCGGGGGTCAGGAACACATGGGCGCAGGCGGTGTCGATCCGCCGCTCGCTGAGCGGGGTCAGCCAGGCGACGATCTCGTCCTCGGACGCATCGCTCAAGGAAACAGCCTGCGCGTCGTCCAGCCGTCGGCCTCCGCGGCGCGCTCGAACACCAGCCGCTCGTGCAGACGGAAGGGCCGGTCGCGCCAGAACTCGAAGCTCTGCGGCGCCACCCGGAAGCCCGACCAGTGCGGCGGCCGCGGCACCTTGCCCAGGCCGAAGCGCAAGCCCACCTCGGCGATCCGCTTCTCCAGCGCCAGCCGGTCCGGCAGGGTCCGCGACTGCTCGCTCGCCCAGGCCCCCAGCTGGGCCGGCCGCGCGCGGGTGGCGAAATAGGCGTCGGCCTCCGCGTCCGTGGTCGGCGTCACCGTTCCGCGCACGCGCACCTGGCGGCGCAGCGACTTCCAGTGGAACAGCAGGGCGGCCTTGGGATTGGCCGCCAGCTCGCGGCCTTTGGCGCTCTCAAGGTTGCCGTAGAAGACGAAGCCCTGCGGATCGACGTCCTTGAGCAGGACCATGCGCACGTCCGGCAGGCCGGTCTCGTCCACCGTCGCCAGGGCCATGGCGTTGCCGTCGTTCGGCTCTTTCTTCAGCGCCTCGGCCAGCCATTCGGAGAACAGGGCGAAGGGGTCGGTCTCGCTCAGCAGTTCCGGCGCCTGGGCGGTGGCCACCTGGCGCACATAGTCGTCCTCGGTGGGCGACGGCGGGATGAGGGTCTTGTCGGTCACGACTGCGGCTATAGCGCGGGACCGCGCGGCGTTGCGAGGCCTTAACGGGTCGTTGAGAGCGTTCACCCTAACGTTCCCAGTCATGAATCGGGCCCTTCCCGACATGAGCCTGAAATACGCCCGCGAGGTGCTGGGCGTGACGTCGGAGCAGACGCCCGGCGAGGTGCGACTGGCGTTCCGCGCGGCCGCCAAGCGCGCCCATCCCGACTCCGGCGGCGACGAGGCCACCTTCCGCCAGGTGGTCGAGGCCTATCGGCGCCTGCAGAATCCGTTCGAGGACCATCTGGTCCAGGCTCCGCGCCGGCCGCGGCCGACGCCTGAGCCGGACCTGGAGATCTCGCCGCGCCTGGCGCTGGAGGGCGGCGACGTCGACCACACCCTGCCCGACGGCCAGCGGATCCGCATCACCCTGCCGCCGGGCCTGCGCTCGGGCGACCGGGTACGCGCCGGCGGCGTCGAGCTCTGCGTCTACATCCGCGCCCACGACGGGGTGTTGGTGCGCGGCGACGACATCTGGATCACGGTCAAGGTCTCGCCGGCGACGCTCAAGAAGGGCGGTCGGCTCACGCTGGACACGCCCATCGGCCGCCGCAGCGTCTGGATCGACCGCAAGGCCGCCGAGCGGGGTCTCGCCCGCGTGGAGGGCCAGGGCCTGCCCGCCCGCGGCGCCCGGGCGCGCGGCCACCTCTTCCTGCGCCTCTCCGCCCAGCCCGGCATGGCCGACAGCGCCGCCATGGCGCTGCTGCGCCGCTTCGCCGCCGCCTGGGCGGCCTGAAGAGAAAGCGCGCCCGGCCTGTCGTGAAGCCGGACGCTAGTTCGTCCTCGGGGTACGAACACGCCCAGAGGAGCTCCTGCCGTGACCCCGACCATCACCGCCTTCGCCAGCTCGCCCGACCGCGGCCAGGGCCTGGCGCGCGACATGCGCGTCCGCTGGGCGCTGGAGGAAGTCGGCCACCCCTACGAGGTGCGGCTTGTCTCCTTCGACGAGATGAAGGCGCCGGCGCATATGGCCCTGCACCCCTTCGGCCAGATCCCGACCTATGAGGAGGGCGGCCTCGTGCTCTTCGAGTCCGGCGCGATCATTCTTCATGTGGCCGGGCGGCGTCCCGGCCTGCTGCCCGAGGACGCCGACGCCCGGGCGCGCGCCATCGGCTGGATGTTCGCCGCGCTCAATACGGTCGAGCCGCCGATCCTCGATCTCCAGATCGCCCGGATGGCGGAGCACGACGCGCCCTGGGCGGAGCAGCGCCTGCCCCTCGTGCACGACCGGATCCGCGTGCGGCTGGACCAGCTGTCGGCCCGGCTGGGCGACGCCAACTGGCTGGACGGCGCCTTCAGCGCCGGCGACCTGATGATGGTGTCCGTGCTGATCCGGCTGCGCTCGTCCGGCCTGTTGAACGAATATCCGACCCTTGCCGCCTACGTCGCCCGCGGCGAGGCGCGAGCGGCGTACCAGCGGGCCTTCGCCGCCCAGCTGGCCGTGTTCAGGGCCGCCTCGGCCCGGGCGTAGCCGGCGACCGGCCGAAAGGGCGAGCGTTTGGCGTCGGGCCGCGCCTCCGCTACAGAGGCCGCGCCATGAGCCACAACACCTTCGGCCACCTGTTCCGCGTGACCACCTGGGGCGAGAGCCATGGGCCGGCGCTGGGCTGCGTGGTCGACGGCTGCCCGCCCGGCATCCCGCTCACGGAGGCCGACATCCAGCCGTGGCTGGATCGCCGCCGCCCAGGCCAGGGCAAGTTCGTCACCCAGCGCCAGGAGCCGGACGCGGTGCGCATCCTGTCGGGCGTGTTCCAGGACGCGCAGACCGACGCCCGCCATGGCGGCCAGGTCACCACCGACACGCCGATCTCGATGATCATCGACAACGTCGACCAGCGCAGCCGCGACTATTCCGAGATCGCCACCGCCTTCCGCCCGGGCCACGCCGACTACGCCTATTTCGCCAAGTACGGCGTGCGCGACTACCGCGGCGGCGGGCGGCAGTCTGCGCGGGAGACGGCGGCGCGCGTGGCGGCGGGCGCCATAGCGCGCAAGATCGTGGCCGGCGTCACCCTGCGCGCGGCGGTGGTCCAGATCGGCCCGCACGCGGTGGCCGACGACCGCATCGACTTCTCCGTCACGGGCGACAACCCGTTCTGGGCGCCCGATCCGGACATCGTGCCCGTCTGGGAAGAACACCTGGAAAAGGTCCGCAAGGCCGGCTCCTCCACCGGCGCCATCGTGGCGGTGGAAGCCAGCGGCGTCCCGGCCGGCTGGGGCGCCCCGCTCTATGGCAAGCTGGACGCCGAGCTGGCCGGCGCCCTGATGTCGATCAACGCGGCCAAGGGCGTGGAGATCGGGGCTGGCTTCGCGGCCGCCGCCCTCTCCGGCGAGGCCAATGCCGACGAGATGCGCATGGGCAATGACGGGCCGGTGTTCCTGTCCAACCAGGCGGGCGGCGTCCTGGGCGGCATCTCCACCGGCCAGCCGGTGACGGCGCGGGTCGCCTTCAAGCCCACGTCCTCGATCCTGACGCCGCGGATGAGCGTCAACGAGGCCGGCGAGGAGATCGAGCTGCGCACCAAGGGCCGCCACGACCCCTGCGTCGGCATCCGCGCCGTGCCGGTGGTGGAGGCCATGGTCGCCTGCGTGCTGGCCGACGCCTTCCTGCGCCACCGCGCCCAGACCGGCGGAGAGGCTTTCCAGCCAGGACCGCCCCGCGGTTGAACTTGTCCCCGGGGACACGCGCCTTGGTGGTCAAGCGACTGATCCGGCGCAGCTTTTGTCCGAATAGCGCCGCTCGACCGTTGACCGGCCAAGCCGCGGCACCTTATCCAAGCGCCCTCGTCCCCAGCTCCAGAACGGACTGTCAGGCCCGCGCGTGCGTTACGACCTCCTGAACATCCTGGTGGTGGACGACAACCACTACATCCGCATCCTGCTCACCGAGATCCTGCGGGCCATCGGGGTCACCCGCATCCACGAGGCCACCGACGGCGCCGAGGGCCTGCAGATGATGCGCGACCACGACATCGACGTGGTGATGACGGACCTGTCCATGCAGCCGCTGGACGGCATCGATTTCGTGCGCCTGCTGCGCAACTCGCCCGACAGCCCCAACAAGATGGCGCCGATCATCATGATCACCGGCCATTCGACCTTGCAGCGGGTGCACGAGGCGCGCGACGCCGGGGTGGACGAGTTCCTGGCCAAGCCGCTCACCGCCCGCGGCGTGATCCAGCGCCTGCACCAGGCGATCGAGCACCCGCGGCCCTATTTCCGCAGCAACGACTACTTCGGCCCCGACCGGCGCCGGCGGGTGGATCCGAACTTCAAGGGTCCCTGGCGGCGCGAGGCCGACGCCCTCCGGCCGCCTAACCGAGGTTGAAGGCGCAGCTCTCGCCGATGGTGGGGCGCGAGACGACGATGCGGGAGAGCCCCGGGAACGTCGGCCGCAGCCGCTGGGCGAAGTAGAGGCAGATATGCTCCAGCGTCGGCCGCTCCAGGCCGGGCTTCTCGTTGAGCAGGCCGTGGTCCAGTTCGGCGGCCACGCCCTTTAGCGCGCTCTCCAGGTCGGCCAGGTCGGCGACCCAGCCCACCGGCTCCTGCGCCTCGCCCTTCAGCGTGGCCTCCACGCGGAACGAATGGCCGTGCAGGTTCGAATAGGGCCGGTGCTGCGGCCCCTCGGCGAAGAAGTGCGCCGCGTCGAACGTGGCGGCCTTGGTGATCTCGAAAGTGGGCTGGTTCATCGCAAGTCTTGGGCGGCCCGGGCGAAAACGCGTCAGGCGATGCCGAGGTATTTGTGGGTTTGCACGCTTAAACGCCACCGGGGGTGTGCGAGGCAATAGGCGATCGCCGCTTCGGTGTTGGCCGCGCGGTCCGGCCCGTCCATCGGCTGCAGCAGGAAACGCTCGAAATCCAGGGCCTCGAAGCGAGCGGGGTCCACCTGCGGCTGGGGGTAGACCAGCTTCAGCTCCTGGCCGCGGGTCTGGACTACGGGCGCGTCCGCCTTGGGGCTGACGCAGACCCAGTCGATGCCCGCAGGCGCCGGCAGGGTGCCGTTGGTCTCGAGCGCTATGGCGAAGCCGCGCCCGTGCAGCGCCGCCACCAGGGCCTCGTCCACCTGCAGCAGCGGCTCGCCGCCCGTCAGCACGGTCAGTCGGTCCCGCGGCCCGCCCCGCCAGGCCGCCTCGACCGCGGCGGCCAGGGCCTCGGCGTCGGCGAAGCGCCCGCCGCCCGGCCCGTCCATCCCCACGAAGTCGGTGTCGCAGAAGGTGCAGACGGCCGCCGCGCGATCCTGTTCGCGCCCGCTCCACAGGTTGCAGCCCGCGAAACGGCAGAACACCGCCGGCCGGCCGGCCTGGCCGCCCTCGCCCTGCAGGGTCAGGAAGATCTCCTTGACGGCGTAGCTCATGGGGCCGGGCTTGGCGTTCTGGGGCTGAAGATCATCGCGCCCATATGGGCCGCCGCGGCCGTTCGGCAAAGCGGACCCCACGGCAACTTCGTTGTTCTAGGCGCCACAGTTATCCGAGCAATCCCTTACAGGGTCTCGGCTTGCGTTGACAGATCGTCACAGCGGGTCGAGCTTGAGCGGAGCTGGTCGGGGGGCTGCGCCGCCTCCCCGCTGGCGAACGCTTTAGCGGCGTGACGGCGGACCACGGGCCAACACAAGAGCCCGGACGCCCCTGGGAGGAACACGATGTCGGATACCCGCACTCTTCGGAGCCTGCTGGCTGTTGGCGTGTCCGCCGCAGCCATAACCGCCATGGCCATGCCGGCCAGGGCCCAGACCAGCGCAGGCGGAGGCGGCGGAAACTCCAACGTCATCGAAGAGCTGGTGGTCACGGCGCAGAAGAAGGAAGAAGCGCTGCAGGACGTGCCGATCGCCGTGTCGGCCTTCGACCAGAACGCGCTCGAGAAATCCAAGATCGACGGCGGCCCCAACCTGGTGCTGGCCGTGCCGAACGTGAACTTCTCCAAGGGGAACTTCACCGG
>Ga0136846_1222125_pt1 | contig 21074 bp, 16 predicted proteins | sample HopSoiMetagenom2_FD_96841 | JGI IMG/M metagenome (GOLD analysis project Ga0136846, IMG submission 96841) | Grasslands soil microbial communities from Hopland, California, USA - 2 Assembly 2016 (version 4) | ecosystem: Environmental > Terrestrial > Soil > Grasslands | place: USA: Hopland... | reverse complement strand
TCTCGCCGCCCGCCGCTCCAACCCGTACACCTGGCTGCTCTACTCCCATCGTGCCCGGCTCGGCGTCCGCATCGAGGAGTTCACCCCGCTGCGGGCGCTCCGCGGCGGATACGACATTCTCCACCTGCACTGGCCCGACAAGGCTTTGAACGCGCACGGACTGGCGCTGCGGGCGGCCGGCGCTCTCGTCGCTCTGGCGAGCATCATCGTCGCGCGCCGCCGGGGCGCTCGGGTGGTCTGGACTGCACACAACGCGGCCCCGCATGAGTCCCGCCATCCCGGCCTGGAGCGGCGGTTCTGGGCTGCGTTGGTGCAGCAGGTGGATGGGGTGATCCACCTCAGCCATGCCGGACGGCGTATGGTCGAGGCCCGGTTCCCGGAGCTCGCCACGCGGCCAAGCACCCTGGTACCTGCGGGTCTCTTCCGGGGCAGTTACCCCGACAGCTTCACCCGGGCAGAGGCGCGGGTGGCGCTGGGGCTCCATCCGCGGGTTCCGGTCATCGCCTTCTTCGGTCTGATACGCGGCTACAAGGGCGTGCCGCACCTGATTCGCACGGCTCGCGCGCTGGCGGACGACCTGGTGCTGCTGGTGGCCGGTGCCCCGCAGCCGGCCGCGCTGGCCGTCGAGGTGCGGTCCGCCGCCGCCGGCGATCCGCGAATCCGGCTGTCGCTCGGTCATGTGCCCGATCACGAGGTGCAGCAGTATTTCCGAGGCGCGGACCTCGTGGCGCTCCCCTTCAGTGACATCACCAATTCCGGCAGCGCGCTGCTCGCGCTCGGCTTCGATTGCCCGGTCCTGGTCCCCGATCGCGGCGCCATGGGCGAGCTGCAGGCGCTCGCCGGGCCAGAGTGGGTGCGAACGTATGACGGCGAGCTGACGCCCGCGGTCCTGGCCGAAGCGCTCGAATGGGCTCGGACCAGCCGCACGTCGGCCTCGCCGCCGCTGACGGGGCTCGACTGGTCCCGGATCGCCGAGGAGACGCACGCATTTTATCAAGCGCTGGAGCACTGAATGTCCTCGCCGGCGGTCACCGTGGTCATGCCTCTGTACCAGAAGGCCGGCTCGGTGCTCGCGGCCGTCCGATCGGTCCTGTGCCAGCGCTTCGTCGATCTCGAGCTGCTGGTGGTGGATGACGGCAGCACGGACGACGGCCCGGCGCTCGTCGCCCGGCTGGTGGACTCTCGGCTCCGGCTGGTGCGCCAGCCGAACCAGGGGCCCGGGGCAGCACGGAACCGTGGGCTAGCCGAAGCGCGGGGGGCGCTGATCGCATTCCTGGACGCCGACGACGAGTGGGAGCCGGAGTTCCTCGAGCTCGGTGTCGCGGCCCTCGCCTCCGCGCCTGAGTGCGCTGCCTGGGTCGCCGGCCGGGCTGAAGGTCCGGCGCGCCGCACGCAGGTGGCCCGGGACCGGCGCATGGGACTGTCCGGCCGGTGGCGGCTGTCACCCGACGTCCACCCCAGGCGGCTCAAGTACTGTGTGGACTTCTGCCACTCGAGCTGTGTCCTGGCGCAGCGGTCCGTGGTGGAGCGCTACGGTGGCTACTACGCCGCCGATCGGTGTGTCTACGGGGAGGACAGCTATCTCTGGCTGCAGCTGGTCCTGAACCACGCCCTCGCGATCGACCCGGAGCCTCGCGTCTGGTTCCATACCGAGCACTCGGAGCTCGGAGTGGCCCGCAGGGGCCGGCATCCGGTGCGGCCGGCACTCCTGGCCAGCGAGCCGCTGCTCCGGCAGTGCGACCCGGCATATCGGCGCGCGCTGCGGGACCTGCTGGCGTTCTATCGCCTGCTGGAGACGGAGCAGCTGATGCGGCAGGGACGCCTCGACGGTCCGAGTCTCGCACGCTGGCGGTCGCGCTTTCCCTGGACCCGTTTCCCCGGGCTCAAGCTGGGCGCCGTGGAGCTCCGCTGTTCGATCGCGGCATTGCTCCCCGGAGTGGCCCGGACGCTCCGCGGTTTCAGCGCGCCGGGAGATCGCCCGTGACCGAGGCGACCTCGGGCTCGAAGCCGGGATAGTAGGGCAACTCGAAAGGCTCGACGAATCGCCGGCAGGCATCGATCTCGCCCTGCGTGAGTCTCGGGCGCCAGCCGTCCACCTGTCTGGCGGCCACGCGGTGAAGCGAGTAGGCCCAACCCTCGCCTTGGTGGTTCGCCGTGGTCAGGAAGCTCTCGGCTGCCGCAGTCCAGTCCAGCTCGAGCCGTCGGTACAGGCCACGGAACCGCTGCACCGGGTCGCCGCAGAGCCACTCGTACGCGACGATCTCGCGCCGGGACTCGGGCGGCGTCTGCCGGCGGATCACATACACCATGGCGCCCCAGAGCGCCCCGGCTCGCTCCCAGAACCCGCTCGCTCGGCGGAGCAGATCGGCGAACGGCTGCAGGTGGTCGGCCATGAGCTGGGGGATTTCCAAGAGACGGGCGGGACGAGGCTCCCAGCCAAGTCGCCGCCAGCTCTCGAACTGGCCACAGGGATGGCGTAACACGTAGAGCTGCCGGGCATGGGGGAAGCTCGCCGTGAGCCAGTCGAGATTGAGACTGGCGAAAACCAGCTTGACCAGCACGTTCGACTTCCGCCGGAAGAGCGCAGGCATCCGCTCGCCCAGCCAGAGGCCCGGCGCCCCGAACGGACTCAGCAGTGGGCCGGGATCGTCCCGCATGGTGAACGCGGTGGCGATGCGGCCCGCGCAGGCGCGGGTCATGAGCTCGCGGTACGCGGGGTCGTCCCGGTCGGCCGTCAGATAGAGCCAGGCGAAGCGCTCTTCCGCCTCGGCGACGCGGTCGTGATTGTCCGGCTCGCGATAGTAGGTGAACCCGGGCGCGAAGGAGAGTCCCCGGGCAAGCCAACTGGTACCGCTGCGGGGAAAGCCGGCGACGATGACGCAGCGAGGAACCATGACTTAAGTGTAGTGCTCCAGGGCCATCGCGGGCTGTGACCTGGATACCCGGTGCGCTGGAAGTGCCAGGGTTGTAGCTACTTCGGCCTATTCGGAACTTCCGGAGCGTGGCTGCCCCGGCGACCGGCGTGATTCAGACCGCAGCAGATAAGATGCGATCGGCGAATCGTTGCTGGCGAGAGCGACATGAACAGCACGCGTGCTACGGGTCCTTCTGCCGGAGAGGAGGGGAGGTGTCCTCAGGCTCTACCGTACTCGTCATCGACGACGAGGCGCCCATCCGCCGGCTCATCCAGCAGATGCTCGAGCCGAATGTCTGTCGTGTCGTCCAGGCCGAAGATGCCGAGGCCGGGCTTCGGCTGATCGACCGGGCGGACCCCTCCATCGACGTGGTGCTCACCGACTGGATCATGTCCGGCCTGCACGGGCTCGACGTCGTGGAAGTGCTCCACCTGCATTGTCCCAGTCTCCCGGTCGCAGTCATCTCCGCCTACACCAGCACCATCCATCCCATCGTTCGGAAGGGCGAGAGCCTGCGCATCCTGCAGAAGCCGTTCACCGGCCCCGATCTGCAGCGCACCGTGCAGGAGATGATCGCCCGCGGGCTACGGCAGCGGCGGCCGATTCACCGAGCCGGGAACGGCCGGGTGGACCTGGTCGGGGCCGCGTGGGCGCTGCATCATGCCCGGGCCGCGCGCTCGTAGTACCCGCACCACTTCCCCTGCCAATGGCATCACGGATCGAAGATTACGCGCTCCTCGGCGACTGTCGCAGCGCGGCGCTGGTGAGTCGGGATGGATCGGTGGACTGGCTGTGTCTCCCCCGCTTCGATTCGTCGGCGCTGTTCGCGGCGCTCCTGGGCGATGACGGCCACGGGCGGTGGCGGATCGCGCCCACGCGGGAGCGCTACCAGGTCCGTCGCCGTTACCTCGGCGACTCCATGGTGCTCGAGACCGAGTTCGAGACGCCATCAGGTGTCTGCCGCGTGCTGGACGGCATGCTTCTCGACCGGGCCGACGCGGCGCTGGTGCGCATCGTGGAGGGCGTCCGCGGCGAGGTCGCTCTCACGATGGATCTCACGATCCGGTTCGACTACGGCTCGGTCATCCCCTGGGTCCGCCGCACCGGTCCGCGATCCTTTCACGCGATCGGCGGCCCGGACGCTGTCGAGTTCGTGAGCCCGGTCGAGATCGAGAATCGGGACTTTCGCACCACTGCCGCATTCACTGCGCGGGCCGGCGATCGGCTGCCGTTCCAGCTGCTATGGCACCCGTCGAACCGGGATGGCGAGACTCGGATCGAAGACCCGGGTGCGGCCCTGGACGCCACGGTCCGGGCCTGGGAACGGTGGGCGGACCGTTGCACCCTCAGCGGGGAGGGCCGCCAGCGCCTGGTCCGGTCGCTGCTCTGCCTCAAGGCGCTCACCTACGGGCCGACCGGGGGCATTGTCGCCGCGCCGACCACCTCTCTGCCCGAGCGGATCGGCGGCCGCCGCAACTGGGACTATCGCTACTGCTGGGTGCGCGACGCGACCTATACCCTGTACGCGATGGTGCTCACCGGATACCGGGACGAGGCGGCCGCCTGGGTGGACTGGCTGGTGCGGGCGGTCGCGGGCACGCCGTCCCAGGTCAACATCATGTATGGGTTGGCGGGCGAACGGCGGCTGCCCGAGCTGGAGCTCGACTGGCTCCCCGGATACGAGGGGTCACGGCCGGTGCGGACCGGCAACGCGGCCTGGAACCAGCTGCAGCTGGACATCTTCGGCGAGCTGATGGACACCGCGTGGCTCGCCTACAAGAGCGGGATCCCAATCAGCCCCACTTCGTGGAACGTCTTCCGCACCATGATGGCCCACCTCGGTCAGATCTGGCCCGACCCCGACGAGGGGATCTGGGAAATGCGGGGCGGGCGACAGCAGTTCACCCACTCGAAGGTCATGGCCTGGGTGGCGTTCGACCGGGCGGTCAAGATCGCTCGGCGGGCCGGATTCGAGGCGCCGATCGCAGAGTGGATCGGACACCGCGATCGGATCCACACCGAGGTGTGCGAGCGCGGCTACAACGCGAGCAAGCGCAGCTTTACGCAGGTCTATGGTGGCGACACGGTGGATGCGAGCCTGCTGATGCTGCCGCTGGTGGGATTCCTGCCGATCGACGACCCGCGGGTGAAAGGGACCGTCGCCGCGATCGAGCGCGAGCTGGTGGTGGACGGATTGGTTCACCGCTACGACACCCACCGCACGCGCGACGGACTCGAGCCGGGAGAGGGAGTCTTCCTCCCCTGCTCGTTCTGGCTGGTGGACACCTACGTGCTCCAGGGCCGGCACGAGGACGCCCGCCGGCTCTTCGACCGACTGACCGCGCTTCAGAACGACGTCGGGCTCATGTCCGAGGAGTACGATCCGGTGGCGAGACGCTGCCTCGGCAACTTTCCCCAGGCCTTCAGCCACATCGCCTTCGTCAACTCCGCGTTCCACTTCCACACCAAGGTGAGCTCGTTCCGGGAGCGCAGTGAGGAGGGCCCGGGGCGGGGCGAGTCGAAGTAACCGGGATGGATGAACAGCACGTCGGAGAGTGGGTCCATGGGACTAAAGGTGCAGCGTCCGTTGCGGCGGGGCGCGGGTGAAATGGTAGCGGCGCCCGCTCGACCACGTGGGCGCCGTCAAAAACCTGTCCGGTCGAAACCGACGCCGCTCAGTGCACCAGCGGGATCCGGGAGGTCACTTCCGTCTGGGCCGCCAGCGACAGGCGCCGGTCGATTTGCATCGCCCGGACGGCGAGCTTCGTAGGCAGCACCTTCTGGAACTCGCCCAGCCACTTCTGCCGCAGGTTGTTCATCTTGGTGTCCCGGGTGAAGTGCGCCTGCATCAGCGCGAGCGCGCCGGCGTCGCTCAGGGTATCATAGCTCTCGACGTACTTCTTGATATCCCTCAACTGCCCCTCGATGATCCCGTTCTGCTCCTTCTGATAGGCGTCGAACACCGGCCAGAATTTCGACGCCTGCTCGGCCGTCAGGGTCATGTTCTTGGCCATGATGTCCGCTCGACTGCTTTGCAGGTCCAGGCGCATCGACTGAATGACGTCATCGACCTTGGCGCCCGTCTCGGTGGTCGTGGAGGCCGGCTTGGCAGGCGTCTGGGCCCGGGCCGACGCGGTGGCGAAACAGGCGACCAGCAGGCAGGACAGAATCCGGGACATCGTTGATCCTCCGAGCGCAAAGGGGTTGTGGCGCAGCTTGGAAGAGAGCTAGCCGCCGCGCCGTGATCCGACAACTGAACCTTGGTTCAGGTCGGGCCCGCTTCGAGCGCGCAACCTCGCGCAATCGAGCGAGACCGGTGTCGTAGTTGCGTCGCCCCGGACGCTCGGGTAGACTTGAAGTGCTGCTTTTGCCTGCCACCCCCGGACGTCTCCCGGGACCAAGGCTCACACATGGAGTCCGCCCTGGCCGGCCTGTTCAACAGGCCGCGTGTCGTTATCGCGGACGAGGACCCTTTGGTGGTCCAATTGGTGACCCAGACGCTTCGCCAGGACGGCAATGCCGTCTTCCATGCCTACGACGCCCTCTCCGCCGTCCAATTGGCTTTCTCGCTCGACCGATGCGACCTCCTGATCAGCAACACGCGAGTAGAGGGCCTCTCAGGGGTCGAGCTGATTCACCACCTCCGAGCGCGGCTACCCGACCTCCCTATCCTCTATGTGGCCAACGTCGGGCGTTCCACGGCGGAGGTGGAGGCCCAGTTGCCTGCTGGCGTGCCGATCCTGCGTGAGCCGTTCACGGCCGAGGAACTGCGGGTAGCGGTACGGCCCTTCCTCTTCCATGGGCGGCGCGGAGACGGACTGGACACCGCCGTGCTTCGCGAGTAGCATCTTTCTAGCTCCCCAAGGGCCATGAGCTCGGGAGGAGACTGACCGTAAATCACGCTGCAATCGCCACCCCCCACACGTTGCGTGTCGTTCTTCCGTGACCCGCGAGCCATCCAAACCTGGCCTTCCCCCCGTAGGCGTGCGGGCCCTGCGCTCCGGCCCCGCCTTGACGACTGCGCTGGCTCTCCTCATCGCCGCGCTCGCCTCCTCTGCCTTTGCGGTACCTGCGCCCACCCTCTTCCTGCTCATCACGGTCGTCTACGCGGCCGCGCTTGGGGGCTGGAAGGGTGGCCTGGCGAGTGCCTTGGTCGCCCTGGTGTACCTGGCGTGGCTACTGACCGACGCCGGTCGGGCCACCCAGTTCGCGCCCCTCAACCGAACTTTCCTGACCGTGGGCGGAGTCGCCCTGCCCCTCGCGTTGCTCGCCGGCTGGGTGCTGCACCGCGTGCTGCAACGGGAGCGGGTGCTGGACTGGACCTTGGCCGAGACGAGAGCCTTCGAGGCCGGCGAAACCGAGTCCCAGGCGGAGAGCGATCGGCGCTTCCGTGTCCTGGTCGAGCAGGTAAGGGACTATGCGATCTTCATGCTCGACCCGGAAGGTCGGCACGCCACTTGGAACGAGGGGGTTCGCCGACTCCTGGGGTACGCCGAGAGCGAGTTCCTGGGCCAGGCGAGCTCGATCGTGTTCACCCCCGAGGACCGAGAGCGCGGAGAGCCCGAGCGGGAGCTTCGCACCGCCGCCGAGGAGGGGCGGGCCTCCGACGACCGCTGGTTGGTACGCAAGGACGGCAGCCGCTTCTGGGCCACCGGGATCACGGCCCGGGTGAACGACCAGGCAGGAAGGCTGATCGGCTACAGCAAGGTGTTCCGGGACCTGACTGAGGAGAAGGAGGCCCAGGATCGGCTCCGCGACAGCGAGGAACGGCTGCGGGTCGCCCTGCGAGCCGCCCGTATGGGCATCTGGCGCTGGCACCTGCCCAGCAACACCCAGGGCGTCGACGGGAGCATGGCACGCCTGCTCGGTCTGGGTGACGGGGAGGTGGTCGAGAGCTACGAACAGTTCCGGGAGCACATTCATCCCGAGGACCGGGAGCGGGTGGATGCCGCCTTCTTTCAGGCCGCGCAAGGCGGCGGTGACATGCACGTGGAGTTCCGGATCATCTGGCCCGACGGAACCGTGCGTTGGCTCTCGGATCACGGCGAGGTGGTGCGCGACGCGTCGGGGACGCCGGAGTATCTCACCGGGGCCGCCCTCGATGTAACGGAGCGCAAGTTGGCGGAGGAGCGCCTGATCCAGGCCCAGCGGATGGACGCGGTGGGGCATCTCGCGGGTGGCGTTGCCCACGAGATCAACAACATGATGACGGTCATTCTGGGCTTCAGCGCCTTGCTCTTGGACGCCATGCGGAACGATCCCCGAGCCGGCGAGCTGCGGCAGATCCATCGGGCGGCGACCCGTGCGGCCGATATCACGACCCAGCTCCTGGCCTTCAGTCGCCATCAGCACCGCCGGCCGCAGGTGCTCGACCCGAACGAGTTGATTCAGGGCACCAAGCACATGCTCCATCGCGTCCTGGGCGAGGACAAGGTCTTCGAGTTGGATCTCGCCGACGAGTTGGGTCACGTACGCGCGGACCGGGGACAACTGGAGCAGGTACTGCTCAACCTGACCCTCAACGCACGCGACGCTATGCCCTCGGGCGGCAGCTTCACCATCAGCACCCGCACCCTGTCGCTGCCAAGCCGGAACGGTGCCTCGGCGGGGGAAGACGAGCTGCCTGCTGGTGACTACGTGCAGGTAAGCGTGAGCGATACCGGTCAGGGCATGGATGGCGCCACCCGAGCTCGGATTTTCGAGCCCTTCTTCACGACCAAGCCCGTGGGGCAGGGATCAGGCCTCGGGCTGGCCACCGTCTTCGGCATCATTCGCCAGAGCGGCGGGACCGTGCGGGTGCGCAGCGCTCCAGGTGAAGGCACGACGTTCAGTATCTACCTGCCCCGGGTGGCGGCCGAGAGGTCTGCGCCGGACGGTGTGCGGGAGAGCCCCCGAGGCGAACGCGGAAGCGGCATTGTGCTTGTGGTCGAAGATGAGTCATTGGTACGGGACTTCACCTGCCGAGTCCTCGCTACCCACGGGTACCAATGCATGGAGGCGACCAACGGGCTCGAGGCGTTCAGCATGATGCGGGAGCGGGGAGAGCACATCGACGTCGTGGTCACGGACGTCGTGATGCCGGGCCTTGGTGGGGGAGCGCTCGCCAAGCGTATCAGCGAGCTGCGGCCGACCCTCCCCGTGCTTTTCACCAGCGCGCACAGCGGCGAGGATGTCGTGCGCCGCGGACTGATCCCGGCGGATGCCCCGTTCCTGCAGAAGCCGTTCACCCCGGAGGCGCTGGTGAGGAAGTTGCAGGATCTCGCCCAGGCTAGGGCGCCTTACCGGCGAGCCGTCAACAGTCCGTGACGTGAGGCGTGCTGCGCCGGAACGACAACGCCCCGCCCGTCAGCTAGCGACGGCGGGGCGCGGTGTTTGGAGCATGGGCCCGGCGCGACTCGAACGCGCGACCTCTTGCTCCGGAGCACAGGCCAGACCGCCAGCCGCCGCTCACCGGCGCTGCTTCACCGCCTGAATAGATGGATACACGGTACCTGGCGCTGATCGGCGCTTGTAGGGATTGCCATAAAGCCGGCCGATGGCGCGGTCCGCACAGTGAGCGCCCCCGCTCCGCGGCCCTGGTGCTACTAGTTGAGGAGATCGCCATCATGGAGGCGATTCGGCGCGCCTATGGGGCCCCTTCCGGGTACGGAGGCTTGGAGGCCTGAGCTCGCGCAAGGATCTCCTCGCGCGCGGCCTGACTGTTCGGAAGGGAATCGGTGAGCGTGAGTGATCGGTGGCTGATGCACCGCTTGAGACCTTGTTATCCGAGTCGCTCTCAACCCGCTTGCAGAGGAGTCTCTAGAGGCCAATCTGCATGAGCAAGCCGCGATCATAACATCCGGCATGCTCCAGGGCGGGCATTTGCCAGAATCCCCGTGGCCAGTCCTTAGACAGCTGACGGAACAGGCCCTCGGACGAGACTGGCCGACTTCCAGGAAGCTCGACACCAGCTCCGAGTGGCCAATGCCCGGTATACGGAAGATCCGGAACATGGCCTGAGAGTATGCGCCAACTTGCGAGCGAGCCCGGTGGATTCCGTGAGCGTCCGTACCTCTTTCCTGGCCCGGCCCGGGGCCGCGTGCAGCAGGTTGTGCGGGACATTGCGGCGCTCGACCACATGCTCTCAGTTATCAGTAAGGAGGAGGAACCGTCGCTTTGACTCGCCCTCTCTCCGATGCCGCGTTCCCGAGCACCCGGGAGTTCCTCTCACCCGGGAGTTCCTCGAGGGGATGCAACTCTACTGGCACCGATCGGCTGCCTGCAGCGATTCATCACGTGACCTGTATCACACCGGGGTACAAACAGTCTCTCTAGGCTGGTCCCAGCCTCCGCTGGGTAGACCTGAGATGCCGACCGACCCCGATCCTGTTCAAGCCCGCCTCAGCGAACTCCGCCGGCGCATCGACGTGAACCGCGAACGTGCGCGCGAGCTGACGGAGTTGGCGCGTCATCTGGTCCAGGACGCCGAGGAGCGATGGCGGCAGGGGAAAGCGGACCGGGTAAGAACAAGGGGGCCGGGATCATTCCCGGCCCCCTTGGCTATTTGGAGGGCTTGTTGCCGTCGTGTCGTTCGTCAGCTTCCCGGATTACCCGTTGGGCCTCGTCTTCGTTCTCCTTCGCCTTCTCCCGCCGCTTCACCGTCTTTTCGTCAAACTGTTTCAGTGCCTCATTCCAGTTCTCGTCAGCCATAGCCCCGCTCCCGTTAGCCGGTCCACCTTTAGGATAGCAGGGGCAAGCGTTTCAGCAAAAGCCGGTGATTACCGAGCCAATCCGCGGGAGCGGAGCCATCTTCGTACCGCTGATCCAGCAATTCCGCGAACACTCGCCGGAACCTGCCAGTCCGATTCGGCCTAGTGCCGAGGGGAATCACCTCGGCGGGTAGCAGGAGGTTCTAGGCTGACGCGAGAAGACTCACAGCACCCTATTGGTCCGGGTCAACTTTGCTCCCCCCGGCGGTCCTGCACCCATTGGCGGAACTCCTCGACTGCAGCCTCCTGCCTCTCGGTCGCCGAGCGGACGCGGCGTGCCATGTCCTTCATCTCTTGCAGCACCGCTCGGGCGCCCGCAGCCGACTCGCGGGCTTCCTCCGCGGCGGCTCGCACAACCTCGCCCATCGCACGGGCGCTCTCCGCAAGATCGCGGGCGCCCTCTTGGGTGTCCCGAGCGGCTTCCGAGGTATCCCGCACGTTCTCCGACTCCACCCGCTCCTCCTCACCGCCGACACGCTCGCCCTCATCGTGAGCGCGATACATTTCCCCTCGGTCGCGGAGGCGCTCGCCAATTTGACGACCCTGCTCGGTTCCCCGGCGGTGCAACTCAGCCTCCTCGCGGCGGCGCTCTGACGCGGCGCGTCCAGCCTCAGCTTTTTCACGCTCCTGTTCACTGGTCATTGGTCGTCCTTGTCGAGTGCTCGGCGTAACGGAAATCAGACACTCGCGGCCTGCCATTTGTCCACGCGCTCTTGTTAGTGTCTAGCACTTCCCGGCCCAAGCAACAGCGATTCTCGGGTTTTCTCGAGCCTTCCCGAGTGCGTCTCCCTCGTGAAGGCTTGTGTTTGCTAGGGATCACGTTCCCCACCTTGGGCGGTCCAGCCCAGGTTGGTTCCTGCACTTGCGGCGCACCAAGGCAGACGCCGCGAGAAAAAGCGTGAGCGGGAGCACCAGGGGACGTTTTCATCTGGGCCCCGGTTCGGGTAGGACTAGAGCTGTTACGGCGTGGCGGTACTAGTACATCCCGCCCATACCGCCGCCTGGCGGCCCCGCAAGGGCGGGCCTGGCTTCCGGCTTCTCGGCCACCACGCACTCGGTGGTGAGCAGCAGCCCGGCGATGGAGGCGGCGTTCTGCAGCGCCGTGCGGGTGACCTTGGTCGGGTCGATGACCCCCGCCTTCACTAAGTCCTCGTAGGTGTCGGTCTGGGCGTTGTACCCGTAGTTCCTGTCCTTGGACGCCCTCACCTTTGCAACGACGATCGAGCCTTCTGCCCCCGCGTTCTGGGCGATCAGCCTGATCGGCTCCTCCAGCGCGCGGCGGACGATGTCCACGCCGGTCTTCTCGTCCTCGGTGCCCCGGATCCTGTCGAGTGCGGACTGCGCTCGAATCAGGGCGACGCCGCCGCCCGGCACGATGCCTTCCTCAACCGCGGCGCGGGTCGCGTGGAGCGCGTCCTCGACCCGGGCCTTCTTCTCCTTCATCTCGGTCTCGGTGGCCGCGCCGACGTTGATGATCGCCACGCCGCCGGAGAGCTTGGCCAATCGCTCCTGCAGCTTCTCCCGGTCGTAGTCGCTGGTGGTCTTCTCGATCCCGGCCTTGATCTCGTTAATCCGGCCCTGGATGTCGTCGGGCTTGCCCTTGCCGTCCACGATGGTGGTGTCGTCCTTGTCGATCACGACCCGCTTGGCCCGACCCAGGTCGGTGAGGGCGACATTCTCCAGCTTGAAGCCCACTTCTTCGGAGATCACCTGCCCACCGGTGAGCACCGCGATGTCACGCAGTATCTCCTTGCGGCGGTCACCGAACCCCGGGGCCTTGACCGCGGCGACCTTCAGCGTGCCCCGCAGCTTGTTCACCACCAAGGTGGCCAACGCCTCCCCGTCCACATCCTCGGCGATGATGAGCAGGGGCTTCCCGCCCTGTGCCACCTTCTCGAGGACGGGCAGGAGCTCCTTCATCGAGGAGATCTTCTTGTCGTGAATGAGCAGATAGGCATCCTCGAGGGCGGCCTCCATCTTCTCTGGATCGGTGACGAAGTAGGGCGAGAGGTAGCCGCGGTCAAACTGGGTGCCGTCCACCGTCTCCAGCGTGGTCTCGAGGCCTTTGGCCTCCTCGACCGTGATCACCCCGTCCTTGCCCACCTTCTCCATCGCCTCGGCGATCAGGTTGCCGATCTCCCTGTCGTTGTTGGCGGAGATGGTGCCGACCTGGGCGATCTCCTTCTTGCCGGCCGAGGGAACGCTCATCTTCTTGAGATCCTCGACCACCGCCTCGACTGCCTTGTCGATGCCGCGCTTCAACTCCATCGGGTTGGCGCCGGCGGTGACGTTCTTCAGACCCTCGCGGAAAAGCGCCTGAGCCAGCACGGTGGCGGTGGTGGTGCCGTCGCCGGCGAGGTCGGAGGTCTTGGTGGCGACCTCCTTCACCATCTGCGCACCCATGTTCTCGACCGGGTCCGACAGCTCGACCTCCTTGGCGACCGTCACTCCGTCCTTGGTGATGGTCGGCGAACCGAACTTCTTATCGATGATTACGTTCCGTCCCCTCGGGCCGAGGGTGATTTTCACGGCCTCAGCCAGGGCATCGACGCCCCGCTTGAGCCGGGCCCTGGCGTCGACGCTGAACTGCAGTTCCTTCGCTGGCATATGACGTACTCCCCTTGAATTGGCCGACTCAACCGATCCTGGCCAGGATGTCGGACCCCTTCACGATGACGAGATCGTTGTCACCGACCCGGTAGGGGGTTCCGCTGTATTGCCCGTAGACGACGTTGTCGCCAACGCTGATCTCCAACTCGATCCGGATTCCGTTCTGCCACCGGCCGGGACCCACGGCCAGCACCTCCCCTTGCGTGGGCCTCTCGCGAGCGCTGTCGGGAATGTGAAGCCCCCCGCGCATCGTCTGTTCCTCTTCTTTCGGGAGGATCACCACTCGGTCGTCGAAAGGCTGGAGCCTGACCTTCGGTCTCGCTCCGGACTTGGTTGCCGTAATCATGGACTTCTCCTTGGCGGAGGCTACAGGGTCGGCGGCGCGAGGTTGCCGCAGGCTACGACGACGGCCTCGTTGGCGGTCGAAGCCGCGACGGTCACGAAGTAGCTGCCCGAGGTGGGAGCCTCGATCGGCAGGGTGGCTGACGAGGTGGCATGCCCGTCGTGGCCCACCGCGGCGACCGGGTAGGCACTGGCGGAGCCGATCAGGCCCTGATCCGACCCGCATTGGCCTCGATGCAGCGCCCAGGGGTGCTGGCCGCCGGGAGTGGCGTTGGCGAGAGCGAGCACGACGGTCGTGCCCTGGGACCCGGCCGGCGCCATCGAAGCGGTGCCGTTCATCTGTACGGCCCCCGCCAGATCGGCGGGGCTGGCCAGGTTGGCGTGCCAGCGGCTGTTGAGGGTCTCATCCTTGGTGCTGACCTGAACCGGGTCCTCGTGGTGGAACGGGTTGCAGGAGACCACGGTGGCAGTCGAAAGAGCGAGGAGCAATGGCCAGGAGCGAGTCATGCAGCCCTCCGAGGGCGGTGTTACGACGTCGCCTGGCCTGCCAGCGTTGTGGGAGTGCTACGCTATTGACCAAGTGGATAACATGAAGGTACTGTTTATTGGACAGAAGGTCAATGGCGCATCGGAGGGGAATGATGCCAGGGCAGAAGGCGACGGAAGCGGAACGGCGGGCGCAGATCCTTTTGGCGGCGCACCAGGTTGCGCTGCAGCGTGGCATCGACGGGCTTACCGTGCGGCGGGTCGCCGCTCGGGCCCGGCTGAGTCACGGGCTCGTGCTCTTCCACTTCAAACGAAAGAACCAGCTGGTCGTTGCGGTGCTGGACCGGGTCCTCGCCGCCATGCTACCGGTTCTCCCCGAGGGGGTCATCGCAGGGGACGACCCGGGAGAGCGCCTGTGGTCTGTGCTCCGGCGCGAGGCCGATCGCCTAATTCGCGACAGCCGCCAAGTGCGCCTCTTTCTGGAGTACTGGGCGGTGGGGACGCGCCAGCCCGCCATCCGCGCCAGGATAGGCGCCGAGCTGGAGCGCTATCGGTCCGGCTTCCGGCCGCTGACTGAAGAGGTTCTGGCTGCGGAGCCGGCCAGGTTTACGGGAGTATCTCCCCAGGCGCTGGCCGCCGTTGCGGTGAGCTTCATCAATGGCTGCGCCGTTCAGGCGATGATCGACCCGGCCGGCTTCGACGTCGAGAAGTACCTGGCCGCGCTGCGCGGCATGCTGGGCGGACTCGCGAGGCTACCATGTGCACCCGCTTCCGGCCGGGGCTAGCGGAGGCACACGTGACCGCCCGTCACGCGTTGGCGTTTCTCACTCGGCATGTGCCCGCCCTCGATGGAGCAGGCTGTTGAGGACTCGCAGCAACCGCCAGACGGGGTGACTTGCGGTGACGTTAATCAGGGTCCCACCATCATTTCACCACCCGGGGCGCCGGCGAATAGTCAATCCCCACCTCATCGCCCGCAGTCCGGGAGCTTCGCCGGCGCTCCATCAATGCGCTGACGGCCAGAAGCAGTTGCTCGGGAGTGAACGTCTCGGCCAAGGTGGGCACGTCCGCCGGCAAGCCCTCCGGAATCGTGAAGCCGATGTGGAGCACTGGCATCCCCGGTTTCGCGATCCGGACGCGCCGGATCAGGCCACCCACCTCGACGCCGGTCCCATAGGTGTTCAGCACCAGTAGGGAGATCTTCGGCAGCTCGACACACAACTCCTCAGCGGCGCTCCCATTGTGGGCTTGGAAGACGCAGTACCGGCTCATCCGCAAGAGTCCTGTAACCGACAACAGCAAGGCATTGTAATCGCAAATGACGATACGCCGCCCCTCACTCAAGAGAGCGGATCGCTGCGCTGACATTTGGAGGCCTTAGATCCGGCGAAGACGGCCGGCTGTGGCGAGGGGTTCTTCGGTGTGGCAGAGTAAACCTACTCGGAGAGACGGGAATAGATAGGACCTCGCCACCGCCATCGCGGCCAAGCTGCCTCGCGACGTGCCGATCATCCGCGACCCTCACCGCTGAGGAATTGTGGGCGATGGTGCGCCACCGCCGTTCTCGGGAATGACAACGCCCCGCCTGTCAAAGTGACGGCGGGGCGCAGTGGTTGGAGCATGGGCCCGGCGCGACTCGAACGCGCGACCTCTTGCTCCGGAGGGGTGACGGCCCACCAGTCGGCGCCAGACCGCGCTGATTCACTGAGGGAAGGCGGGCCGATGCGCTTGCCGGCGCTGGTAGGCGCCGACGGCGATTGTCACCCGCAACGACACCACGGCAATGCCCCCGGCCAGCCTCGCAGCGTCGCGCTGACCAGTGGCCACCGATCGCTGGCCGGGAGCTGAGGCTCGGGGTATTACTGCCGTCGCCAGAGCACCGCATGGAACGCCCCGGACGAAGTCTCGCTGTAACCGACGATCGTGCCGTATTGATTGATCCCGTCAGCCGAGTGGTTCCGGCGCTGAGTAGGTCGTGGATCGTGACATTCGGCCGCGAGACGCCTGAGGGGTTCCGGCCGCCGTCGTGCAGTCTGCGCCCTGAGCGCGGCCGCCTGGAATAGCCGGCGCGCGCGTCGGTAGTCGTCAAACGGCGGGAATGGCGCCTTGGAGTGCCTGAATATGGCTCGGGCTTCGTCAACGGTGTCGTACTCATTGGCACCGGGCCACGTTGGGAGGCCGAGCTCCCCGAGCACGCGTCCCGACGAGATCGGGCAGCCGGCGCATTGCGGAACGAGCGCCTAGATCTCGTTGCTGCGGGACGTCATCGCTCCCGTTTCATCGCTGCATGCACGACTTCAGTTCGACGAGTGTTGGGCGTGAGCGATCCTTGATTTTGCGGGCCGCGGCGCAGGCGGCGGGCTGCCGGTTGACCACGCCGACCGCCGTCTCGGCCTGATCATCGCCTCCAATCGTCGCCAAAGCACCAGCGGTGGGCTTCCAGAGTGTGGCACGCAGGGCGCGGTTCGGTCGCGTGCTCTCCCCAACAATGTCGCCAAACTCATTCAGGGAGTGGGCTTGACCGAAGTCGCCGCCCAGCGTAGGCAGTGCCTCGATGCCAGCACCCGGTGTCCACAGGAATGGCAGGATCGCATCTGCGGCGTTCGAGCTCCAACCGACTACCCGCCGGTGCGTATTTATGCTGGCGCCGATTGAGAAACCGCCGAGCGTGCCCAGGCTCCGCATCCCACGTCCGCGCGTCCACAAGAACGCCGTCCCCCGGACAAGCTGTGCGATCCCGGTGATTTCCCCGGTTTGGCTGACACCGACGGCCTCACTGATTGAACCGCCGAGCGTTCCCAGATCCTCCATGCCAGGGCCGGCGGTCCAACGGAACGCATGGAAAGATCCATCGGCAAGGTCGCTTCTCCCGACCACGACCCCGTCGTCGTTGATGTCGGCAGCGAAACTGTTCGGACCTCCCAACGTCCCGAGTCCGCGCATCCCGTGGCCGGCTACCCACAAGAACGCCTGCGTAGTCCCATCGCGAAGGTCACTGCCTCCCACGACCTCCCGGCGGTTGTTGACCGCGCTGGCGAAGCTGTGCCTGCCGCCAAGCGTCCCGAGGCCGCGCATGCCGCCGTTCTCCGACCAGATAAACGCCCGCGAGACGTCAGAGCCGAGCCGGATTTCGCTTTCGCCGACGATCTCACTGCGGTCGTTCAGGCCCATGGCCGCGCTATTGGCCCCGCCCAGCGTTCCGATACTCTGCATTCCCGCACCTGACCGCCAGACAAACCCGCGGAGGTCGCCCGAGGGCAGGTCGGCGAAGCCAGCCACTTCGCTGCGCTCGTTGATTCCCAAGCCTTGACTGTAGGTCCCGCCGAGGGTGCCCAGACTGCGTGGGTGGAGGCGAGAGGCAGCCGCGGATGCCACGACGGCGGGAGTCACGGTTGAGGTGGGTTCCGAAGGGCGAGCGGGGTCGTCACAGGCCGTGATGGTCAGGATTGCAACCGCGCCGAGCAGATAGGGTCTCATGGTAAACTCCTCTTGGGGGACTGCATGATCCGGCCTCGGTGGGCAGCACGGTCAGCCTCGGTCGGATGAACTGATCTGGAGTTGGTACGCGATCATACCTTCCCCCCGTCCTCATGCTTTCTTCACGCCGTCCTTTCATCGACTGGGGCGGGATCCTCCCTGCACTTCTGGTGATCTGCGTGGCACCAGGCACGGAACGGTCTCGCTTTAACCTGCTCCACGGCCTGGAGTTGGACGGCGGTGCGGTGCTGGATGGGCCCGGGGGCCAGACGCGGATCCCGGGGGCTTCCTGAGGTCACGCCGATCGTGCCCGTCCCAGGCGAGCTGCAGTTCGACGATCCCGCGTACTTGTTCGAGCCCAAGTACGACGGGTTCCGGGGGCTCCTCTACGTGGGCCCGCGCCACTGCTGGTTCCGCTCCAAGCGCTGTAACACCATGACGCGGTTTCAAGATTTGGCCGAGCAGGTGGGGGACGAGCCCCGGGTCCGGTCGGCTATCGTGCACGGGGAGATCGTGTCGCTGGACGAGGAAGGCCGGCAGATCTTCAGGCGGATGCTGGCTGGCCGCGGCCACCTGCACTACGCCGCCTGCGATTTGCTGTCGCCGAACGGCCGGGACCTGCGATCTCAGCCGCCTACCCGGCGGAAGCAGCGCCTCGAGCGGCTTATCCCACTACCACTCCGGTAGGACAAGTACAGGGAGATCCCTACGGAGTTCGCAGTCCGAAGCACGTTCTGTGATCTCGCGGTCGAGCTGGACGGGGAGCTCCGCTACCTGATTGACAGCCAGCAGGAACTGTCCTTCGAGAAAATCACCTGAGGCGGGGCGTGGAGCGAATCAGCGGGGAAGGGGTGGTATGGGCCGGTAGGGCTCGTGTAGCGGGGATCGCTCGTTAAAATCTGGCGCTAAGCTTGGCACTATGAACCCCGGCGCGATGCATTTTTTGTGGCGCGCCGCATCGTGTACACAAGCGAAGTGCAGGTGGCAGCCCCATTCCTCACAACGCAAGGGAGACGCGTCCCAAGTTCTGTGCCGGGGTCGAGCGCCGGCGGGAGACGAGCAAGCCGAGCCTCGAAGGCGAGCGGCTCAAGCCGGTCAGACAGACACAGCCCCTGCTAAGGCCCGGCCTCAGTCCCACAACAAGTCATCTACTGAGCAATTCGGCACTCGGCCATCGATGATGCTCTGGCCAAACCTATGACAACCCGTGATAGCCGATTCTTCTGTGGGGTAGGTGGTAGGTCCGCTGAAGGCCCGCAGGTCTGTGTGGCGGCCAATCAAGAGATCAAGGCTCCAACGTCCGGAGCCGTGTATCTGGAACGTGCGGGCCGTGATCGTGAAACCGTTATACAAGACGGGATTCAACTGCGGGGCCTCGGTAAGGGGCCCTTGAAGTATACTGCATTGTACGGTGCGCGTTGTGAGGCTCCGCGTTGACGGGCAGCCGCCCAGTGGACCTATCACCTAGGTGCTCAATGAGGAGCCCAAGAAGTGGCCAAGCGACGAGGGACGAAGGGCACCTCCGGTAGGGTCATTCAACCCTGGCACTTTCCAGGCTCCGCGACGTGCCACGACAATGTCGGCTGTGAGGACGGCCGCGACCCCCATCATGGTGAGCGCTTGCCTGGGACAGGGGGAAAGCCGCTCTGCCGCATTTGCGCGAGGCTGGACAATAGGGAAAGTAGCCCGGCTGGAACACCGCGGGGGTAGGCGCGCGAGAAGCCGGTGGATAGTGTCTGAACCTTATCCTAGTTTCGGGACTTTGTCAGTCGATTTTAGGAGGCAAACCGTACGTCGGGAATATGCGGCCTAACCCTTCTGAAATAGAGGAGGGGATCGGTATTGTGTAAGCTGGCCACCTAGTTTGCAAGCAGGGGGTGCCGGTTCGATCCCGGTCTGCTCCATACAGTTTCGTCGGCAGTCCTAAGTTTCGTCCTCAGTTCTGCCTCTCACGAATCCCCACACAGGGGTTCACGACGGAGGTTCGGAGACTGACCTGCTCCCCGATGTTCTCAGCTTCCGCGAGCCATTCACACCCGAGACACTGAAGCATCGTCCGGACGCTGATGCATGCGCTACTGCAGACCAGGTCCGGTGAGGCGCACCTACCCCTACGATCAGTGCAAGAGCGGGCGCATGAAGCCGAGAGACCGGAGTGGGCCGGAACCCCAGTTTGAGTGCGACCCTACTCGCGGGCAAACCTCGTGCGCGCTCAACTCCCAATGCAGTCTCGCAGTTTTCGCAACGCGATTCCTGCTAGCCCTGTCGCTCGCAGCCCCTGCCAGTGCTCAAACGCGGGCCGGCGTGGATTCCCTTGATCGGTATATCCACTCCGAGCTTATCCGCTAGCGCATCCCAGGCCTGTCTGTCGCGGTCCTCCGGGGCGACAGTCTGATACTGGGTCGGGGGTACGGCTATGCGAACGTGGAGGATCACACACCGGCCACTGACAGTACTGTCTACGAGGTGGGATCGATTTCGAAGCAGTTTACAGCCGCTGCGATCGTCCTCCTTTCCGAGGAGGGTCGGCTAAGTCTCGATGATGCTATCACGCGGTACTTGCCAGAGGGTAGTGCCACTTGGCCAGGTGTGACGATTCGACACCTCCTCACGCATACCTCCGGGATCTCGGATCGGTCCCCTGATGATGTGGACTGGTGGAAAGACTACAGCGAAAGCGAACTGGTGCGTCTCGCGGCCGCCCAACCGCTCCTGTTCGAACCGGGTGAGAGCGAGAGCTACAGCACCACCGGGTATACGTTGCTTGGCGTCATCATTCAGCGAGTGACAGGGAAGTTCTACGGTGATTTCGTCCGGGACCGGATCTTCCGTCCGTTGGGTATGCGGGCCGCACGGATCAACTCTGACACGGCGGTCGTGCCCGGGCGGGCAGGGGGATATCGTATCGAACATGGCCTCAAGAACCAGGACTGGGTTTCACCAACATTGAGCGCGACAGCCGACCGGGGCCTGAGCCTCAGCGCCCGGGACCTGATTCAGTGGGCGATCGGGCTCAATCACAGTAAGCCCCTCGGTCGCGCTGGTCTCCATGCGAGCTGGACTCCTGTCCGACTGAACAACGGCTGGTCCTATCCGTATGGACTGGGCTGGAACCTCACCCAGCAGCGGGGCTATAGCCGGATCGGCCACAGCGGATCTTGGAGAGGCTATCAGGGAACCATCCAGCGGTACCCGGACTTCGATTTGAGGGTGATTGTGTTGGCGAACTTGGACCAGGCGAACCCAGAAGGCATTGCCTCGGGTATTGCCGGAATTCTGGAGCCGGTGCTGACACCGCCGCATCTGCTGCCCAGCCGGTTGCGTGGGCCTGTACCTCCGAAGACAATCCATGCCTTGTTGCATGACATTGCGGCCGGTAGGGATTTGCCCGACGTCACGCCCGGGTTGAGAGCGTTCACGCCACCGGAGCGGAGACAACAGATTGGGAGGTTGCTGAAGGACCTTCAGTCGTGGACCTTCGTCGGCTGCGAAAAGG
>Ga0136846_1230906_pt1 | contig 21075 bp, 21 predicted proteins | sample HopSoiMetagenom2_FD_96841 | JGI IMG/M metagenome (GOLD analysis project Ga0136846, IMG submission 96841) | Grasslands soil microbial communities from Hopland, California, USA - 2 Assembly 2016 (version 4) | ecosystem: Environmental > Terrestrial > Soil > Grasslands | place: USA: Hopland... | reverse complement strand
GCGCACCTTCTTTTGTCTTACGACCAATAAAATTTTTCGCGGCAGCCAGGAATTCCTCATCTACTGTTTCCATACGTTTGGTGTCGAGCGGGCCGGTATTTTCGATAACCTGCTTGCCAACTTTTCCGAACTGTGGATCAACGGTTGTATTGTCCTTATCGGTTGCCTTACATTTCAACACTCCGCGGGGACCAAATTTTTTACGGAAGTTTGGGTCTTTCGGATAATCTGGATTCTCGGGCTCTTCTTCGGCGTTTAGATGGTAAAGGTTTCCGAAGAACTCATCAAACCCATGAACTGTGGGCAAATGTTCGTTGCGGTCCCCTAAATGATTTTTGCCAAACTGTCCGGTAGCATAACCGAGGCCTTTCATGAATTGACCTACTGATGGATCTTCGGCACTCAGACCAAGGGTAGCTCCTGGCAAACCAACTTTTGTAAGCCCCGTTCTTATCGGCGACTGACCTGTGATAAATGCTGCACGTCCCGCCGTGCAACTTTGCTGTCCATAAAAGTCGGTGAACAGGGCCCCTTCTTTGGCAATACGGTCTATATTGGGAGTTTGATAACCCATTATACCGTGATGATAGCAGCTTGCATTGAACCAGCCTATGTCATCGCTCATGATGAATAGAATGTTCGGTTGTTTCTTTAGTTTCCCATTACTCTTACCCATTTTTTCAGTTTTAATAGTTATCAAATTTGTTTACTGGCTTAGATACTAATAAGGTTTAACAGACCTGATTCTTTTTTCGTTTCGAATCGTTGCAACACCCCAGCACTGAATAAGCGGACGGGTGTGGACAATTTCCATTGTTGTTTTTGTTTGATTGATAGTCGTTGTATGAAAAAATTTTCTTCCTTGTTTGCTTGTCGCTTTGCAAACCGCAAGCTATCGTTTCGGCTTTGTCAGTTTGCAAGCCTGTTTCCGCTGCATTTATTTTCAGGATAGTTAAACTCAACGCACAGGCGAAAGCCAACAACACAATTATCGCGATGCTGCGCAATTGTGTTTTTTCCCGGTCTGTTTTTACAACATCGCATTCACAAATCTCCTCTTCACAGCTATTATCGTTGATTGTGTAGCGGTTTTTTAAATAAGTTGACTGTATGATGCTTTGCCTGTCCATTTATAGAATTGAATTTCATTTACTATTCTGATCCCAGCATCCAGCGTCTTCGCAGGGCGGAGAAACAGAGCGAGATCGAGTGCTCCGGTCTTCGCAATGACCTCATTCAGCCCCTCACGGAAACACTACCTTCCAGTCATTTTTCATACTCGCAACATGCCACCCATTCCTTGCTGCCGCTTTTAATGAAGCACTATCTTTTTCCTGGTAAAAAAATTCCCGCGTTGAATCATCATGATTAATCAGCAACTGGAAGGAAGGATAGGAACTGCCCTGGCTATATTTCAACATTTCTATATCTCCGGCTCCGCCTTCATTACCACAGGCAAAAACAGGGCGCTGACCAATATGCATCTGGATACCTATCGGTTTTTCCTCTTTATCGTTGATATGATCAACCAAAGGCTCGCGAATGATCATTCGGTTGCTTGCAGAGTATGAATACTTAAAGGTGGTACCGATCACCTGGTATTTGGGAACGCCATACAGTTGTTCAGAGATACCCCTAACAAATTCGATAGTGCCCCCTGTACATATAAATATTTTGAAGCCATTGGCACGTAAATAATTCAGCAACTCGATCTGTGGCTGGTAAATGATCCGGGCCACTGGAACATTGCGGCCCGGATATGTTACTGTTGAGAAAAAATCTTTTACAGCTAATTCAAACTCGTCTTCCGGCATCCCTGTATGTGTTGCAGCGATCAATTGGAGGGCGGCATTCTCACCACCGTTACTGAAGTAATTTTTATCATTTTCTATGACTGCTTTGAAGGGTTGCTTAACAGCCAGGGATGGGTCCTGCGCAACCATTTTCTTTACACGGTAAAAAGCAAATAACTCCTGCACATAAGGTCTTTCCGCCCATAAAGTGCCGTCATTATCAAATGCGGCGATCCGGTCATTAACGGGAATAAAATCTTTGGAACTGCTATCTGTTACTTTCCTTACATAACTTATAACGGCCCTCTTCAGAGACCCTTCATTCCAGGAGGAGAGGGGATCATTAAAGGGTAAGGAGTGTATTGTATCCCGGCCGCTACTGTCGCAACCGCCGACAAACATCACCAGGCAAACCGATATATGATAAAAAATGGTTCTCACCACAGGTTGATCATTTTGATGACGACCGGTTGACTTATTCCTTTTGCACACTTTCCCAAAGCCTGTCCCAATCGGGATTCAGAACGATATCAGTTCTCCGGTTCTTTGCTCTACCGGCTTCGGTTGAATTATTGGCAATAGGGCTGAACTTTCCTTTTCCGGCTGCTGTAAGACGTCCTGGATCTACGTTGTAATCTTTGCTGAGTATACGCACAACTCCATTCGCTCTTTCGGTACTCAATGACCAATTGTCCGCAACTCCCTTTACATGCATGGTATCGGTATTGCCGACAACAACTACTTTCAGCTTCGGATAATCATTCAATACAGAGGCCAGGGTACCCAATACTTTTTTTCCTTCGGTGCCTAGTGATGAACTTCCGCTTTTGTAAAGGAGTTTATCTTCCATACTTACATAGATCAGGTGATCCTTGGCATACACTTCGACGCCGCGGCTTTCAAAGTCTTGCATTGCAGAATCGAGCCTTTCCTGGAGCCTTCCTGCTTCGTCAGCCATAGACATCATTGCAGCATTCAGTTCTTCGTATTCTTCCTTTGTCTTTTCACAACTTGTTTTATAGCTGCTGTAGTCCGCCGCTAACTTATTATGTTCATTAGTCATTGCCTGGTTATTTGCTTTGAGCTGGTTCGTTTCATTTTGCATGGTTTGGACCTTTTGCTTAAGCTGGCTATTCTCGGTCTGTAACTGGGCTACCTCGGTACGGCTGGCCTCCAGCTTTTTGTTGGTACCACAGGAACATAGTACTACAGCTGAAACTAAGAGAAGTGAATAAAAGGCCATTGATTTGCTTAACATAGTTGTTGATTTTAGATGAATGATATTTGTTAACTCATCGGTTTTTAGTAATCCTGGAACGTGACCGTATGCCACCCTTTTGCTCAGATATTAATGCCAGGCGTGTGGATTGTAGAGACGCGGCGATTACCAGGAAATAAGAAAAATGGAAAACGAGCATGTATATGCCCGGGAGGGTGGGAGGGCTCAAAGAGTTATTTGGATCCTTTATGATAATATTGTTTTGAAAAAATAACAGGAAAGTTGAAAGGAATATGAGCGATAGAGCTCCAGTAAACCGGTATGCCGGTTCCTTTCCTGTTATTTTTATTATGGCCTTCACGGGGAATCAAGTTTAGTCTTTGACTTTTACTAATGCTCCTTCATTGTTATAGTATAAGGTCTTTTTAGCATTGCCATTCTGCGCCACTACTTCAAAATATTCCTCGCTTTTAGTATAATTCTGGTTTTTATAATACTTTTTGGAAACAACCTTATAGCCAGGATATTGTTTTGAAAGATTCATTAAGGAATGCTTTATCGTGTCAGGAAGGTTCTCTACATTTTGTTCGATCTTGGCTTTCACCAGGGTTCCATCTTTTTCGTAAAGGCCATAGTATTTGAGTCCCTGCCTGTTGAAGCTGATCGTATAGTAATCTATTTCCGCTCCCGCGTCAAGGTTGTCCTGTTCGGTAATATTCCAGCCTCTTTGTACTGCATCGGCGGGTGGCTTATAATATTGTATGGATTTCGCGTCAGGAAAATGTTTATGCAATGAATCAATTACCTGTTGCGGCGTCATGCTTTTAGATATCTGTTTGGTACCGGTGATGGTTTTATCCTGAGCCCGCAATAGAACAAAAAACAAAATAAAAACCGGCAGTAGGGAATACCTTTTCATGTTAAGGAGTTTAATTGGTGAATTAAATAATATTTATAATGGTTATCGTTTTCCATATAATGAAATGCTCTTCTTCAGTTCTTCGTCCTTTCGTTCGAGCTCCAGGGCCTGGTCAGCAATAATTTTTTTCAACCGGGCATTTTCTTCTATGAATTGTTTCAACTCAGACCTGGCTTTATTCGAGAGGGCTGCTTCCTGTTTGGTGGTACCTGGATTCCTGAATTTCTCTCTCCATTTTGCAAATACGCTATAAGAGAGACTGTGAAGACGCAACACGGCGGTAACTCCTATCTTTTCCGCCTCTTGAAGTATCTCCAGTTTCTGCTCATCACTGAACCTTCTTCTAGTCATTGCAATATGCATGAGTTGTATAATGGAAATGGCTACGTGAACTTTATTTTTTCTTGCTACCCGGCGGAAAGTCCGCCATGATAGCCGCTACGGCTTTCGGGATATTGGTATCGGGATCTTTAACCGGGCCATCGATCTCTTTGTTGCCAACTCCCTGCCATATGAGCTTCTTTGTACTTGCATCCAGGACATCTATGATCAGCGAACCGTCTTTGTAGTGCTGGACATCATAACTGGTGGTGCCGCTGACCATACCTCCTCCACCATAATAAGGACGATACATGCCACCATAGCCATAATAATTGGTTGTGGAGCTTACGGACGTCCGGTCTTTGAAAATGGCTACCGGGTTAACCAGCAGATCCGGCGAAGTGGTATTTTCCTGGAAGCCCCTCTTTATCATCTCGGCCCGTATGGCATTAGCTATACGGTCTTTATTGAGCTCACTGATCGCATCATGGATCTCATCAGCTTTGTAAAGGGAAAACGTTTTGTAGCTGGTAAAATTTACACTCTTGTCATAGTCCGTATTTACTTTCAATGAAGGACCACAGGACATTGCTATGATTATTATAGCAAGAGGTAAAAGGCGATTAAAAGATAAATATGCTTTCATATATATTATATAGTATTTTGCCGCTTTACTAAAATTTGGTTGCTAAACAAAAGCTGTTGAGCTACCGGGGAGCCAGGATGGAGTGTGAACGAAGCACCAGGAGCAGGTAAACAATATTTATTTATGGTTGCACCCACAGTAAGGACACTTCAGAATATAACAATCCGCCAGCGTTGATTTTCAGAGATATCTCAACAAAAAAAGAGAGATACTTTTGAGTATCTCTATCTGCAAACAGGACCGGAAAGAGTTTGCATTTTGTTCTTTGCTGCATACTCATTAGAGGATAACAAACTATTTCTTAAATGAGTTTTAGCCCGGCGAAGTTGCTTCTCCACGGTATCTACCGGCCGGCTTAACATTTGTGAAATTTTTTTTACGGTAAAATCATCGCGGTCATGCAACAGGTAAACTTCTTTGCATTTTAATGGCATGCATTTCAAAGAAACCGAGATCTCTTCCTGGAGTTCTTTCATGGAAATAAACTGATCTACGTTGTTCTGTGAGCCGGTAGATTTATGGGCAGCGATGTTTATATGTTTCTTATAAACCGCCTGGTCACGGATATAGTTGAATATCTTGTTGCGCAATGCGGTATGCAGGTAAGAAGCGACAGAGGCATTGATCCGTAAAGTATGCCGGCGGTTGTGGAGTTGTATGAATAACTCCTGCGTGATCTCTTCGCAAGTGTCCCTGTCATTAATATAGTAAGCCGCGAAATGTAAAAGCGGTTTCCAGTATTTTTTGTACAACATGTCAAACGCATGGTCATCGTTTTCGCGGATCCTTTCCAGCATCAGCTGGTCAGTAATGGGGTCGTTGTTTTGTCTGATTGTTTCCATACAGTAATTTTTGATTCAGTAAATAAAATAGATCTAAAAAATTTCGTTAGCAGCAGTAGCCAACGTAAACCATAGAGGGAAACAGCAAGTGAAAGAAAGAGATGAGTAATAGAAGTATCTCAATTCGTAGAGTTAAGATACCTCAATTTTTTAGCGGGTGGTTCGCAAGTTTGCCAGTTTAAAAGAGATGTGCGACTTATTTTGGTTAACTGTGCAAGATGCAGGTGTTCTGCCGTGTCTTTACTATAATACAGCCCAATAGGGCAGGAAATTATCAAACTTTATAGATATGTTTTGGCGATTGGCCGCAATTCTAGCGATGATTTTTATAAATCCGTGCACAAAAATCCTTGCACAAGAACGGGATTCAATCTTTTTAACTACCGGGCAGGTCCTGATTGGCGAAGTGCGGGATGGACAAATGGGTGAAATTACCATCGACGAAATCGTTTTTAAAATGATGAAGGTAAAATTATACAGGATTAAAAGGATAAAGACCTATCGCCGGTTTAAAATTGAAATGAAAACGAAAGAAAAATACTATGGGGTGATCAAGGAATCAGGAAGGGATGGGTGGGTAGATATCGTTTTAGACCATGGAGATACGGTTCGTACTCCAGTAGTAGATATCAACCTGATCATTTCTTTAGAAAAAGAATTCTTCAAACAGCTCCATGGAAATCTTTCGGCCGGCTTCAGCTATGCCAAATCAAGCGATCTTGGACAGATTACCCTGAGTTCAAACGTGAAATATGTCACGAAATTATTCGAATACCAACTGGCTGCCTCGGCCATTGAGTCAATCGATTCTTCTAAGCTGTCGAGAGACCGTGAGGACGCAGGTTTATTTGTTGCCTATACATTTAAGAAGGCCTGGTTCGTTGCCACCAGCATAAGCTACCAGAGAAACCTCGAGCTGTCTATCGCTTCAAGGATCCAGGAGATGGTCGGAGGAGGTAATAAGGTGTTTGTGAAGAAAGACTGGCAGCTGCTAGCGCTAAGCGGTCTCGTATTTAATAATGAAAAAAGCACTTCTGGTACCAATAGCGGCCTGCTTCTCGAGATACCTTTGATCATCAAGTTTGATTTTTTCAGATACCGGCATCCGGACATCCAGATCAATTCTACCCAATCACTTTTTTACGGACTTACGCAAACGGGCCGTGTTCGCTATGATAGTAATACCAGTTTTTCCTGGCAACTTATCCGTTATTTTTATTTCACTTTTAGTCCTTATGCGAATTTCGACAGCCAGCCACCGCAGGGAAACAGCAATTTTGACTTTGGGTTAGCTGTGAGTTTATCCTATAAATTTTAATAAGTGGTTTTCCTCGATGAATTCTTTCGTTTACCGAATGCAGGACTGCATGTTTATGAAACGCTGCATCAATACATGACAACTACATAACAAAAAAGCAACTAATGCCAAGTTTTATAAATATTGGCTGATAACGAAGTCAAAGATTGGAGGACTCATTTGATGAGATGTAACTTCAATAGGTAAACTTAACTAGTGCCGATCCGTTCCGTTCTTTTAAAAAAAATTAAATGTTAGTATTAAAAATTTCTGTTTATGCGTAGTAAACTTTATCAATGGGTCGTATGTGTGTCGCTGTTCGTGTTGATCAGTTGTTATCCAAAGGGAGCAGAGTTTGCCGAAGATCTTGACCTGGTTTTGACAAATTACAACCAGGATTTTGATTTCAAGGCTAAGCATACTTATGCTATACCTGACAGTGTGATCAAGATCACAGGTGATGTATTCAATGATCCCGATGGCGATCATAAGCCGACTTTTGTTGATCAAACTTATGCTAATGCAATATTGGCCGCCGTTAACCAAAACATGACTGCCAACGGTTGGACAAGGGTAAGCAAGACCAGTAACCCCGATGTCGTTCTTCTTGCGTCAGCCATGACAACTACCAACATTTACTACTATTATGACTGGTGGTACTGGAGTTGGTGGTACCCCAGCGGATGTTATTGCTATGGCTGGTACTATCCCGGGTATTATCCCCCGTACTATGTAAGTGGGTATCGCTCCGGAACTGTGTTAGTACAAATGGTTGACCGTTCTGCGATAGTCCCAAGTGGTGGAAATGTTCCGGTTGAATGGACCGCTATCTTCAATGGTCTGGCAGAAGGAAGCACCTCCAGTATCACTGCCCGAATAGGCACCGCTATCAACCAGGCATTTAGTCAATCACCTTATCTGAAGATCAATTAAAACAAACCAGTCATGAAAAGAATATTATTTGCAGTTTCAGTTGCGTTGATCAGCCAGGCAGTAACGGCACAGCATAATGCATTTGTTATGTCGTACCCCATTGCTTTACCGATGGGTAACCTGCATGATTATATTGGCCAGACGAGTTTTCGCGGCTTTAATATAGAATTCAACAGGAGGCAAAAGCCCAATCTTGAATTTGGATTGGAGACCGGATGGCAGACATTCTACCAACGCGAAGAATCAAAGACCTATACCAGTGGAACAGCTTCGATCTCCGGTATACAGTATCGTTATACCAATATAGCACCGATACTTGCCAGTGTAAAATTTTATAAGGTCTCCGGGAAGACTGAACCATACCTGGGATTAGGTCTCGGCGTCATGTATGTGAATCGTTCAACTGATTTCGGTTTGTACCGGATATCTACTGAAGTGTGGCCATTTACCCTTCGTCCTGAGGCTGGCGTGCTTTTCCATTTCCAACCGGGTGTTTCGGGTTTACTCGGTGTTAAATATTATGCGGCATTCAATACCGATGACCTGGATGGGCAATCGTACCTCAGTATTAATATCGGGGTAGTACTGAGTCACTGACAAACTCACCAACAAAATATCAATGAATTATAGATTAACCATAACCTATTCCTTTGTAAAACGAATTTGTGCGAATAGCCGCCCTATTGATTACGCTTATCTATCAGCAATCGTTTAGTTGGTTCATGTGTGTATTGGCTGAATAACCGGTGGATGGTTTCCACCGGTTTTGTTTTTTGGGACGGGCAATAAAAAGCCGGGTTATTCAGACCCGGCAGATTAATGGCAGGTGTTTTTTCACCAATACCTATAAAGTCTTTACTGCTCACGGTTTCCTAAAGAGCCATAGGATTAGAAATAATGTAGCGAGTGTTATCAATGCTGGAAGAAGCCAGCTTGCACGTTTCTTTGGCATAATAGGAGGAATCATATTAGCGCCGCTTCTAAAACCTGGCAACACACTGCTGAGATTTAAACCCGATGGTATTAACGAGAGGGTCTCGTGCTTTTGCAGACTCAGCCATGATGCCAGGTTACCTGGGCTCTGATTGCTTTCAATCGCGTTCTTTCCCAATAAACCTAAAGCCAATGGTATTATATTAGCAAAAAGGGTGCATATCGAACTACTTTTGAGACCCGTGGAATCGGAAACCGCGTTAGCGACGGAACTGAATTTATCGCCAAGCACGCTGGTAATTAAAGACGGCGCCAGCGGTGGCATACCTCCGGCACCGGGACGGAAAGAATCACCAATCTTGTTAATTATGCCGCTGTTGAATACCTCTTTAGCAGAAGTAAATACCAACTCAGGCGAGGACTGCGCTCTATTGATTATCCCGGCAATACTTACAGGGATGATTGCGTTCAATGCTCGTTTAATTCCCAATTCACTTTCGTCCAGGTAACTTGCTGCCTTGCTTATGAGATCATTATTGAAAAAACCCTTTACTGCATCCAGGAAATCAAAATTCATAAGACCGGGTTTTAATGTTTAGTATATGATTTTATGGCAGTGAAGAAAATGCAAGGCTTAATTTAATACAAAGGGACCTGTTTTTTCTGTGTATACTTACCAGGTAGATGGTAAATTTTTCCAAGATTTATAAATGCGGGCAACCATAACCGTAGATTATTTTGTGAACTGCTTTGCTCTTTACTTAAAATTTCTACCGCCCGGGAAAATTTTTTCATTGACGGACTCCCTTACAGAAGATTTGTTATTTACCGATGGGGGTAGACTTTTTTCGTCGGCCCGTGAAAGAGTCAGCAAGGGCAGGTCATCATTGCCAGATGGAGTAAGATGCCGGAGCAGCCTTGAAAAATCGAAACATTTCTGCGCGATAACATGAATCACTTCTCCCTCTACCTGCAGCCTTCCTTCCACCATGATCAGCTTCGAATCAAGGATCTCCCTGCGGTATTTTTCAAAGAGACTTTCGAAGATAACTATATTGGTATCGCCGGTTTCGTCTTCAATCGTCATAAAAATTATCCCTCCCGCAGTTCCTGGCCTTTGTCTTACTAAAACAAGTCCTGCAACTTTTACCCACTCCCCATCTTTACCCGCTTTTACTTCTTTGGTTGAAGAAATGTTTAATAATTCAAGTTTCTCCCGGACAAAGCTGACCGGATGTGCTTTCAAAGAAAGAGATAAGGTTGCATAATCCTGGACGACATGTTCTGAAAGTAGCATTTCAGGTAGTGAGACATTTTCTTCAACTGCTTCAGGTGATAATTGACCATAAAATATACCCCTGGGCCTGTCTTTCGTGGATACTTCCCATAGGGCCTGTCGCCGGTCGAGCCCAATCGACCTGAAAGCATCAGCGTTAGCTAATTTGTTCAGCGGATCTCCTGACAGCCCAATATCTCTCAGGGCATTGATACTTGAATAGAATCTTTTCCGTTGAGCGACCAGTAAAGCAATATCTTCTTCCTTTAATCCCTTAACCTGCCGGAAGCCCAGGCGCAGCACATGATACCTGCCCGATATTTCTTCCAAACGGTTGTCCCAGTTTGAATAATTAATATCAACGGGTCGCACTTCAACTCCATGTTTTTTTGCATCAATAACGATCTGTGCTGGTTGATAAAATCCCATCGGTTGGCTGTTTAATAAAGCGGCCGCAAAAACATCGGGATAATGACACTTGATCCAGGATGAGACATACACTAACTGGGCAAAGCTGGCGGCATGGCTTTCAGGAAAACCATAACTTCCAAATCCTTCCAGTTGTTTAAAAACGCGATGGGCGTATTCAAGAGTATAACCGTTTTGCAGCATTCCTTTTGTGAGTTTCTCTTTGAACTGACTAACCAACCCGTTCGCTTTGAATGTTGCCATGCTCCGTCGCAATCCATCAGCTTCTGCCGGTGTAAAGCCTGCCCCTACGATGGCAATTTTCATTGCCTGTTCCTGGAACAGGGGAACGCCTAAAGTACGTCCAAGGATATCTTCCAATTCTTTCGATGGATATTCTACAGGTTCTTCTTTATTTCGCCGGCGTAAATAAGGATGCACCATATCACCCTGAATGGGTCCCGGCCTGACAATGGCAACTTCAATTACCAGGTCATAAAAATTGCGGGGTCTTAACCTGGGCAACATAGATTGCTGGGCCCGGCTTTCAATTTGGAAAACGCCAATTGTATCTGCATGACAGATCATATCATACACAGCGGTGTCATCCTGGGGAATATTTGCAAGAGTTAATTCGAGACCATAATTTTCCCTGGCCAGGTCAAAGGCTTTTCTTATACATGTCAGCATGCCCAGGGCTAATACATCTACTTTAAGTAATCCCAGCGCATCAATATCATCCTTGTTCCATTCAATGCATGTCCTGTCTTCCATTCTTGCATTCAGGATGGGACAGAGATCGATCAATTTTCCTCTGGTAATAACAAAACCTCCTGTATGCTGGCCAAGTTGTCGCGGAAATCCGATGTATTGCCGTGTAAGCTCAAGTACTTTCCGCAAGTGCCTGTCGCCGGGATTTAATCCCTGCTCTTCAATTCTTTTTCCTTCAAACCATTCATCTGTGAATTCCCATACAGATTTGGAGAGCCGGTTGATCGTATCAACGGAAAGCCCCATTGCTTTCCCTACATCCCGGATCGCTCCTTTTTGATGCTGTTGGGTCACTGTAGCAACGATCGCAGCCCTGTCCCGTCCATATTTACTATATATATATTGTATCACTTCTTCCCGGCGTTCATGCTCAAAATCAACATCGATATCCGGGGGTTCATTGCGGGCTGCAGAGATGAACCGTTCAAAAAGCAATTCAAACTTGGTTGGATTGACGGAAGTAATGCCGAGACAATAGCAAATAGTAGAATTGGCGGCAGAGCCACGTCCCTGGCATAGTATTCCCCTGCTTCTTGCAAAACGTACCACATCATAAACCGTGAGGAAATAAGAAGCATAGTTCATTTCCTCTATAAATCTCATTTCATGATTGATCGCTTCTATTATTTTTCCGGGAACATCTTCACCAAAAATTTCCTGGGCGCCCTGGACAACCAGGAACAGGAGCTCTTCCAGTGGAGTGCGGCCTTCGCTGGTTATTTCTTCGGGGTACTCATATTTTAAGCTATCCAGCGAAAATTGGCAGGCATCAGCAATTTCCTGTGTTTGTTTAATGGCATCGGGGTACAGCCTGAATAAACGTTGCATTTCTTTTTCCGGTTTCAAATATCTCTCGGCATTCGGATGCAAACGATAGCCGGCATTATGGATCGTACATTTTTCCCGGATACAGGTGACTATATCCTGCAACTCGCGGCGCAAAGGATGATGATAATGCACGTCGTTCGTTGCTACCATCGGTATGTCAAGCTGCATAGATAATTGGGAAATGCTGTAAAGATATTTGGCATCATTTCCCTGGTAATAGCAGCATGCAGCGATGTATAGATTGTCCCTGAAACGGTTTTTATATTCCTCCAAAGATTGTTTGAATGAAGGATCGAAATCGAATAACTCGTTCAATTCAGCAGGAGGGAGCACAATGAATTTTATCCCTTTTGCAAATTCATAGACATCATTTTTATACAAATCACATTTTCCTTTTTCGGCACGCAGGTTGCCCCTGCTTGCCAGGTTGCATAAACGGGAGTAAGCGCTTCGGTCAGTAGGATAGGCCAAAAGAGAAGGCCCGTCAAGCAGATCAAGACGCAATGCGGGAATAAGACGGATCTTATGTTTTTTAGCAGCGACATGAGCCCGGACAATACCCGCAAAACTATTTCGATCAGTAATTGCGATTTCCTTATAGCCGTACGCTGCGGCTTGCTCTACCAATTCTTCGGGATGGGAAGCGCCTCTTAGAAAAGAGAAATTTGTCGTTACCTGTAATTCTACATAACTCATGCTCACAATTCTTTTCACGCAAAAAATCCATGAATGAACCATTGATACGATGAATCGGAATAATGACCTGCCCGGAATAGCCAGTATCTTCTGCCTTCTTCGTCTTCTACATAATAATAATCCCGGTGCTGGCCCTGTTGTAACCACCATTCCTGTTCAATTCTTTCAGGACCATCAGCTTTTATTATTTTATGCAGCTTTCCTTTATACCTGAAATTCATCGGGGGATAATCCGGTACGGGAGCCGTTACCTGGACCTGTTCAGGACTGGATAAAAGTTGAACCGGTCTTGGCCTGCCTGTTTTCCATTCCCTCAATAATTCTTCATTGACAGATAAAGCGGGTTTTATAGAACGTTCGGGCCAATAATGTTCATCCGGCACATAGCGCTGGATATGATCGTTCCCAAATTTCCCTGCAATCCGATCAAACAATTCTGATAATTGTATATTATTTAAGCCGCCGGTTTTCTGCCATATTTTTTCCTGCAACGGGGAAACAGTTTCTGTTTTTTGCGCTTCGAGTAAAAACAGGTCTATTCCAGGTCCGGGTTCAATACAGGATATCTTAAGTTCAAATAATTTAAAAAGATGGGTGCTGTTCGAAGATGGATGATTTGTTCCGATCTCAATCTTTTCGATCCTTCCATCTGTCCTGTAACATTTGAATATAGCTGTCTTCAATCCTTTTTGTTCCTGTTTAAGTCGATGGCACAATGTACCAAGCAGTCTTTGTAAACCGATTTCAATACCTGTTGCTGTGATTATTGGTTCAAGGGATGGCAATCTTTCCTGGTAAGGAATAACCGGTTGTACCGGTTCAACGATTTCTTCCTCGTTACCAAGGGCCTGGTCGAGTCTTTGAAGAATGGACCGGCCAAAACGCCGGCGGAGGGCGGAGCGTTGCATACCGATAAACCCGCTGATCCTGCCCAGGCCAAGGTTATAAAGTTGTTCAACAGTTTCTGCTTCTATTCGTAATGCTTCAGCCGGCAAAGACATTAAGGCAGCAGTTTGTTGTTTGCTTTCAATGATAAGAGCACCTTTTCCGTAATGCGCCATCGCCCAGGCAGTGCCAATCGTATCGGCGATCGCTGCTCTTGTATGATATCCAAGGTTCTTTAACCGTGTAAGAATATCTTCCAGGTACCTGATTTCACCTCCCCAAAGATGAGTGCAACCTGAAGCATCCAATATTAGACCACCGGGAAGATCAATCGCTACGAAAGGAGTATACTTTGTACACCATTCAGCAAGCCCATTCAATAACCGGTGAGAGAGTTCAGGCCTGTCATCGAGGACCTGCAAAGATGGAATAACGGCTCTTGCATCTGCCAGGACCATTCCGGTTTCTACACCCTGTTCCCGGGCTATTGGATTGGAAGCAGATATTAGCTGTCGGCCGTGATCTGGCACAGTGAGTACAAATGGCAATTCTTTTAAGATTTGTTTCCTTCGCGTAAACCAATCCGTTCTTAAATAAGGGAACCATATTACTACAAAACGTTTGCTCATTGCTTGTTGATTGGTAATTAGTTAATTGGTTGACTGGTTAGCCTAATACCCTAATAAATTGATTAACTGATTAACTTATTAACTAACGGTACTTCGCGGATCAATGGAACAATGTGGTTAACATGCCTGAACTTTCTTCCCATCCATTCTACCTGCCAGCATCCTGTTTTCCCGTTGCGGACTTTTATTAATTCCACGTTCCATCTTGGAAAACCTATACCGGGCATATCATTGACCCGTATACTTGGCAACGATGAAATTTTCCAACGGGCGATACAGGCAGTAGTGGCAAGATTGCGGGGTTTGTTCCGGATGATAAAACCAGTTACCCGGTTTTGTTCCACCGCCAATTGAAACCGTCTCGAAGCAGTAAAGCTTAGTTCATTGATTTCCCCGATAACTGAGGCAAGCCCATCGCATTTAAGGGCTTCTTCGATGCACCATAAAACATCTCTCTCTTTTGCAACATTGACAAAGATTATTTTATCTGGTGCAATGCCAAAATGTGTGAAAGAGGGAGCGAAGATGGTTTGTGAAGAACTGATCCAAAGCGATACACCGCCATTCAGCATAAGCGATGATAAAATACCGCTGATGAATCCTGCTGTAGCGGCTCCATCCTCCGGGCCAGTGCAAATGAATTCGTGCATAGCGCCGACAGGAAATGTTGCATTGGGAAAAGAATACCTTATAGGCCCAAGGCCAGTATCTACCGCGCCGATGCCCAGGGAATGCTTGAATCCCTGCAAGGGGAGAAGTTCCTTTTGGAGTTCGAAAATAATTTCGGCCTTTGTTTTTGTCATTGCCACAGAGAATTTGCCTTAACCAGGTAACAATATTACTAAAAAAATTAGTAAATCGCAGACTCTTTCATCAGCCAAACGAATAAGATTGTTAAAAAAATAAATTATTTCGCAAATAAATTATCGTTTTACATTAATTAGTTTACATTTGTTATAAATAACAGTGTTATGAAAACCGTACGGGTAATAGCATCCATACTATATTATATAAGCAAAGCGGGGGCTTTGCTCTTCCTGACAACAGGGGTCTATGCCGCGATTGTTGTGCTTTTGTTTTATTACGGCTCATTTTCATGGTTGCCAATTGAAGTAAACCAGGGATATTTTACTATTTATTTTCCTGGAACAAGAACTCCCTTCTTGCTGGGGGATTATTCCATCTCTTATCTTTTCACCTATTTATTTACCATAATTTTCTATGGTTTTTTTCTTTGGATACTTGGTGGAGTATTTCACGCATTTAAGCAACCAAGATTATTTACAAAGAAAGGTGTAAGCCAACTATCCCGTTTCTATATTATCAACCTGGTTGTCCCGGTCTTATTCCTGCTCCTTGTGGTTTTTTTCAGGGATGAAACGAGTGACCTGATCAGGATTATGTTTTTGCATTTGGTAATCGGTGTGTTTGCTTTTTTTATGGCAGCTATTTTTAAACAGGGATTGGTATTACAGGAAGAACAAGATCTAATTTTTTAATATGCCTATTATTATCAATTTAGACGTGATGTTGGCCAAGCGGAAAATGAGGAGCAATGAACTGGCAGAAAAAATTGGTCTCACCACCGTTAATTTGTCTATACTCAAAACAGGAAAAATAAAAGCAGTACGATTGGCAACGCTTGAAGCGATCTGCAGGGAGCTTCAATGCCAGCCGGGAGATATATTGGAGTACAGGGAGGAAGAATAATCAAAAAACATATTACTTATTAAAATAGCATTATGTGCTAAACAGGATTGTATTGCCCAAGCTCATTCAATGCGCAGTGAAAGGGAAGGGCAAACAGCGAAAAGTTAACAATAAAAATCACTATTATGAAAACATCAATAAAAAAAATAATGGCATTTACTCCGGCAATATTTATTGCCTTCTTATCATTACATGCACAGGTTATAGATAGCATAAGAACTCCAGGCATTGAAATAAAAACGTTCAATTCAAAAATACTGGGAGAAAAAAGAAAGATCCGCATTCAAACTCCGGCCGGCATGAACGCCTGGGATGCTTATCCTGTGTTATATGTGCTGGATGGGGAAGCACAAACAACGATGACAGCGGGACAAGTGCAGTATTTGTCGGAATCGTACAAGATCATTCCTAATTTAATTGTAGTGGGAATTGATAATACCGATCGAACGAGGGATCTTACTCCCACACATTCGATCATTGGTCCTGATGGTAAGCCTGATAGCAGTGCCAATGCATTCGGTAGGAACAGTGGTGGCGGTGAAAAATTCCTGCAGTTCATTAAGGAAGAACTGGTGCCTTATGTGCAACAACGATATCATCCTGCACCGTATGCTATTTTATCAGGGCACTCATTAGGGGGTTTAATGGCTATATATTGCCTGATCAATCACCCGGATTACTTTAATGCATACATAGCGATTAGCCCTTCATTGCAATGGGATAATAATGCAATCCTGAAACAGGCGACACAAAAATTAGCTGCAGGGAAAGACCTTAAGCGCATTTTATTTTTCACGGATGCAAATGAAGACTCCGTGTTTCATCAAAACCAGGTTGAACTGGAGGTTTTATTAAAACAAAAAAACCTTGCGGGCCTGCAGTTCACACATGTATTTTACCCGGGTGAAACACATACTTCCGAACCTGTAAAAGCATTTTATGACGGTATTCGTTTCGTCTATCCAAACTGGCATCTCCTTTACAATAATTCTGCTTTCAAAAAAACAATGAGCAGCAAGATAATCAGGGACCATTTTGCAGAGCTTTCAACAAAATACAATTATAAAGTAATTCCCTTGCATGATGAGTTGATCATGATCGCGCGTTTCCTTCGCAATGATCCAAACAGGATACAGGATGCGATAGAGCTTTTACAATGGAATGCAGAAAATTATCCAACGTCCGCAATAAACTGGGAAACGTTGGGCGATACTTACCTGAAATTGAAAGATGAAAAAAAAGCCCTAGTCATGTACCAGAATGCGTTAGCTCTTTCACCTGGCAGCACAATTCTTACTCAAAAATTAAACAGTCTTAATAAATAGCAAGCCCTTGTGCAGGCAGTAGCTTTCAGCAGTGATGATAAACGATTGCTTACAGGTGGAAGAGATAAGCCGATGATTGGTGAATTTCTCCAGAATTTTTTTGGGGATTCATATGTGAACAAGGGAGTATCGGCGCGCCTTTGGGATGTGAATTCAGGTGCCGATAAAGTTGACGGGGAATACCAACAAAAGCGGAGTGAATTTGGTTAAAGGAAAACAAGTATGTAAATTCCATAGGACAAGCAGACAGAATAAAGCGAGTTTGACTATTTACCAATGGTAACACCGACACATAATACTTCCCAAAGACTTAAAGTTGGAAAACGAGATACCAGGATATTAATTAAGAACATTTCTATTGTACTTATTTTTATAGCAACACTGCTGTTAAGTCTTGACATTGTCGATATGAAAATGGTTTTTGGTAAAAGGGAAACCGGGTTGTGGGACAATATGCCTCTGTTCGTAAGGGAGGCATTGTTCCTGGGTTATCCAATTTGCCTGCTGACATCTTTCCTTCTCTTTATATGGACACTAAAAGTCAAAACACGATTTAATGCAATTGCAACTGTTTTATTTTTGATAAATGGGCTTAGCTTAATTATACTGTTGGTAATTTACCTAAAATGGGTGATGCAAAACTTATAGGTGGGATAATTAATAAGTAGCACGATCACCGGATAAACCGAAGTGAATCCGGTTTCCGGACCGAACCTATTTTACCACCGAAGATGTTGTATTTAGGTTGTCTTGATTCATCAGATATTCAGAACGCTTCAAAGGTGCGTCGACAAAACCACGGAGGTGAATGATCTACGATTAAAGCAGTTTATTTTAAATTTTTTGTATTCTGGACTTTAATAAGTGTGCAAAACATCTTTAACTAACAGCGTCTCTCTGTACTCCCGGTATTTCCATCACCAGGTTTTGTCCGTATGCACTGGCAGGAGTTTGATAACCGGTAGAGAAATTTCCATGCAGTGTCTTTTGCATAATGATTAATGCGCTATGAGTGGTTAGCGTATATCCTTCGGGCCCGCTAAGCCTGGCGACGACTGTTTTGCCGGCAGCATTCCTGACTCGTCCCCATACCAGGCTGATAGCATTGCTTCGCTGTTCATCAGAAGGACCTGTCGGTCGACGGTCAATTTTCTTTTTAATGCGATTACGTACAAAGCTTTTTCGAAGCAGCCAGTTGAACAGGGGCTGCAGTTTTAACAGGTAATATACTTTTTTCGAAATCCTGGTATAGCTTTCTATATTGGGTATGCCGGTAGTAAAGTAGGCAGTGGAAACATCACCCCAGGGGATATTCATTACAAATAATTTCTTTATGCCAAAGTCGACCCACATTCCCTTTTGCCCGAGCGATTCATGGATTATTTTTCCATCTTTTCTTATCGCGCCGCCTTCGCCCAGCTTATTGGCCATCGTGGTAGCTGTGCCATGAGAAAGCGCGCCGCCTAATGAGGCAAAGGCTAATTGGAGGGAAGTAGCATCGGGTAATAATTTTTTTAACTGCAAAGCAATGCAATCGGTAGGGACGACATCAAACCCGGCGCCCGGTAATAGCATGATGCCCGCTTTTTTGGCTGCAGCATCATATTGTTTAATCATTTCAAATACGGCAATGTCGCCGTTTATATCCAGGTAGTGAACGCCTGTTTGCAAACAAGCTTCAACCATTTGTCTCGCTGTTAGATGAAATGGACCAGCTGCATTGATGACTGCCTTTACTTCTTTTAAAGCAGCTTGTACGGCAACCTTATCATTTATATCAAATACCCTATAGGGAAGATGGAGCCGGTTACTCAGCTGTTCAATCACTTCTTTTCGCCTACCGGCAAGGATGGGTTGTAAATGGTATTGATTTGCATAGCGGGCAATTAACTCGCCGGTATAACCATTGGCGCCATAAAGCAGGAAAGAACTGGATCGCATAGTGAAAATTACAACACAAAGATGATAATTCTTCTTTTTAGCCATTTGAAACACTGCAGGAAGCCCGATCGTAAATGTTATTGCTAGAGGTCCCGAACGGTTTGTGGGATCGGAATTTCGCAGGTATAGCCTTTTCAGGCTAAAACAGATAATTATAGCCTTTTTATGCTATAATATGCACTATTAGCCTTTTTATGCTATTTTTGTATAAAATAGTAGAAAATGCCTATCGGCACTGTCATAACAGCGGATATTGTCAACTCGACATTCCTATCCAAAGCGGTATTCAATAAGTTAATAAAAACCATCGACTCTCTGATTGGTAAATATAAAAATGAATTTTACCGGGGCGACAGCTTCCAGGTTTATTTGAAGGAAAACGAGAAAGCACTTCACCTGGCGCTCATAATACGACTGGCAGCAAAAAGGATCGAAATGGAGACTGGAAATGCAGCAGACGTAAGGGTGGCCATTGGTATAGGACATATTAATACACCTGTCAGAATAATGAAAACATCCGGCGAAGAACCCTTCGTCCTGTCCGGGCGGTCGTTTGATGAACTGACATCCGGGGAGGAAAGGATCGTCATCAAAAGTTTTGACGACGAGGCTAATTGTATATTTAGGATCATCGCGCGGTTTGTCGATTATATCTTTAAGGATATTACGGCCAAACAGGCCGCCGTGATCTTCGAATTATTAATGGGTAGTACTCAAACGGATGCGGCTAAGAGGTTAAAAAAGTCACAGGTCACCATCAATAAGCAGGTTCATGCAGCCGGCTGGAGAGAAATAGAAAAACTGTTAATGGACTATACCAACGCTTTTCATCAATTTAATTTAAAATGACAATCTGGTTAACCAAGCTCGTGCTTTCACACCTGCTGACGGATTTCCTGTTCCAAAAAAGCAAATGGATAGAAAATCGCAACAAGAATCATTTCGCTTCTCGATCCCTGTACGTTCATACAGTCATAACCGCTGCGATAGCCTGGCTATTCATCGGGTGGGACTACTGGCTGGTGGCCGTCATCATATTAATAACGCACACCATCATTGACGGCTTAAAGTCATATGCACCTGATGAACCGAAGTACTTTTTGATTGACCAGGGCCTGCATTTGCTCGTTATCTTTACCTGCTGGTGGTTTACCTTTTATGATCTTTCAGACTTAAAACTAAACTGGGAAGATATCCGTGCCGATACCGGACTATGGATCAGGATCACGGCTTATTTCTTTGTCACCTGGCCTGCCGGTTACCTGGTCGGACAGCTCACCAAAAAATGGCGGACCAATCTTACCGATTCTGAAGGGCTCGCCAACGCAGGAAAATGGATAGGCATCCTTGAACGCATCATGATACTGACGCTTGCCTTATTCCAACAATATGAATCGGTCGGGTTACTGATAGCAGCAAAAGGCATTATCCGGTTCAACGAAAACGACCGTACCGAGCAAAAAACAGAGTATTTGGTGATCGGAACATTGATAAGCATTACCGTGGCGATCGTCGCGGGGTTGATTGTGACCAGATTGGTATCTTAAATTACTTTCTGTGGTTTCAGGGATAAAAATGTCAGACAACTACCGACCAACCGTTGGCGAAGCGCTCTGCCTATCCGCCGGCCGGCGGCCACAGGACTGAACTTAAATGTTAGAAAATAAAAAAGAGTCGCAGTTGTGCGACTCTAACTATCGAGG
>Ga0136846_1219688_pt1 | contig 21084 bp, 17 predicted proteins | sample HopSoiMetagenom2_FD_96841 | JGI IMG/M metagenome (GOLD analysis project Ga0136846, IMG submission 96841) | Grasslands soil microbial communities from Hopland, California, USA - 2 Assembly 2016 (version 4) | ecosystem: Environmental > Terrestrial > Soil > Grasslands | place: USA: Hopland... | reverse complement strand
TGTTGATGTACTCCTCTAAAAATTCGTCGGCCATCGCGACACCGTGAAGGTTGGCGAGGTTGTGCCGGCACCAGGCGACGTCTATTCCCGCCGGGCCGCGACAGCCATTCACCCAATCGACGATGCCGCTGACGCGATCGCCATCCCAGAGCACGTTGTTCGGGTGATAGTCGCGGTGTACGAAGCACTCGGAGAACGACGGCGGAGGGCCGTTTACCACGTCGATGGCTTTCTGCCACGCCCGCGGGTTCTGCGACCAGGCTGGCACGGTCAGCGGCTCGCCCTCGTTGTACCGACGGTACTTCCAGCGGAATCCGGACGCCTCGACGCGGTGAACCAGCGCTGCCGCCCGCGCAAGCCCGGTCACCCACGTGTCGGGGTTTGTCGGAGATAGCACAACCTGTCCGGGCACCTTCGTGACAAGCGTCGCCGGAACGCCGCAGCGTTCCCCAGTCGAGTCCACCGCCCGCAACATTGGCGTAGGAAGGCCAGCCCGCCGCGCGTGCTCGAGGCTTGCCGACTCACGAAGGGCGATGTCGGGCTCGCGCTTCACCCATGCCTCGTCCGTGAAACGGCGCAGGAAGAAGTGACGCTTTTCGCTAGCTGCCTCTATCTCGACCTCATGCATCAGGCACGACGTCGCCGCGCGTATGCGGGTGGCGCCCGTTACCCGCCCTCCGGTAGCTCCTTCGATCCACGCGCGAGTAGCCTCAGACAGCAAGCTACCAGCTCAGAACGATTTTGCCGAAAGTGCGATTCGATTCCATCGTCTCGTGCGCCTCTCGTATCTGATCGAATCCAAAAACCCGATCGACGACGGGCTTCAGACGTCCGGAGTCGAATAGCGGCAATCCACGATCTGCGAACGCGCGGGCGAGAGCGATCTTTTCCTCGATGGGCCTCGCTCTCAGCACCGTGCCCACGATGGTGATCCGTTTCCTCAGCAGGACTCCCATGTTGAACTGCGCGGTCGCGCCCGCGGTGAGACCGACAACCACAATTCTTCCGAGCAATGCGATGACGCGGAGATTGCCCTCGAGATAGCTGCCACCGACGAGATCCATCACTGCGTTTACGCTCTGTCCTCCAACGGCGGTCTCGACCTGTCCCGCCCAATCACCGCGAGACGCATCAATCGCGATGTCCAGACCGAGTACTTTCGCCCGCTCCAGCTTCTCTGCTGTGCGCGCAGTTCCTACCACTCTCGCTCCATTCGCGCGCGCGAGCTGAAGCGCCGCGGTGCCGACGCCGCTTCCCACCGCATGGATGAGCAGCGTCTCGCCGATCCGGAGATCCAGACGATTGAACAGCGCATCGAAAGCGGTAAGGAAAGCTTCGGGTATCGCCGCCGCGTCCTCCCACGACATGTCGCGAGGCACCGCCATCGCTTCACGCTCGTGCACGCAAAGAAGCTCGGCGTGCCCCGCCCCTCCGACGATTCCCATCACCCGGTCGCCCGTCTTCCACAGACTCGCGCCAGGCCCGAGATCATCGACCTCCCCCGCGTACTCCATCCCCGCGATGTCCGCCGCATATCCCGCGGGTACAGGGTAGTTGCCACCACGCTGAAGCAAATCTGCCCGATTAAGAGCCGACGCACGCACGCGAACTCTGATCTGGCCGACACCCGGGACCGGATCCGGCCGCTTCTGAATCTCCAACACCTCCGGCCCACCGGGCCGGGTGATTATGACCGCTCTCATGCGCAGAAGTCTAACGGTCTGAAATAGAAAGGCCGATCGCGAAGATCGGCCTTTCTATTTCAGTTGCAGTGCTTTAACGCACCTTGTTTCCGTTCGCGTCCCACACCTCGACGCTGCCAAGATTCCTGGCGCGAATCGGCGCTTCGATCTTGGAAAGATCGCCAGCCACCACGACGATGACATTATTCGGCGTGAGCTTGCTCGATGCGACCGTCCGCAAATCCGCGGGCGTCACCGCGGCCAATCGCTCACGGTAGGTTGTGTAGAAATCGAGCGGCAGTCCCCAGATTATCAGCTGCTGCATCCGTCCGGCGAGTCCCTGTACCGTCTGAACCGCGTTCGGAAAACTCGATACCAGATTGTTCACCATTCCGGTGAGCTCGGTGCCAGGAACATCCTCAGTCGCGATCCGCTTGTACTCATTGACCGCCTCGACCAACGCGGAGTCCGTCGAGCTGGTGCGCACGTCCGACGTGATACGGAACGCGCCGCCTCCCGGTCGGATGTCGAGGCCACTGAACGCGCCGTAGGTGTAGCCATGCTTCTCGCGCAGATTCATGTTGATTCGCGAGCTGAATCCGCCGCCGAGCACGTGGTTCAGCGCAACCATCGTGAGGTAATCAGGATCGGTAGCCCTGAATCCCGGCTGCCCGACGACTATCGACGACTGGACCGAGCCCGGCCGATCCACGAGAATCACCCGCGTTCCACTGCTGGCGCGCGTCGGATTTTCTACAGCGGTTCGCGTGACAGCGCTCGCCTGCCACGTGCCATACGCCTGCTGGGCGATGCTCTGCGCTTCGGCTCGGTTGATGTCACCGACGAGCAGCAGTGTGGCTGCCGATGGTGAGTACATCGTGCGGTGCCAGTTGATCACGTCATCCCGGGTAAGCGGACCGAGTGTCGCCGGTGTTCCGCTCGCAGGCCGCGAGAACGGCGCGGTACTATCGAACGCCGCGCGCACGAATGCGTCTGATGCCAGACCTGCCGTTCGCGCGTGACTCTGCTGATACGCGGCCAGGATCTGGTTCTTCACGCGTCCGACCTCTGAAGTCGGGAAGCTGGGCGCGATCACCATCTTCGCAGCCAGCGACAGCGCCTGGGGAAAGACAGTCTTCAGCGCAACGACATCGGAGATGGCGGCGTTGAAGTTTGCCGTGGTGAAATACTGTGCTCCCAGCGCATCCATCGCCCGCGCCACCTCGGCGCCGGTCATGGTGCCGGTGCCTTCGGACAGCAATGAGCCCGTCAAGCTGGCGAGCCCATTCTTGGCCGCCGGCTCACGCATCGCGCCCGCGTCGAGAATCAAACGACCCTCGACTTCGGGTAGAGTGTGCTTCTCCACCAGAATGACCTTGAGACCATTCGGCAGCGCAAACTGCTCCACCGCCGGAAAGGCGTACGGACGAAGGGGGCCCGGCGCGGGCGGCTGCGTCATCTGAGCCCCCGCCACACTGGCTACGCCCACGACTCCCGCGGTAAGAACGAGAGCTTTCGAGACAAAAGTGCGTCGAGGCATCACGGAGCCCCCGTGGAAGAAGAAGTTTGCGCCGCTGCTTTTTTCACCGGCACGTAGATGAGAATCACACGGTTGGTTGGAACGAGACGCTCATGAGCGAGCGCGTTGACGTCGTTCAGCGTGACGCGGTCTATGTCCGCAAGCACGGTGTTGACGTGATTCGGATCGTGGAAGAATGTCCACCCTTCGGCGAGACGATCCGCACGACCGCCGAAGCCTCCGGTGGTCTGCAAGCCATCGACAAAGCTGAAACGCTGTGACGCCTTGGCGCGATCGATCTCCGACTGGGTAAAGCTCGACGTCCCCGCGAGCTCGGCGAGAAGCGCTTTCTCCAGCGAATCGGGACTGCTTCCCGGCTTTCCGGTGGCAATGAACGTCAGCATGTCGGCACCGTCGGCGAGGCCGAGATTGAACCCGCTCACGGAAGTCGCGATTTCCTGTCGCCTTACCAATGCTTCATCGAGGCGTGAGGAGCTGCCGCCGCCGATGATCTGAGCAAGAACCGACACCGTTTCCGCGCGCCGGTCTTTTGCGGGCGGCACGCGATAAGCGACAAAGACCCGAGGCGCCGGAGCGAGCGGATCCTGTACGACGATCCGCTGTTCGGTGCCCATTGTTGCGGGCAGATTCATGTTCGCCAGCTTCGGCGCAACCGGTCCGCGCGGGATCGGCGCGAAATACTTCTGCACCATCGCTTTCGCCTGCGGGACGTCGATATCGCCGGCGACGACCAGCACCGCGTTGTTCGGCGCGTAGTAGGTCTTGAAGAAATTCTGGACGTCGGCCACCGAGGCCGCCGTCAGGTCCGCCATCGACCCGATCACCGAGTGGTGATATGGGTGACCATCGGGGAACATTGCCTCGCCCGCTTTCTCCAGCCACGTGCCGTAGGGCTGATTGTCGACACTCTGACGACGCTCGTTCTTCACGACTTCGCGCTGGTTATCCAGCTTCGCCTGCGTCAGGGTCTGGGTGAGCGTCCCCATGCGATCGGACTCCAGCCACAGCGCCAGCTCGAGCTGATTCGACGGTACCTGCTCGAAGTAATTCGTGCGATCCCAGCTGGTGGTTCCGTTGATGTCATTCCCTGCCCGTCCGCCAGCCGCCTCGAGCAGCGCCCAGTGCTGGCCATCGGCGACGTTCTTCGAGCCCTTGAACATCATGTGCTCGAACAGGTGAGCGAACCCGGTGTGTCCCGGCTGCTCCATTTTTGATCCGACGTTATACCAGAGGAGCACCGCGGCGACGGGCGTCGAGTGATCGACGTGGTAGATGACGTTCAGCCCGTTGGACAGCGTTTCCCTGGTAAAATCGACGCGCAGCTCCGGGCTCTTGCCCGACTGCGCTCTCGTTGCCTGAGCGCCGGCGTTAGCGGCGACAAGGCACAACAGAGAGACCGCGAGAAAGCGGAGTCTCATTCGACCTCCATGAGATTTGATTTGCCGGCAGCGGGACGGGCGCCGCCAGGATGGTCGTCCAAAATAGGGGCGGGCCGTTGGCGGGGAAAGAGCGTTGTCTGAGGGCCGCACCGGCATGGTACAAAAGGTACGGCAACTGATTAACGGCAAGCCGCCCGCTACCCGCTACCCTCAACGCCGTCAGCTGCCTGCGACGGGACGGGCCGCGCGCCATGGCCGCGCCGGGTTTTCGCTACTGCGTGAAGACCGTCCGCGCGTCTAGCAGATCGCGAAGGGCTGACAGCCCGAACATAGAACCGGTCGTTGTAGGAACGATCGGGTAGTCCCTCGCCCGGAATAGATCTGTCCCTACGTCTGCAGCTGACAGCGACTGGCGTTCAGCGGGTAGCGGGTAGCTTGCCCTTAATCAGTTGCCGTACCTACTCGTACCTCAAGGATTGAATCGGATCCAGGTTCGCGGCCCTTCTCGCGGGCCACACGCCAAAAAGTATCCCAACAAACCCCGAGAAAAAGAACGCCAGCAGAATCGACGACGGCGCGACGGACGTGTTGAAGTTTCCGAACTTCGCCAACGCCAATGCCCCCAGCCAGCCGAACATGATTCCGCCCACCCCGCCGAGCAGGCACAGCACCACGGCCTCGATCAGAAACTGCAGCAGAATGTTTTTTGGAGTGGCACCGAGCGCTTTGCGCACGCCGATCTCGCGGGTCCTCTCCGTCACCGACACCAGCATGATGTTCATGATGCCGATTCCGCCCACCAGTAGGCTGACGGCAGCGATACCAGACAGCAGGAAGGTAAAGATCTGCGTCGTCTCGCCGAGGGTGTTGAGGAAGTCAGCCTGATTTCGGATCTGGAAATCGTCGGGAACTCCGACCCGGAGCCGATGTTCGCGGCGGAGAATGCGCTGTATCTCGGCCATCGCCTGCGGTATCTCCGCTTCTGACGCGGCCAGCACCCCGATCTGTCTCAGCCTGTCATTCCCGAAGAGACGGAACTGCGCCGTAGTGATCGGAACCAAAACCTGGTCATCGGGATTACCGAAGCCGCCCGCATTTCCCTTGCTGGCGAGCACGCCGATCACCTCGAACAGAAAGCCGCCGATGCGCACGTTCTGACCAACGAGATTTGCCGGCGGAACTCCGAGATTGTCGGGTATCGCCGCACCCAGCACCGCGACGCGCCGGCTCGCCTTGTCGTCTCCCTCGGTGAACATCTTTCCATTGGCGATCGCGTACTTCCGCACGTCGAGATAGTTCGCGGTGGTGCCGATCACCGAAGTGTTGGTGTTGGTGTTCAGATACTGGACCTGTAGCTGCTTCTGCATTTCCGGCTCGACCGCCGATACCGACGGTCCTGCCGATGCAGCGAGAGCCTGCGCGTCCGCGACTTTCATGACCGCCCGGTCGTTGCCGGAGGACACGCCGCCAGGTGCAAAGATCTGCCCGGGATTGACCGACAGCAGAGTGGTGCCGAGCGCGCTGATGCGCGCGTTCACCGATTGCTGCGCGCCGCGCCCGAGCGCGACTACCGCGATCACAGCGCCGACGCCGATCACGACGCCGAGCATGGTCAGAAAAGAGCGAAGCTTGTTCGCCCTCAGCGCGCCGAGCGCTACGCCAATGGTTTCGCCGAGAAGCATCTGACTCTCCCTGTTACGCCGAGCCGACGATCACGGCCCGCCTCTTCCACCACCGCCGCCGGGCCGTCCGCCCGCACCACCTGCGCCGCCCGCACCGCCAGCCGGAGTCTGCTGCTGCTGAAGGCCACCGCCCGCTCCGGCGCGCACTCGTGACTGGAGTTGTTCGCGCTGCGCCTGCAACACTGCCGGTCCGAGCAGCGCGACCTGCTCACCCTGCTGCAGACCGCTCAGGACTTCTGTGTAATCGAAGTCGCTCACGCCAAGGCGTACGACGCGCGGTGTGTATTTGTCTCCGGTCTTCACGAACACCATCATCGGTCCGCCGCCTCCGGTCCCGCCGCCTCCGCCGAAGCCGCCACCCGCACCGGCTGCACCGCCTGCACCGCCGCCGAAACCACCGGCACCACCGGCACCACCGGCACCACCGGCACCGCCCGCGCCGCGGCCTTGTCTGAATCCGCCACCAGAAGGTGTGCTCGACGCTGCACCCTGCGCGGAGCGACGTCTGAATGCCGCCGTGTCGAAGCCGGCGCCACCCTGGCCGCCGAATCTGCGGCGGGTGGTATCACCCGGCGTCGTCGATGAAGCGGTGCCCTGCCCGACGCGCCCACCGCGCCCGGCTCTCGCCGAAGCGATGACCTTACGAATGGAATCGGTCGGGATTCCCAAGACCGGCGCCACAGTCGCCGCATCGCGCGAATTCCTGACGGCATCGCTCGGTATCGCCAGCACGTTATCGTGACGCGTGATGTCCATCGTCACCTGACCGTTCATGCCCGGCTTCAGCGCCCCGTCGAAATTGTTCAGGCTGACGAGCACCGGGAACATCGTCACGCTCGATTGCACCACAGCTTCCGGCTCGACGCGTTCCACCAGACCTACGAACCGGCGGTTTGGAAATGCATCCACCGTCACCGTCGCCGTCTGGGCCGGCGCGACGCTTCCGATATCGGTTTCATTGACGAACGCGCGCATCCTGACCTTCGAGAGATCGGCCATCTTCAGAATCGTGGTGCCGCCGCTTGCCGACGAAGTCGCGGAGGAGATCACCATCCCCTCGGAGACGGGCTTCTCGATGATGGTCCCGTTCGACGGCGCGCGGACCGTGGCGTCTTCCATCCGCACGCGGGCGATTGAGAGATTCGTCCGCGCCTTGATCAGCTGAGCGTCCGCGGTGGCGTAGGCCAGAGTCGCCTGATCCATCTCCTGCGCCGTAATGATCTTCTCCCTGTACAGCTCGGCGGACCGGTTGCGCTGCGCCAGCGCCGTCGCTCTCTGCACGGTGGCGGAGCTCACGTCGGCAGCCGCCTGGTCGTACTGGTTCTGCACGTCGCGCGGATCGATCTGCACCATCAGGTCGCCGGTCTTCACGTTGGAGCCGATGTCCACCGGCATCCGCGTGATGGTCCCCGACGCTTTCGATTTGACCTCGATGATATTTACCGGCTCGACGGTCCCATTCGCCTGTACACTGAGGACGATGCTGCGCCGCTCGACTGGTGTCGTCTCGATCGCAACTGCCGTAGTCTGAGTCTTCTTGCACGCGCCCGCGCCCGCGACGACGAGTGCTGCCACGGCGAGCGATCTGAGTATGCGCGGGCGTGCTGCTATGCGACTGGCGAACGAGACTGTCATTGAATTGCTGGTCTTTCCGTAAGAGTTGTTACTGAAGGTCACGTCCGATCAGCGCCTCCAGCTGCGCCCGGGCGATTCGGTAATCGTATCGCGCCTGAATGAGCGCCTGCTCCGCCGTGGCCAACGACGCCTGCGACGTGATCAGATCGAGCAGAGTCGACGCGCCGATGTTGTAGCGCTGCTGCTGTACCCGCACATCCTCCTGCGCCGCGGCAACTGATGCTGCCTGCACCGCTACCCTTTGCGACGCGCTCCGCAGCGCGCCGATGTTCTGGGTCAGCAGCTGGGTCGAGGCGAGCTGCTGGTCACGTAACGTTGCCTCGGCGTTCATCTGCGACACCTTGGCGCGCACCACTTGCTCTTCGCGCTGGAAGTTGTTGAAGACCGGATACGAAAGCGAGAATGAGAGACGACCGTTGTAGCTGAACGGATCGTCGCCGAGCCCGAACTTCGGATCGGTACCGCTTCCGGAGCGCGAATAGCTCGCGCTGAGTGACGGGAGGTAGGTCGCCTTGGACGCCTTCGTCGCTTCTCTCGCCGCCTCGACGTTTGCTTGAGCCTGCTCCACCGCTGGCCCGTTCAGCGCGAGCTTCGCCAGCTCGGCGCTATCGGGAAGAGCGGCCAGATTTTCCTGGATCGACGCCGGGTCCGCGGTAACTGGAACGGGCGAGCCAACCATACGTGTCAGCGCGGCGTCGGCCGATTCCTTGTTGTTCTGCGCGGTGATCAGTGCGAGCTGGGCGTTGCCCACCTGGATGACTCCGCGGAGCGAATCGGATCTCGTCGCCACACCGGCGCGAACTTTGGCCACCGACGTCTTGAACTGTTCTGTCGCCTGCGCCATCTGCAGACGCGCGGCGTCCTCGCTCTCGATTGCCGCCAGCACTGCGTAGTACTGCTGCTTCACGCCCAGCGCGACGTTGTACTTGACGGCGACGGTATTCGCTTCCGCCGCTTCGATCTGGGATTTCGCGGTGCGCAGATCGTAGAGCTTCTGGCCACCGTCGAAGAGCGTCATGTTGAGCCCGAGGCCAAGAGTGTTGGTCGGCTTTTGAGCGACCGCCACAAGCTCGCCATTCTGGTTGAGGCGAGCTGTGTTACCGCCGAGCTGGATGACGTGACCCGCGCTCAGGTTCGCGCTGGGCAGAATTGCGCCAATCGCGGAAGTCCGGGCGGCCTTGCTGGTTCGCTCGGTACCCGCGGCCTGAATTGCCTGGGGCGAGTTCCTCTGGGCGAGTGAAATCGCTTCATCGAGCGAGATCTTCCGCGCGCTATCCGGCGCGCGGGTGAGACCCGGCTGAAGACCTTGATTGATGACCTGTGCTCCGAGATCCGGGGCCGTCAGGACAAAAAATGACATTGCTGTGGCCGCGAAGATTCTCAGCGGCGCCGCGCTTTTCAACGACATATGACCGAGGTACGGGAATCGGTTGAACACGAAAGGCCGCACGGAACCGCGGCCCTTCAATAAGTACGCCCGCCTCTTCAGTTATGCTGACTCTATGCCGCTAAGATCGCTGGGAGGCAAGCATCCGTTGTTTGAGCACCGACAGCCGCTTCCGCACAGAGCCGTCCATCACCGTGTCGCCAACCCTCACGATCAGCCCGCCAAGAATGGCCGGATTCTGCGTAATGTGCGGGACGACGCGCTTCCCAAGCATCCTCGAAAGCTGACGCGCCAGCGCATCCTTTTCCGGCTCGGTGGTCTCGCGGGCGACGGTGACGTTCGCGTGTAGACGGTTTTCGGACTCGTCGATGAGCGCCTGGTATTCGGTCGCTATGGCCGGAATGAGCATCTGACGGCGCTTCTGGACCACAGTCTCGATGTAGCGCAGGAACAGCCGTGGAACCCTCTCTACCAGCGCGTTCTGCAGCACAGCGATCTTGTGCGAGGCCGCGAGCTTCGGGGACTCGATGAAACTCCGCAGCGTTTTGTCGTCGCGCATGGCGGCCGCGATTGCGTCGAGGAGCGCACCCCACTGCTCGACGTCCCCGCTTTTTTTGGCGAGAGTCAGCAGCGCTTCGGCGTAATTGCGGCCGATGGTCGATTCGTTCATCCGCGTGTCGTCTTGGCCGCCGGAATCGACGAGAGGAAGCTCTCCACGATTTGCCGGTTGCTTTGATCATCGAGATTCCTTTCGATGACCTTGCTGGCGCCCGCGATCGCGAGGTCCACCGCCTCGCGCCGCATGTCGGCGATCGCGCGCTCCTTCTCCTGCTCGATCTCACGGCGAGCGCGCTCCAGCATCTGTTGCTGCTGCTGGTGCGTCTCCTCCATCATCTGCGCACGCAGCTTCTCACCGATCTGACGGCCCTCGACGATGATCTTCTGCGCCTCGTTGCGGGCGGCTTCGATCTGTTGCTGCTGCTCGGCGAGCGCGCGGGCCGCGGCCTCGCGATCGCGCTTGGCTCCTTCGATTGCTTCCTCCAGCGCTTTCTCTCGCGCCTCCACCGCTGCAGTGATCTTGGGGAAGACCAGCCTGGAGAGGATGATGAACAGGAAGATGAACGTCACCAGCGTCCAGAACATCAGTCCGCCGTTCGGCGAGAGCAGATCGCCGGAGTTGGCGGACTCTTCGGGAGCAACCTGTGCGGTCTGGAGCAGTGCGAAGATGAGATTGGTCATGTTTGCGTCGCGATAAAGGCGGTCATCCGCCGTCAGCTGCTGGTGAAAAGCTTCCCGTCGTGGATCACGGCGCGCCAACGCCGTGATCCACGCCGAAAAACTCTTAGAACTTGAACTTGCCCTGAATCAGGAACGAGATAACTACTGCGAACAGCGCGACACCTTCGATGAGCGCGGCAAAGATGATTGCGCCCGTCTGAATGCGGGCCGCCATTTCTGGCTGACGCGCCATGCCGTCCATCGCCTGACCAGCGAGGCGACCGATACCAATGCCCGCGCCGATTACGGCGAGACCAGCGCCAACACCGGCTCCGAGCATGGCCCACGCGCCGGTGTACTCACGGGAAAACGTTGCTGCGGCCTGAAGCAGCGGAAAGATCGAGACCATTTTCTTACCCCTTTCAACGATCGTGATTTGTCATGCTCGCGATCTCGCGATCGCCATCCGTCAGCGGAGCTTGCGCTCCAACGGAATTCTCCAGCCAGCTCGGCTGGATACCTACACGGAGCTGAGCAAGCTCCGCGTCAGTGCCCACCCTCGCGAATCAGTCCAATGAAGACACTGGAGAGAAGCGTGAAGATGAAGGCCTGCAGAAATGCAACGAACAGCTCGAGCAACGAGATACCAAGCGCCAGGGCGATCGGTATCGGCACCAGAATCCAGGTGGCGAACGTGAAGATCAGGCTGATGAGCGCCAGCAGAACGACGTGACCGGAGATCATGTTCGCGAAAAGCCGGATCGCCAGCGCGAACGGCTTGGTGAGCTTGCCGAAGAACTCGATCGGCGTGAGGATGAACGTGATCGGCAGCTTCATCCCCAGCGACATGTCGTGTGGCCAGAATACTATGGTATTGATGTAGGCCCTTCCCTGGGCCTTCATGCCCGCGCCTTCGATCACGAGGAACGTCACGATGGCGAGCGTGGCGGTGACAGAGATGTTGCCGGTTGCCGTCGCTCCGTAAGGAACGAGGCCGAGCAGATTGGCGAAGAGGATGAAGAAGAAAAGCGTCAGCAGATACGGAACGAAGGCGTTGCCGTGCGGGCCGACGTTTGGCAGCACGACTTCATTTCGCAGATAGAGCACCAGCGCCTCGAGACCGTTTCCGAGTCCGGCCGGTGCTTTGCCTTCGCGCGTTTTCCGATTGTGGGCGCGCAGAGCGAGCAGCGTGGTGAGAATGCAGAGGAGCGCCGCGATCCACAGCATGACGACGTGTCTCGTCGGCGAGATGTCGAGCGCAAAACGGCCGATGTGAATCGGGTTCCAGTGCGGGAGCTCGTACTCGCACACGAACCCCGAATGCAGGCACGGAAAGTCGAGCGTGCGTGAATCGGTGATGTGCGGGGTGATGAAATCTTTTTGGTCAGCGATCATATTCGAGCAGCAGCGGTTCGGCCATCATCGTCAGAAAGAAAAAAGTCACCAGACTCACCAGCGCCGCGTCGAGCGAGAAATTGGCGATTCTCGCCAGCGGCGCGTACAACACCAGTATAGCGAACCTCAATACCGCTCCAATTCCCCAGCGGAGCATCAGCTCTCCGGGCGCGCCGTGTCCCCGACGCGCGGGTCGGAGCAGCGCATAAGAGCCGAGTTGTACTGCGAAAGCCAGTCCAGCCGAGATCAGCATGGCGTTGTGCTGATCGACACTTCGGAAGTAAGTCCTGAGAATGATCGTGGCGACGATAATCAGCGCCGCCGAGACTCCCGCGAAAAAACCGATCGCCCGCGTCGCCCTCACCGCCTGGCCTTTCGTTCTTCGTCGTCCTTCTTCTGGGCCGCGCTCACCTTGCGGTACATGCTGTAGAACGCGCCCCCGGCACCGACGAAGACTCCGAGGATAGTGAACACGCCGTCGGTACCTGCGCGCTTGTCGATCCACTGCCCGAGGAAAAGAAAGGCGACGATGGCGAACGCGAACTGCAGTCCCAGCCCGGCGAAATCGGCGCCGGAGAGACCCGGTTTGGGGCTCGGTTGCGTCCGTTTTTCGTCATCCATTCCGCCGTGAAATTAACCGCTTGTGAAGAATTTCACAAGCGAAAAAAGGGCTCATTTCCGAAGAGACGCCGAAAATCCGGACAGCCCGCAAGTTCAACATTCACGCGAATTTAGGAAGTGACTTCGCCGTTGACCGCTCGTCTTAGTGTCGATAAGTTGGGCTTCTCGCATATGTGAGAACGGCCCCCCGCCCATAATGATTTAAAAGCTTTCATTCCCTTGGATAATCGCCTCGTTCTTCCGCTGCTCTGCGCAGCATCAGTCGCGTTCGCCGCGGCTCCCTCCTTCGCCCACGACGAAAAACCAGTTGCCAGCGCGGGACATCGCGGCGCAGCAGTCACCGCGCCGATCGTCACCACTTTCGACATTACGAGACCGAAGGACGACGCCGACAAGCTCCACTTCACCCTCAGCGTGAAGAACAACACGCCGAAGATGCTGGAGATCCGCTTCCCCGACGGCCAGACCCACGACTTCGTGGTCCTGGACTTCGCCGGCAAGGAAGTCTGGCGCTGGAGTGAAGGACGCATGTTCACCTCCGCCATGCGCAGCGAGACGCTCAAGGGCAAGGAAGACACGAGCTTCGAGGAGAGCTGGAGCTCCAAAGGACAGCATGGGTCGTTTACCGCCGTCGCGATTTTGCGCAGCGAAAACTTCCCCGTCGAGACCAGCGTCCAGTTCGTTCTGCCGTAGTCCAAAACGGTTTGTCACGAAAGAAAAAACGCGCTCACTGAGCGCGTTTTTGCGTCCTGGGATCGGCCTATCGGTCTGGCCCAGGCGATTCGGCCGGGTTACCCGTACCCCGGGTGCATTAGCGACGGGCTGCGCGCCGGAAAGTGAATGTTGTTGGGCTCATAACGCACCGGGTTCCGCAGCCATTCTTCCGCGTCTCCTCTGCTCTGGAATCCGCGTATGAGAACCTTGCCCACGTCGGTCATCGCCTCGAGCATTCGCGCTTTCCCGTAATCACCCGGGGTGTGAGTCACGATTGCCCACGCGTGTGCACCGATCTCTTCCGCCATCACCTGCATATAGTAGACAGCCTCGCGCAGATACTCGATTGTGGCCGTATTGGCGTCCCCCGGTCTCCTGTCCCATAAAAAGTTCATTCCAGGACGGAATTCCGGATCTGCGATGGCTTGCTCCACGACTTCCCGTAACCGGGCGATCGTGGGAAACTCGCTCCAAAACAGCAACACAACTTTGCGCGCGACGTCAATTCGGTATACTGGATTCATACCAGCTCGCGAACAGTTGGACTGGCTATATTGGCAAAATCGTCGCCACAGTTGTGCCCCTGGCCGGGGGGCTCGCGACGAAACACCAGTGTACGCAAGCAAAAACGCGTGGCCCCTAATCGTTGAGGGGCTTCCAGCGGCCGCTGCGAGTCGACAGCTGGCTCAAACGATTAGAGACCACGAGTTTTTTTTGCAGCAGTGCGGGCCCAGGGACCAGGCCCCGTTCAGTTATTCGTTACTGCGCCAGGCACGGCGCTCCGGTGCCGTCAGACGTCGCGTTCGCCGGATCATTCTTGTTGCGCAATCCGTTGACGCCGGTGTTGGGCGCCGGGATGCTCGTGTTCGTCGACTGCTCGTTCGCGTCGTAGTACAGGCGGCCGGGAATCTTGGCGCCTGCCAGCGTCGGCACGAGGTTGGGGGTGCAGGTTCTCTTGTAGTCGTTCCATGCCTCTTCGCCGAGCTGGAAGTCGACGATGTACTTCTCGATGAGGATCTCGTTGAGAAGCGCCTGGCCCGCGACGGCCTCCGGGAAGAGACCGTGGTTTTCGCGCTCCTCATTGAGCTTGGCCAGCGCCGTCGCCTGGTCACCGGTGCGATACGCCGCCTCGGCCCAGATCAGGGTGTTCTCGTCGTACGTCACGAACGGCTGCTGATAAGCGGGATCGTTCCGCTCCTCACTGATCCAGTCGCGCGTCCCGTTGGCGCGGTACGAGAAGTATTCAGTGCGACGTGGATCGTTTCGGGAGCGGAGGAGCGTGTCGAGCGTGATGCCGGCGCCGAGATCGCCGCCGCGTGCCGCTGGCCCGTGGAACTGGTAATAGAAGTTCTGCTCGCCGGGCGTCTGGGTGAATGCTCCCACGTAGTTGCCCGCGTCGCTTCTGATTCCGAGCTTTGCTTCCGCGAGCGCGGCGGCATATGCCGCGGGCCGGACTTCGCCCGTGTGCATGTAGTAGCGCGCCTTGAGCGTGTGGGCGAACGGCACCCACAACGTACGGTCGCCACCGTAGGTCAGATCAGCCGCGCCCGGGCCGAAGTCCGTCGCACCGGCGGCTGAGATGTTCGCGATTCCCGCAGAAAGAACCTTCTGCACGGAATCATAGACCGCGAGCTGATCGTCCAGCTCGGGATTCGGGATTTGCTGCAGCGCCTTGCTGTAAACGAGATCGCCGAAGATATCCGCGCCCGTACCCATCAGCGCGCCTTCCATTACCTGCGCGATCCCGAGATAAAGGTTGTCGTTAACCGCTCTCGATCCGTCCTGGAGGTGCTTGATGTCGACTAGTCCACCGGACACGTAGAGCGCCTGGTGGGTGCCGTTGGTCGTGTTCGGATCCTCGTTGTACGAAGCGTCGAGGGCGCCGTACTGATTCGCCAGACCATGGAACTGCTGGGTATAAATTCCCGCGATGCGCGCGGGGTCACTGCCCCAGTACGACCAGAGATTTTCCTGCGCGGCGACGAAGAACTGACTGTTCCTCGCCACCGTCTGGTTGTTGGGATCCTTCGTTACATCGCCGCCCGTTAGAAAGTCGCTGCACGCAATGAGTGCCCCTGCGAGCAACACGGCGCCGATACCTTGTTTTGTCGTGATCACGGTATGTCTCCGTCTCGCCTAGTGGCTGAGGCTGATTGAAAAGATGAAAGAGCGTGTCTGAGGATTGTTGAAGTAGTCGATTCCCTGCGTCAGCCATTCGGCGCCGCCGAGGTTGGACTCCGGATCGAATCCCTTGTACTTCGTCCAGGTCTTGAGATTCCGCCCGGCGATTCTGAGGCTGGCATTGGAGAAACCCATCGGACTCATGAATCGGTCGGGGAAGTTGAATTCGACTGAGAGCTCGCGAAGCTTGGCGAAGCTGCCATCCTCGATGAACTGCGCGCCCACCGGGCCGAATCCACCGCCGTTTCCACGGAACCAGTTCTCCCAGTCCGCTTCGTTGTGGAACGCGACCACACCCGCACCCGGGCCGGCGACGACCGGATAGACATCTGTCATATAGTTCTTGCCGAATTCGCCGTCAGTGCGGGTACGCACCAGCGTTTCCTGAGCTGTCCCGAAGAAATGCAGGATGCCGCGGGTACCGTCCCAGACCTGCCCGCCCTTCCGCACATCGAGCAGCCCCGAGAGCGTCAGCCTTTCCCACAGATGCAGGGCGGTGTTGTACGACATCGTGTACTTCGGATTGGGATCACCGATCACACGCTGTACCGGATCGGGCACCGGCAAGCCGTTGGGTCCGAGGAACAGCGCACCCCTGGGGGCGGCGCTACCGCACAACTGGTCGATGTCCAGCTGCGTACCCGGCAGACCGGGCACGTTGGCGTGCGATCCGTTGCCGCAACGCAGGAAGTCCGCGCCGCGAATGACACCCGGCGCGTAGCCAAGGGTCGACGAGCCGGCAGCGCCCGTGAATCCCTCACTCGTGTAGGCGATGAACTGCGCGCCATTGAGGTTTGTCACCATCCCGCGATTGCGGCCGAACATGACGCCCAGGTCCCATACCGCGGTCGCGGTCTGCACCGGATGCAGATTGAGCGAGAGCTCGACACCTTTGTTCGTGATCGACGCTGCGTTCTGAAACTTCTGCAACGCGCCATTGCCTGCGGCATCAATCGGCGCGCTCAGGATCAGATCCGTCCCGCGCTTGTTGTACCAGGTAGCCGATAAATCCGCCTTGCTGTTGAACATGGCGAGGTCGGCCCCGATCTCCGTCTCGCGATTGCGTTCCGGCTTGAGATTCGGATTGCCGAGAATAGGTATCGTGCCGAGGGCGCCCTGACCGTTGATGCCGGACTTGAGCGCATCACCCCAACCGCCGAGTGTGTAGGCGATCGCCGAGCTGAGCGCGGTGGAGGCGGCGTATGCTGGCGGCTCCTTGCCCGTTTCGCCGTAGGCGAGGTGCAATTTCCCGAACGAGAGCCATCCGGTTCGGCTGCCGCCGTTCAACAGATTGCTGAATGTCCACGCCGCGCTCGCCTTCGGGTAATTCGCGCGCGGGTTCGAGGATCCGAAAGTGGAGAATCCATCGTTGCGTATTCCGAGATTTACCACGAGCTGGTTGAACATGCTCATCTCCATCTGCGCGAAGTACGCGGAGATGTGACGCAGCGAGCGATACTCCGCCGTCTGCTGGGCAATTGTGTTTTGCTCGTTGTACGGCGTCGGCGCGATCAGCTGCTCGCCGAACGTGTAGGTCTGCCGGAACCGCCGCGAATTGAGGTTCGATCCAAGTGTGAACGTCAGGTCACCGAGGCCGCCGACCGTGTGACGGGCCGTCGCAATCAGGTTGTTGTCGATCTCGAGGTTGGTCAGATCGTTGCGCGTGACGTTTCCCAGTGCGTCGAGGCCCGAAGTAACCGGCAGTCCTTCCAGACGCCAGTCGGTCCAATAGTCCGCGCCCAGGGTTTCGTTGACTTCCAACCAGTCGAGCGCCTGCCACCCAACGTTCAGATTCGACACCGAGCGTCCAAGCTCGTTCTTGTTGGCCGGGTTGCTCAGCACGAAGAACGGGTTGTCGTAATAGACGGCGCCTTGCATCGCCTCCACGCTGCTCGGATTCGGGAAGCGGAAGGTTCTCTGCAATCCGACATCGTTGTAGGTGTCAGTGTTGTTGAAGCTCGGCGGAGTTCTGAGTGCGCCGAGCATCAATCCGGAAAGGTTCGAGCCCTTCTGGGTGTAGCGCCCGCGAGAATCGGTGTAGCTGAGATTGCCGGTGACATGCAGGGTGGAGCTCACCTGCTGCGTCGCCTTCAGTCGCAGGCTCGCGCGATTGTACTTGTTATTCGGACCCTTCAGGAAACCGTTTTGATTGGTGAGGTTGCCCGAGGCAAAGAACGTTGTGCGGTCGTTGCCACCGGAGACCTGGAGCCCGTTGTCCGCCGTGACGCCGGTGTCGAATAGCTCATCCTCGTGATTGAACATCGGCGTGCTGGCACTGGCCGCCGGTCCAAACGAGTAGCGGAGCGCCACGCAATCCGGGTCGCTGCAGGAGCCATCCAGTCCCAGGCTTCCCTGTGTGAATGTGTGCTGAAGGATGTCAGGTGCGTAGACATGATCCGCGGCCAGGCTCGAGTTGAACGTGTACCGTGTGGCACCGGAGTGACCCGATTTGGTGGTGATCAACACCACGCCGTTCGCCGCGCGCGCCCCATAGATCGCCGCCGCAGCCGCGCTCTTCAGAATCTCGATGGACTCGATGTCGGCGGGATTAATGTCCGACGCGCGGTTCGGAGAAACCGTGCTGGCGCCGGGGTTGTAGGTGTTGTTGACTCCGGCCGTACCGGATCCGGTGGCAAAGCTCTGCGTCGAGAATGTCTGGTTGTCGACCGGCTGGCCGTCGACGACGAACAGGGGTTGATTGGTGCCGGACAGAGATGACGCGCCGCGGATCTTGATCGAGGCAGACGATCCCGGGTCACCGCCCGCCGTCCGCACCTCGACGTTCGGCGCCTGCGCCGCCAATGCGCTGACCAGGTTCTGCGGACTCGATGCCCGCTTGAGCGCGGTGCTGTCAACCGAGTTGATAGTGGTCGTCAGTCGCTCGCGGCTGGTGGATGTTCCGGCGCCGGTCACCACGACTTCATCGAGGCGCAGCGGATTCACGACCAGCGAAAAGTTCTGAGTGACGCTGCTGCCCGCGGTCAGCACCACCGGCGCGCTCGATGCGGTGTACCCGATGACGCGCGCCATGATCGGCAACGATTGGCCGTTCGCCCGCGATTGCGGCACGACGAGGGTGTAGCTCCCGTCCGCCGTCGCAGTCGCCCTGAGGCCGAGTGATGGGATAGTCACCGTCGCCCCGGGCAATGGAACGCCCGCATCGCTGGTTACCCGACCCGTGATGGTGGTGCCGGTCTGCGCGCGCACAGTTGCCGCTGCGCCCGCGACCAGCACTGCCGCGAAGCTCAAACTACGAAGTAGTCGCATACGATCTCCCCTGCTGAAGAAGTTTCCGGAGACATGCTCTGGCTCGGCTCCGGTGAGTGTTCGCTCGACGGAGTCGCTCTTGTTCCGCAGTATGCGCGCGGGAAACGCAGCCAGGGGTAAAGGAACGGTTTACGAATTGTGTACAATTCGTCGCCCGCGGGTATCGGGCGTGAGAAGCTAGTTGCCGCTGCCCGGCTTCTTGAGGCTGGAGCTGGTCGCTTCGCCGTTGCTGATCGCGCCACTCACCGCGATACTGCCGGCGATCAAACCGCCGAGGGCGGCGAAGGTGCGCGGCACCGAGAGGCTCTTCGACTCGATTCTGGTGACGTCGTGGCGTGGAATCGAAACCGTCGCGCCTGGCCAGGTTTCTTCGAATCCGTTCTGGCGCACCACTGAAGTGGCGGCGATTGCGATAACAGTATCGTCAAACGATGTGATCTTGCCTTCGACCTGGCGCACGCTGGCGCCGATGGCGCCGTAGGAGAGTGCGCTGCCGTGGTCTGATAGTGTGAGGCGCGCGGTGCCTGTGGGAATAGGCGCCGCAGGTCCGAGATCTATGTAGTGCTGGCAACCGCAGCACAAAAGCAGCGCGGCAATCCGGCCAGCCTGCACGATGGTTCTACCCGGTGCGATCGTGATCATGCGCCATCATACAACACGGGACGCGTATGAACGGGCGCATCAGTCACTCTTTTACAGCACGCATACCATGTCGATTGCCCGCGTGATTCTGCGTCGGAGATTTTACAAATCGCATACAAATCCCGACGCGCGGCAACGGACATGGCGTCATATTGTATCTTCGCTGTCACACCCGTCATAACATGTCGATCATAAGTCGTATGCGAGCTTACGGAGCCCGCCCGCTTCTGCTTGGAGCGGCGTTGCTCGGCATCGTGATAGTGGCGGCCCTGGCGGTGCGCGAGTCAATGCGCAACGCGGAGGAGCGCAAGGCCGTCGCCGAGCGCACGGTCAAGGATTTCGCGAAATTCGCGAGCTACATCTATACGAGTCGCGCCTACCTGTTCGCGCGCGACAGGACGCTGTTCCAGGCGTACGCCGCGTTGCATCCGAGCGAGCCATGGCCCGCCGGCGCGGTTCTGCCACCGCCTTCGGTTATTCCCGCCATTCCTGATACGACCGAGCGGTGTGGGCCGAGGGAGCAATGGCCGATCTACCGGTTCCGGATCGATCTCCCTTCGCGACAGGTGCAGTACGTTGGGTCGCGACCAATTCCCGCGATCGACGCCATCATACGCGACTCCATTCCGAAACTCGCCGATACCCGGTGGGTGAAGATCGCCGGCTTCGGCTATCTGTTCGTCGATCCCCCAGGCAGCCCGAGAGAAACGATTGCGTACGCGCCCGCGGTCGATTCTTCGATGAAGCTGCTCGCGGTCTACGGCTATCGCTCCTGCTACGGCGTTCGCGACACCAGCGACTACAGCCAGATGTACAAGGTGGTGCGGGTTCTCCCGCCAATGCAGCCCGGCTATGTGGAGGATCAGTCGGGATCCAGCAAAGGATACTGGAGGCCGCCGCCCAAGTCCGCCGGCGTCGCCACCGACCCAAACTCTAAGTCAGTAATGAACGAGGAGATGCACGGCCGATGGCCGCTGGGCATGCCCGCGGATTCGTTGTTCACCATGACCGTAACCGATGACCGCGACCGAATCCTGTATCAGTCTTCGAAGAGCTCTAAACCCTCGGACTTCTACGGCGTAGCTCCGCTGGGATACATCGGAGGGGCCGCCTTCTGGGTAAACCTGCGACCGGACGTGGCAAAATTTCTGGTGGCGGGAGGAATTCCCGAATCGCACGTCCCCGCGTCGGTGCTGCTGCTCATCGGCAGCATCATCCTGGCGATCGCGGGCTTCGCTTCGCTCCGCAGCGAGATGGCGCTGGTGAACTCGCGTCAGCGCTTTCTCGCCAACGTTTCGCACGAGTTGCGGACACCCCTGCAGCAGATCCTCATGTTCGTCCAGCTCCTGCGGCTGGGCCGCACCAGGACCGACCAGGAGCGGGAACGATCCCTGGAAATCATCGAGCGGGAAACTCATCGGCTGATTGAGTTGTCCAATTCAGTATTGGCGGCGGCGAAGCCGGAGCTCCAGCTCCAGTCAGCCCCTGTCGATGTCATCCAGGTGGCGGGGACCGCCGCCGACTTCTTCACTCCTTTGGCCGAAGCCCGGAAGATGCGCATCGAGCTGGACCTGCCGGACCACGCAGTCGCGCGCGGCGATCCGGGCGCGATTCGTCAGATCCTGATCAACGTGCTGGACAACGCCGCCAAGTACGGGCCCGTCGGCCAGACCATCACCATTGGCGTTCGCGAAGAGCCGAGCATTGTGCGCTTGTGGGTCGACGACTGCGGGCCAGGCAT
>Ga0136846_1213541_pt1 | contig 21084 bp, 21 predicted proteins | sample HopSoiMetagenom2_FD_96841 | JGI IMG/M metagenome (GOLD analysis project Ga0136846, IMG submission 96841) | Grasslands soil microbial communities from Hopland, California, USA - 2 Assembly 2016 (version 4) | ecosystem: Environmental > Terrestrial > Soil > Grasslands | place: USA: Hopland... | reverse complement strand
TCGAGGAAGGGATTGTTCAACAGCTCCTGCTTGAGATGCTGCTGGAGGTCCAGGAGCGGCATGTAGAGCAGGTCCATCGCCTGATACAGGCGAGGATTGATCTTGAGTTCCTGCTTGAGCTGGGTGCTCTGCGAGAGACCAGCTTTCATTGTACTTCGGATCCTCCGTGACCGTGGGACGGCGCTGGCCCGGCGGGCCGAACGGAAACCGTGGGACCGCCGTCAGGGGTTCCCTCGTGTCCGTTGCCATCGTTGCTCGAGAAGCGTGAACGCAGACGCGCCGTGAGCGTCGGTCCGAGATAGATGTCCGCGACCGTGTCGTCGAAGACGAGCTCGCGAACCGTTCCAGAGACTTTCACTTGCCCATCGAACATGATGTAAGCTCGATCGACGATATCCAGGGTTTGCTCCACGTTATGATCGCTGATCAACACACCGATGCCACGGTGCCGGAGATTGGCGACGATGCTCTGTATGTCGTGCACGGCGATCGGATCGACGCCAGCGAACGGCTCGTCCAACATCATGAACTTGGGACGGGTGACGAGGGCGCGGGTAATCTCGAGTCGACGCCGTTCGCCGCCAGACAGGGCGAATGCTTTGCTCTGTCGAAGGTGCTTGATGCTCAGCTCGTCCAGCAGCGTTTCGAGACGCTTCCGCCGCTCGGCCGCGGAGATCGGCAGCGTCTCGAGGATTGCCAGGATGTTGTCCTCCACCGAGAGCTTGCGAAAGATGGAGGGCTCCTGAGAAAGATAGCCCACTCCACGCCGGGCCCGCTTGTACATCGGCATGGTGGTGATATCCTCGCCATCCATGCTGATCCGTCCGGCAAAGGGCTGGATCAACCCCACGATCATGTAGAAGGTGGTGGTCTTCCCCGCCCCATTCGGGCCCAGCAATCCGACAATCTCTCCCTGTTGCAATCGAAGGGCCACGTCGTTTACGACCTTGCGGCGCCGGTAAATCTTTACCAGGCCTGAGGCTTCGAGCACACTCGTCGGTGCCGGCGTTCTTTCGCGACGGCTGGCGGACGGAGCAATAGCGGCAAAATCCTTGGCGGGCGTGAGGTGCTCGCCCGTTTGCCGAAGAATCGCGGCGAGCTCACGACGGATCTCCTGGATATCGCGCCAGTAAGTCTCGGTGATTCGAATGCGTGCGTCAGGCGCGTTGAGGCCGGTTTGGGGAAGGATGATGACCCCATCCGAGACGAGCCGAGGAAGCACAGAAGCCGCGAGGTGTTTTCGTACCTCGTCGAGACTCAGGCGACCAGCCTCGCGCTCGGCATCCCTACCGTCGGCGCGCATCGCCGCGAGATGATCGTCGCGGTAGATGATCGCGGCCTGATTGAAGTCGGAGCAGCCCTCGGCGTCAGCGGCGATGATCAACGCGTGGAGGGCGAGCGCGATCGATCGATCGCCCTGCTTGGCGTGCTGGATGAGTTCGCGGCTGCGCTGCGGAAGGTCCATGTCGCTCACGGACGACGAACCCCTGGCACGGGGCGCGTGGGACCACGAGCGGGGGCGCGGGTCGTACCTGGACGCGTGTTCGTGTTCGTGCGCGTGCGCGTGGTGTCGTTCGAGGGCTCGATGTAGATCCCCGCCACTTTTTCTTCCACGGCGATGTTGGCCACCTTCTGCTCGTCGAAGTTGATCGTGATGCGGCTGCCCTTCACGTAATTGATCGCAGGCCGATGCAGCGAGGTGTCTGATGGCGCCAGGTTGTAGAACGCCTGCGCATTCAGCGTCGATACCAGCTTGTGAATCTCCGGTCCTTTTGTCGTGTCGACCGGCGGGAGCGTGTCGAAGTAGGCGACGATCGTGTCGCCGCGGATCCAGTTCGTGGTGTCGGCGTGAATCGTCGAGTCGGGTCGTCCTTCGGCAAAGGCCTTTCGGAGCGCCCGCACTTCGCGCACGCGTTGCCCCGGCATGTGCACGTCGAGCGAGTCCGCGATCATTTTCTGAGTTGGCGAGTCGGCAATCGCGCGGCTCGTTCCCCAGGCGTAGGCGCGCTCGAGCAGATCGGTGGCGACGCGGAGGTCGATGGTGTCGGCGCGGAGTGTGAGGTCCTGACTCGTCGCCCGCGCCTTGGCGGCCGAGACGACGCGCTGGAGCTTGCGATTCTTCGAGAAGAGATCGATGCGCTCGCCGACGAGCTGGAAGGGTCGGCTCTTCGTGCCGTTGACGATCGGGTTGCGCATCAACTGCATGATCTCGGTGCCGCTGTTGATGAAGGCGGAGTCGCTGGTGGCGGTGATCTCAGGTCGAGTGATTTGAACGCGCCCGGAGCCGTAAATCAAGCTATCCCCGTCCATGTAGATCGTGTTGGCGACGACCTCGATCGGCGGTTGCTCTTTGCCGGTGCTGTCCTTCTGCACGATCATGACGGTCGGCCGGCCGGTGGCGAGTGTCTGCGCGCGCGTTCGAACGCGCGGGGCGACGCGACGATAGTCGACTTGAGGGCCGCGAAGCGTGGATCCGGTCGGAAGCTTACCATCCACGTTGCCCGCGGCGAGGATTCGCTCCTCGAGCTGGTAGTAAGTGAGAAAGTCCGACGACATCTGCAGGCGCGGTTCGGAATAACGCACGTGCCCGACGAAGAAGATCCGGTGCTCGTCGCCGTAGATCTCGGCGCTATCGGCGCGCAGCGTGATCTGCTTGGCCGGACAACGAACGATAATGCCGCCGCCGATGAAATTGTTGTACTCACCACTGGGGAGCTTGATGCTGACCTGTCTGTCCTGCTCCGAGTTACATGCGGTCGTTTGCGCGGTCGCCTTGGCGGCCGTCGCGCCAAGAGCGACGAGAGCGAGTAGCGCCCGGCGTGCAATCATTGACTCGGGAGCACAACCGTGCCCGTGGTGCGGCAGGATCGCTGGCAGGTGAAGCGTGAGAGGTTCGGATCCGTCTTGAAGCCCATACCGCTCTGTGTGCGGGACCCGGCGACCATCTGGAATGTGGTATCGCTCGACACCTCATTCGAGAGTTGATTGAACTTGAGATGCGGGGACGTGAGCTTCTTTCCGTCGAGCGTTGTGACGACGACGTTCCCGAACCCCTCGAGAATCTGCGTTCGCGTATCGTAGATCCCGCGATCGGCGCGCATGGTGCCGTTGGGCGCGCCCGTCTCGGTGTTGAACTTCACGCGCGCGTTGCGGAAGTCGAATTTCGTCTGATCGTTGTAGACGAACATGGTATCTGCCTGGAGCTCGCCCTTCTGAACACCGTTGCCGGTGAGGAGCGTGCGCACGCCGAAGCCCACCTGCTCGGCCGTGTCGACGGGTCCGGCTTTGCCAACCGGGGGTGGCGTGGTCTCCTTGCAGGCGCCGGAGGAGGCGACAGCACACACGCCGCCGACGAGCAGCGCCAAACGCCTAACGCGAGACGCGGCGCTCATCCGACGCGGGCTCGCATGAGGTCGTGCAGATGCACGACGCCGACCAGCTCACCGCTTTCGTTGACGACAGGCATCGCCATGATACCGTGCTGCTCCATTCGATAAAGGACTGCGCTCGCGAGCTCACCGCTCTGCGCCAGCTTGGGGTTCCGCGTCATGACTCCGCGTATCGGAATACTCCAGAGATCATCGCTCCGCTCGACGAGTCTGCTGAGATCTCCAGCAGTGAGTACCCCATCGACGTGGGTTCGTGCGTCGACCACGACGGCGATCCCACGCCGCTCCGCAATCATGACGATCGCCTCCCGCATCGTGTCTCCATCCCGGAGGATGGGGAGCTGATCGCGAAGCATGATCTCATCCACCTTGGTAACCAAAGCGCGCCCAAGGGCGCCGCCGGGGTGCAGGCGAGCGAAATCCTCCCGGCGGAAGCCCTTCTCCTGGAGCAGGGCAACGGCAAGCGCGTCGCCGACGGCGAGCGCGGCGGTCGTGCTCGTCGTTGGGGCGAGGTCGTGAGGGCAGGCCTCCTCACCCACGCTGGCATCGAGCACGACGTCCGAGTGGCGCGCGAGCGCGGAGCGCGGGGCTCCGGTGATGGCGATCGTGCTAACGCCAAAGCCCTTGAGATGAGCCACGAGCGACAGCAGCTCGTCAGACTCCCCGCTCTTGGAGATGAGGATCGCGACGTCGTCGTTGCCAACGATGCCGAGGTCACCGTGGACGCTGTCCACGGGGTGAAGGAAGGTGGCGGGCGTGCCGGTGGAGGTCAGCGTCGCGGCGATCTTCCGGCCGATGAGCCCGGACTTACCGACGCCGCAGACGATGACGCGGCCGGGCGATTTCGCTACGAGCTCCACGGCGCGGGCGAAAGCGGCGTCGAGACGGCTCTCGAGGGCGGCAATGGCTTGCTGCTCGAGCCGCAGGACGCGGCGGCCGCGCTCGACGATCGCGTCGTGATTCATCGCTGGCCTCGCGAATCTCGAGCAACGCGCGCAGGCCGGCTCGTGCCAGAATCCGACGTGCCGTTGCCATCGTCGACGGAGCGCTCGGCAACATACGCCTCGGTGAGGCGCTCCCACTCTCCGCGGGCGGACAGGAGAAGTTCGGCGAACTCGCGAACCGCGCCGCGGCCGCCGTGTCTCGTTAGGCGGAGCCGTGCAACGCGCGCGATCTCGGGGACGGCATTGGCAACGGCGACGGGAAGCCCGACGATGCGCATCACGGCGAGATCAGGAAAATCGTCACCGATGAATGCCGCCTCCGTGGGCGAGATGCCGTGGCGCTCGAGAATACGGCGAAAGGCGGGAAGCTTCCGCGCGTAGGCGTCCTGGGCGACGTCGTCGACCTCGAGCTCGGCGGCGCGCAGACGGACGCTGTCGGAGACACGTCCTGTGACGATCGCGACGCGGATGCCCGCTTTCCGCAGCAAGTAGATGCCGAGGCCATCCTGGATGTCATAGCGCTTGAACTCGAGCGGCGTGCCGTCGACGGCGCCGAGATAGATGCCGCCATCGGTGAGCACGCCATCGACGTCGATGCCGACGAGCCGGACGCGTCGCGCCGACGTCTCGTCGAGCGTCGTGGGGCTAGCGGGTACAGCGCGCGCGCTCACCGTCTCGTCAGGTGCCAGAGCTCGACGAGCCGCTCGACGAGGGCGTCGAGGACGTCGAGGCGGATCATGTTCGGTCCGTCGCTCGGCGCGTGATCCGGATCCGGATGGGTCTCCATGAACAGACCGTCGGCGCCGGCGGCGATAGCGGCGCGCGCCAGCGGCGGAATGAACTCGCGGGCGCCGCCACTCGCGCCGCCGACGCCCTTGCCGGGCTGCTGGACGCTATGCGTCGCGTCGAAGATGACCGGCGCGTCGCATGCCGCTCGCATGCGGTTAAATCCTCGCATGTCGACAACGAGGTCGCCGTAGCCGAAGAACGTGCCGCGTTCGGTGACGGCGACTTCGTGGGACGCGGGACGCGGGGCGCGGGACGCGGGGCTGCCTAACGCGTTGCGAACTTTCTCAACGGCGCCGCGCATACCTTCGGGGTGCATCCACTGCCCTTTTTTGACGTTCACGGGCTTGCCGGTCGCGCCAGCGGCCACGAGCAGGTCGGTCTGACGGCAGAGGAACGCGGGGATCTGCAGCACGTCGACGACTTCGGCGGCAGGGGCGCACTGCTCCGGCAGATGCACGTCGGTGAGCACCGGAAGCCCCGTGCGGTCACGAACGCGGGCTAGGGCGGCCAGTCCCTCGTCGAGTCCCGGCCCGCGGGCGGCGCCGGGATTGGAGCGATTGGCCTTGTCGAAGCTCGCCTTGTAGATGATGCCGCCAGGGACGCGTTCGGCGAGGCGGGCGAGGTGCTCGCCGACGCGAAAATTCAGCGTATCGGACTCGAGGACGCAGGGGCCGGCGATGAGGAAGAGCGCATCCGTGGGAAAGCGAGCCATTGCCTCGTCAGTCCGCGGCTTCGACGAAGGGTCGTTCCTTTGCCTGGCCCTCACGCCGGCGCCCGGACTTCGCGGCAGCCGCGATGAATCCCGCGAAGAGCGGGTGGGGCCGCGTCGGCCGCGACTGCAGCTCGGGGTGGAACTGACAGCCGATGAACCACGGGTGGTTCTGGAGCTCGATGATCTCAACGAGCTGGCCATCCGGTGAGAGTCCGCTCAGGCGCATTCCGTTCTGCACGAAGAGCTCACGGTAGCGATTAGAGACCTCATAACGATGGCGGTGGCGCTCGCTCACCTCGGGAACACCATACACCTCGGCGGCGCGCGAGCCGCGAGCGAGCCGGCATGGATACGCTCCGAGCCGCATCGTGCCGCCCATGTCAGTAACGTGCTGCTGAGACTCCATCAGCGAGATGACGGCATTGTCGCATTCGGGGGCAAACTCCGAGGAGTGGCTGTCCTCGAGGTGGCAGACGTTGCGCGCGAACTCGATGATGGCGGTCTGCATGCCGAGACAGATGCCGAAGAATGGTAATCCCGACTCACGCGCGGCGCGGATCGCCTCGACCATGCCCTCGACGCCACGAACACCGAAGCCGCCGGGAACGAGGAGCCCATCGTAGCCGGCGAGGAGCGAAGACGCCGTGTCGGCGTTCGTGAACGCCTCACTCGAGATCCAGTTGACCTCCACGCCGACATCATTCGCGATGCCGCCATGGATGAGCGACTCGAGGACGCTCTTGTAGCTATCGGCATACTCGGTGTATTTGCCGACGACGGCGATACGAACCTGCTTATTGGGCGTGAGCACACGCTGAACCAGCTCGCGCCAGCGCGAAAGGTTGGGCGACGTGGTCTGCAGGCCGAGCTTCTGGACGACCTTGGCGTCGAGCCCCTGCTCGTGAAAGACCAGCGGAATCTCGTAGATCGTCCGCACGTCGGGGCTCTCGACCACGGCGCCAAATTCGACGTTGCAGAAGAGCGCGATCTTGCGCTTGATCTCGTCGGAGATCGGACGCTCGGTGCGGACGATGAGCAGATCGGGCTGAATTCCGATCTCCATGAGCTCGCGTACGGAGTGCTGGGTTGGTTTGGTCTTCAGCTCACCGGCGGCGGCGATGTACGGAACGAGGGTGAGGTGAATGAAGATCGCGTTCTCGCGACCGACGTCGTGGCGCATCTGACGGATCGCCTCGAGGAACGGCTGCGATTCGATGTCACCGACGGTGCCGCCGACTTCCACGATGACGACGTCGTTCTCCGGCGCGACGCGGCGGATCGCCGCCTTGATCTCGTCCGTGATATGCGGAATGACCTGCACCGTCGATCCCAGGTATTCGCCGCGGCGCTCCTTGGTGATGACGTTGAGATAGATCCGCCCGGTGGTGACGTTATTCGCCTGCGAGAGCGAACGGTCGATAAAGCGCTCGTAATGGCCGAGATCGAGATCGGTCTCCGCCCCGTCGTCGGTGACGAAGACCTCACCATGCTGAAAAGGTGACATCGTCCCCGGATCGACATTCAGGTATGGGTCGAACTTCAGCATGGTGACGCGGAGCCCGCGCTCGACGAGAAGTCGTCCGAGCGAGGCCGCGGCGATACCCTTGCCGAGGGAGGAGACCACTCCACCAGTCACGAAGATGTATTTCGTCGTCTGTTGGCGCGTCGAGTTCATCGAGTTCGTTCCTCAAAAGCGGTCCAGTCAGCGTTAGCACGTCGGAGATCCTCGTCGGTGTCGACGCCGACAGGTGGCGTCTCCGTAACGAGGGCGACACCCATCGCCAATCCGGCGGCGAGTGGGCGCAACTGCTCGAGGCGCTCGATCCGTTCGAGCGGATGGGGTGGAAGCGAAACCCAGTGCGCGAGAGCCGCGCGCGCGTAGGCGTACACGCCAATGTGCTGCCAGACGCGAGCCGATCGCAGGGGTGCTTCCGCCGCGTCGCGCAGGAACGGAATGGCCGCCCGCGAAAAATACATTGCCCGGCCGTCATCGGCAGCGACGACCTTCACCACGCTGGGCTCGTCGAGGATTGCATCGGTGGCGCGCGCCGCGGCCGTGCCGAGCGGAAACCGCCCGGAGGTGACCTGGCTCACGGCTCCTCGCACCGCGTCACGAGAGACGAACGGCTCGTCGCCCTGGACGTTGACGATGGCCTCGAACTCATGGAATTCAGGCAGTGACGCGACCTCGGCGACGCGATCCGTTCCCGATGGATGATCGGCCGATGTGAGAATCACTTCGGCGCCGTGCGGACGGACGGCGTCGGCGACCTCGTCACTGTCGGTGGCAATGACGCACCGGCTCGCGATGTCGAGTGATTGCACGCGCTGCCAGACGCGGACTACCAGTGGTAGACCGGCGAGGAGGCGAAGGGGTTTTCGGGGGAGGCGGCTCGCACCCAGACGGGCTGGGATTACGGCGAGCGTCTTCACGCGCGACGCTCAGCGGGCCAAAAGAAACGGGAGGCCGCTCCAATCACGGAGCGCAATGTAAAGATCACGGGTGCCAGGTGCTAGGTGCCGGAGTTAGCGCGCCAGGGAAAGACCCGCGCCAACCTCCCACTCGCGGCGTGCCGGATCGACGGTGAAGTCGACACGGAGGAAGCTGAGGGCGATTCGTAAGGCAAGATTCTGCTCGAAATCCGGGAGGCCGCCGACGCCCGCGGAGCCGAGCATGTGACGGAGCGTGATGCTCGGAGGACCTACGACGGGGAGATCGAAGCGGAGAAATGGAATGAAGTAGTTGCTCTCGATGTAGACAAGATGGTCGCCGCCCATCGAGAGAAGCTTCAGGGTCGGAAGCGTGCCTGACCCGCCAAGGTAGCTCCAACGCTGTGAGGGGGCTGTGTCACCAAAGGTCTCGACCACGTGCGTCGTGAAATAGAACTCCTGCGCCGCGAATGTGGGGAACCGAATCGTGCCCTCGAGTGTCGACTGTACGAAGCGCCGCGAGCCGACATCGAAGGCCGCGCCCTCGTTCGTCAGATCCAGAGTTGCCCGAACGCGCTGTGCCTCCCAGGTCGCGTGAGCGCCAAGGAGAATGGACTGCAACGTGCCGGGCGTGATCGCGGGGTTTGCTCGCCGCATGCGATCGGCCTCCGAGCGACCAAAGAAGCTCCAGGGTACGTGCAGCGCGAAGGAATCGCGCGCAGCGGAGCGGTCGCGCTCGAGGCGAACACCGACGAATGGCTCGAGCTCCGCCGTGACGCTTTCGAAGAGCTGGTGAACGGTGGCTTCGACGCGATCGGCGCGATAGTAGTTGCGTGTGTCGATGCCGAGGCCGAGCACCGCCGCCGAATTCACGAGATCGGACCAGATCCAATCGTCATTCGTCAGCGTCGTGCGGCCGAGGTAAAGATTGATGCTCGTGCGACGCCCGAAGGCGAAATCTCCCACGACTGCCGGGTCAAAGACGCCGAGGTTCGACCGATAGGTGATCGTCGGGTCGATCGTGAACCGACCCGTGTCCAGCGTGAACATTGGACCGACCGCTAGTGAGAGCCCGTCGATACGGTCGTAGCTCGGGATTCGTATCCCGTAAATTCCGGGAAGGGTGAAAGCTTGTGACCGCGTTATGCGGGTTGGCTGGTAGTCGAGGGCGTAGCCCTGGCCAGTGGGCTGAGCATTGAAGGTGAAGTCACGGTGACTCTCGACACCCGCGCGCGTGATGGCGAGACGCGACTCGTAGACGGCGCCACCGATAGCGACTACGCGCCCGTCAACGACGGCGCCGGGATGGAGAAAGGCGTCGCCGCCCACGACGATCACGTCGCCGTGCACCCGCGCCTCGATGATCGCGTCGCGGTGGAGCACGATGACCGTTTGAGCGTATGCTGAATCGCGCGGCAGGAGGGTGGCGGACGGACCGGGCGGGATAAGGCGATGTGGCGCGGCCAGCGCTTCCGCGAGCCGCCGGCCAACGGGACCCGGGCCGGGATCGCGGACGACGACCGTCTGTGCGTCGAGGCGAGAGAGGGCGCCCGCAATCGCGCCGACGAGGAGCAGCGGCGCGATGCGCGCGCGGGGTTTCACCGCGCGAGCTCCAAGAAATTCTTCAGCAGTGCCTTGCCGTGCTGGGTCATCACCGACTCCGGATGAAACTGAACGCCGTAGACCGGGTGCTCTCGATGCCGGACGCCGTGGATCTCATTGGGGTCGTCGGCCGCGCGGGCAACCACTTCGAGGGAATCGGGAAGCGAGGTTCGTTCCACGACGAGGGAGTGATAACGCATTACCTCCAGCGGCGACGGCAGGCCGGCGAATACGCCCTCGCCATCGTGCTCGACTCGTGAAGTCTTCCCGTGCATCACCCGTTCGGCGCGCACGACCCGTCCTCCGTATGCCTCACCAATCGCTTGGTGGCCGAGACAGACGCCGAGCATCGGGATGCTGCTCCCCCAACGGCGAATCGCCTCGACGGTGATCCCGGCTTGTGCCGGCGCACAGGGACCGGGCGAAATCACGATTGCCGACGGCTCCAGGGCGCCAATCTCGTCGACGGTGATGGCGTCGTTGCGACGAACGTCGACATCGGCGCCAAGCTCGCCCAGGTACTGCACGAGGTTGTACGTGAATGAGTCGTAATTGTCGATCACGAGAAGCATTGGCGACTCTCAGGTAACGGCATCGGCGGCGGACAGCGTCAGCCCCGAGGGTGAAATTGCTTGTGCACGGCCCGCAGATACTCACGGTCCACGTGAGTGTAGATCTGCGTTGTCGAAATATCGGCGTGGCCGAGCATCTCCTGTACGGCGCGCAGGTCGGCGCCCCCCTCGAGCAGATGCGTCGCGAACGAGTGCCGCAGAGTGTGCGGTGAAACGTGTTTGGTGATCTGCGCCTTTTCAACGTGGTGGCGGAGGATCTTCCACGCTCCCATGCGGGTCAGGGGGCGTCCGCGGGCATTGAGGATGAGAATGCCCTTCCCTTCGCCGCGCTCCAAACGCGGCCGAAGCTCGCGGAGATAGATGGCGACCGCGCCGATTGCCGAACGGCCGATCGGGACGAGGCGCTCCTTGCTTCCCTTGCCGAAGACGCGAACGAGTCCCTCCTCGAAAAGCACGTCGCGAATGCTCAGTGTGATCCACTCAGAGACTCGCAACCCCGCGCCGTAGGCCAGCTCGAGGAGCGCCCGATCGCGAAAGGCGAGAGGCTCGTCGAGGCTGGGCGCCGCGAGCAGCCGATTGACCTCGTCGACGGTGAGGACATCCGGGAGTGACCGCCAACGCTTGGGGGTCTCGAGGCGCTCGCTGGGGTCGCGGACAACGTGTCCGTCGCCAAGCAGGAAGCGAAAGTAGGTGTGGACGGAGGAGACGTTCCGCCGGATCGAGGCTGGCGCGAGACCGAGATCCTTGAGGTGGTACACGAACTCGCGCAGCATGCGACTCGAGATGTCGCTCGGTCCAACGGCACCCTTGGCCGCGACGTACGTCGTTAGGCGCGCGACGTCGCGCCGGTACGCCTCCGAGGTGCGCGGCGACGCGCCCTGCTCGAGGGCGAGGAAATCCGAGAAGCGCTCGAGGAGGAACGGACGCGCGATGGCGGGGTCGATCAGGATGCGTTGATCTTCTTGCTGCGTGTCCGCCATATCACCACGCCAACGAGAAGGAGGACGGTAGCGGCGACAGCGAGGATGCGTCCGTACTCATTGATGAGATGCAGCACCCGCTGCCAGTTGCCGCCGAGCGTGAAGCCCAGATAACTGACGGTCCCGTACCATATCGCCGAGGCGCTGGCGATGGCGAGACCGGCGCGAAGCGCGGGCACGCGCAGGGCGCCGGCAAATGGGGGAACGAGAGCCCGAACGCCGGGAATGAAGCGGCTCGCGAAGAGTGCCAGCACGCCATACTTGCCGTACATCTGGCCGAGTCGATCGTTGGCACCCGCTGCCGCGTCACCAAGCAGCCGTCGCTGGAGCTTCGCCGCGCCGTAGCGCCGGCCGACGGCATACATGGCCATGGCGCTGCCGACATTTCCGGCCCACGTCGCGAGAAACGCGGCGACGACGCTGCCGCGGCCGCGCGCGGCGAGAAAACTGCCGAGCGCCACGACGGTGTCTGCCGGCACGGGAGGAAAGACGTTCTCGATCGCGGCCACGGCGGCGAGCGCGACGTAGAGCGTGCCGATCGGCACGGAGTTGAGCCAGAGGAAGAACGCGTCCACGCCCTAACGCCGATCCTCGTTAGGCGCGAGGGTCGCGACGGCGATGCAGGCGATCCCCTCGCCGCGGCCGATCCAGCCCATGCCTTCGTTGGTCTTTCCCTTGAGACTCACGGCGGCCGGCGTCACCGCCAATGCACGGGAGAGCACGGCGCGCATCGCTTCGCGGTGCGGGCCGACGCGCGGGGCTTCCGCGATGACTGTGACATCGACTTGCGAGACGCCGTAGCCTGCTGCACGACAGCGACTGACGGCGACGGCGAGCATCTCGATGGAGTCGCGGCCGCGATTGGCGGGATCGCTATCCGAGAAAAGCTCGCCGATGTCGCCCGCACCGGCGGCGCCCAAAATGGCGTCGGTGATGGCATGCGCGATCGCGTCTCCGTCGGAGTGCCCAACGAGGTGGCGATCGAATGGGATCTCGATGCCGCCGAGTGTCAGAGGGCCGCCGTCAGCAAAACGGTGCGAATCATAGCCTATGCCGACGCGAACCATTACGCGTTGTCATCCCGAGCGAGGCGAGGGATCTGCTTTTCGTTCGCCGGTCGCACGAGCAGATCCCTCGTCGCTTCGCTCCTCGCTGGCGCTCGGAGCAAGTCGATTTGGAGTCGCGCGCGCTTGGCGCGCGCTCCTGCTCCTCTGCACCAGAGCGGACTGCTAATCACGCCGCAGCGCCTGCTGGCTCGGGCTCGTGAATGATGGAGTAGTCCTGGCGGCGGCGGGCGGGGGTGAAGCCGGCGTCGCGGATGAGGCGCTCCATCTCGGCTGTCGTCGTGCGGTACGTCGTGTTCGCGGCCGAGACGACGTTCTCCTCGATCATCAGGGAGCCGAAATCGTTGCAGCCAAAGCGGAGGGCCAGCTGACCGATCTTCATTCCCATCGTCACCCAGCTCGCCTGGAGGTTCGGCACATTGTCGAGGACGATGCGCGCGATGGCGATGGTGCGCAGGTAGTCGATGGCATCGGTCTTGGGCTGATTGCGCATCGACGGCGTATTCTCAGGCTGCAGCGGCCAGCAGATGAACGCGGTGAAGCCGCCGGTTCGCGCCTGCAAGTCGCGCACGCGCTGGAGATGCTCGAGGCGTTCGGCCAGCGTCTCGCCGATGCCGTACATCATCGTTACTGAAGTTTTCATTCCCTCGTGATGCGCGAGCTCCATGATCTCGAGCCAGCGATCCGCGCCGGCCTTCTTCCGCGCGACCAGATCGCGAACGCGCTGGACGAGGATCTCACCGCCGCCACCTGGGATGGAGTTGAGCCCCGCCGCCTTGAGCTCGCGAATGACGTCGCGCGCATCCATGCGGAATGTCTTGGCGAAGAAATCGACCTCCGATGGACTGAAGCCGTGAATGTGGATCGGATGGTTCGTTTTGATGTAGCGGAGCAGTTCGAGGTACCAGTCGAACGGGATATACGGATTGTGACCACCCTGCATGAGGATCTGCACTGCACCGAGCTCCTTCGCCTCATCGATCTTCCGTCCGATGTCCTCGTACGACAGCGTCCAACCTTCGCCATGCTTCGGCCGGCGATAGAAGGCGCAGAATCCGCAATCGGCGACGCAGACGTTCGTGTAGTTGATGTTGCGGTCGATGATGAAGGTGACGGTATCGTGCGGATGCTTCTCCCGGCGGACGCGATCGGCCTCGGCCCCGAGCTCGAGGAGCGGCGCGTTGGTGTAGAAGTCGAGGAGATCCTGCATAGTGGCGAGCTCCGAGTGGCGAGGGGCGAGCGTTGCTAGGCAGCGGGGAGGAAGGCCAGAGAGCCGTTAGGCACCCTGCCCGCCATCACGAGTCGCCGGAAAAACTCCGTCAGGCCAGCGAGGTGATGGTAGGAGAGTCCGTAGTCCAGTCCCGAGAGATATTCCAGACAGGTCGGCTGATCGACTTCGGTGGCGTCCGACGCTTGCGCGGCGAGGTCGTCGAGGTGAGTCAGACCCCAGTCGCGGGACTGGATGAGGGTGGCGTGGACAGCTAACGCCTCAACAATGGGCGTGGTCCGCTGCGCCACCCAGACAGCAAAAACGAACGGGAGGCCCGTCCACCGCTTCCATTCGGCGCCGAGGTCGTACGCGTGGGAGTAGCCGGCAGGCACGTCGCGGTGGGCGCGCAAGCGCGAGCCAACGACAAGCGCAGCATCGCCGATGACAAGCCTGGCGTCGTGCTCGTCGTCGCCGAAGCGGTCCACATCCATGACCTCGGCGTTGGCGGGAACGAACATTGGGCGCGCCTTCCAGACGTTCTCGAAGAGGAGCTCGAGGAGGGCGACGCTCGTCATCGAGCTGCGGCTCACGAGCACCCGGCGGCCATTCAGCTCCGTCGCGGGTCGCTTGGAGAAGAGGAGGACGCTCCGCACCGGCCCGTCGCAGGAGATCGCGAGATCGGGAAGCAGCAGATAGCGTTTCGCGTCGCGCGCGTACTCGACGGCGGAGACGACGCTGACGTCGAGCATCCCCTCGGCCATCTGACGGTTGAGCGCAGTCGGAACGCCATCGACGAGCGTAGCGTCGAGATGGACGGCACCGCGGTCGACCGCGCCATACACGGGGTAACAGTTGATGTATGGGATACGGCCGACGCGCAGCTTGCCGTTAGGCATCTGCGTCACGCCGCGACGGAGGTGGACTTCGAGGACTCGCCAGCCCCCCGCGGAGCGGGATCAGTGTCGAACGTGCGGACGACGCGATAGAATGAGTCGCGTTCGACCGGGACCTTCCCCGCTCCGCGGATGAGCCGGAGAATGGCGTCGAGGGTCATCGCCTGGGCGGTGTGCGCGCCAGCCTCATGGTAGATCTTCTCGCGCACCATCGTACCCTCCATGTCGTTGACGCCGAAATGCAGCGACGTCTGCGAGACGAAGGGCGTGACCATCACCCAGTGCGTCTTGATGTGGTCGATGTTGTCGAGGAAGAGCCGTCCGACCGCGAGATTCTTCAGGTCATCGAACGCGCTCGTCGCCGTGCCCTCGCGATGGAGCGTGTGTCCGAGCTCGTTGTTGTCGGGGTGATACGCGAGCGGGATATAAGCGAGGAATCCGCCGGTCTCGTCCTGTAGCTCACGGAGCATCGTGAGATGCGCGATGCGATCGGCGAAGCTCTCGACATGGCCGTACAGCATCGTGCAATTGGTGCGGATCCCCAGTTGATGCGCCTCGCGATGGACCGCGATCCACTCTTCGCCCGCCAATTTCTTGTCCGCGATCGTTGCCCTGACGCCCGGACTGAAGACCTCGGCACCGCCACCTGGCATCGTGTCCAGCCCGGCCTCGCGGAGCGCGACGAGCGTTTCACGAACACTCATCTTCTCGATTCGCGCGATGTGCGCGATCTCGACGGCGGTGAGCGCCTTGATGTGGACGTGCGGGAAGTTGGCCTTGAGGGCCCGAAACATCTCGCTGTAATACGCGAGCCCCGCCTTCATGTCCAAGCCACCAACGATGTGAAATTCCCGCGTCAGTGTACTGTTCGCGGTCGCGGCTTCTTCCAACACCTGCTCGAGCGTGTAGCGGTACGCTCCCTCCTCCTTCGGCAGTCGCGCGTAGGAGCAGAAGACGCAGGTCTTACGGAGGGTGCAGACGTTCGTGGGATTGATGTGCTGATTCGCCGCGAAGAAAATGCGATCCCCATGCCGCGCGCGATTCGCCGCGTTCGCCATGGCGCCGATGCCAACGATGTCCGGCGATTCGAAGAGCGCGAGGCCGTCCTCCGGACCGAGGCGCTCGCCGCGCTCGAGGCGTTCCGCGATCGGATGGAGCGAGGAGTCGCTGATGAGGGCGCGATCGACGGCGATGGCGGGGTGCATCGTGCGCGTCACTCCCGGACACGCCGGACGGCGAGCGTCACGTTGTGGCCACCGAAGCCGAAGCTGTTGCTGAGGGCGATCTCGACGTCGCGCCGCACGGCGCGGTTCGCCGTGTAGTTGAGGTCCAGCTCCGGGTCCGGATGCTCGTAGTTGATCGTTGGCGGAACGACGCAGTCGCGCACCGCCAATGAGCAAATGATAAACTCCACCGCACCGGCGGCACCGAGCATGTGACCCGTCATCGACTTCGTCGAGCTGACGTTGACGTCGGCCGCGGCGTCCCCGAACACCGCCTTGATCGCCTTCGTCTCGTTGAGATCGTTGGCCGGGGTCGATGTGCCGTGCGCGTTGATGTAGTCGATGTCGGTCGGCGACAGCTTCGCGTCCGCCATCGCGCGGCGCATGGCGCGCTGAGCGCCCTCGCCGTCGGGCGCGGGCGCCGTGAGGTGATACGCGTCGCCGGTAGCGCCATAGCCGACGATCTCGGCGTACATGTGGGCGCCGCGCTTCACAGCGTGCTCGTAGTCCTCGAGGACGACGACGCCCGAACCTTCGCCCATGACGAATCCATCCCGGGTCTGGTCGAAGGGACGCGAGGCAGTCTCCGGAGAATCGTTCCGCTCCGAGAGTGCTTTCATGTTTGCGAAACCGCCGATCGCCATCGGCGTCACGGTGGCCTCCGACCCGCCGGTGATGACGATGTCCGCATCCCCGTACTGGATCGTTCGGAAGGCGTCGCCGATCGCGTGCGCGCTCGTCGCGCACGCGGAAACAGTGGCGTAGTTCGGCCCCTTGGCATTGAAGCGCATCGAGACGAGGCCCGCGGCGATGTCCGCAATGAACATCGGGATGAAGAACGGGCTGATCTTGCTCGCCCCGCGCTCGCGGTAGATGTCGTGCTGCTCCTCGAAGCTCTTCAACCCACCGATACCGCTGCCGAGGATGACGCCGACCCGATCCGGATCGTACATCCCCGGATCGGTAAGCGCGGCGTCGGCCATGGCCTGCGCGGCCCCGGCGATGGCATACTGCGCATAGGCGTCGGCGCGCTTTGCCTCCTTCCGATCCATGTACTGCAATGGATCGAAGCCTTTCACCTCACAGGCGAAGCGCACCGGGAACTTGGACGCGTCGAACTTGGTGATTGGCGCCGCGCCTGGCTTCCCCTCGATGATCGCGCGCCAGGTCGCCGCCACGTCGTTGCCGACGGGCGTGATCGCCCCCATGCCGGTGACGACGACCCGCCGCTTCATCAGACGGCAACCTTGTCGTTGAGATACTTGATCGCATCGCCGACGGTCCGGAGCTTCTCCGCGTCCTCGTCAGGGATGTCGATGTTGAACTCCTTCTCGAACTCCATCACCAACTCGACGATATCGAGGCTGTCCGCACCGAGGTCCTCGATGAAACTGGCGTCATCAGAGAGCTTCTCGCGCTCGACTCCGAGCTCCTTCTCAATGATGTCGCGGACTTTCTGCGCGTTGTTGTCGGCCATGGGCGTGCGTCCTCTCCTCTGCAGGTGACTGGGATTGCGGGAAATCTAGCGCGTCAAGAAGGGGGATGGGGGTATTACATGACCATTCCACCATCGACGACGAACACTTGTCCGGTGATGTACGCGGCATACTCCGATGCGAGAAACCCAACGATGCCTGCGATGTCGTTTGGCGTTCCGAGTCGCTCCAATGGGATCTGCTGAGACAGCGTAGTTCGCGCCTCGGGCGTCATCGCCGCCGTCATGTCCGTCTCGATAAAGCCAGGAGCGACGGCATTCGTGAGAATGTTGCGCGACGCGAGCTCTTTCGCCACCGATTTCGTGAGGCCAATCAAGCCCGCCTTGCTCGCGGCGTAGTTGGCCTGCCCCTTGTTGCCGACGATGCCCACGACGCTGGCGATGTTGATGACGCGTCCCCAGCGGCGCTTCATCATGCCGCGCGTTGCCGCACGAATGGCCACGAATGCACCGCGGAGGTTGGCGTCGAGGACGGCATCCCAATCGTCGTCCTTGAGCCGCATCAGCAAGTTGTCACGCGTGAGACCAGCGTTGTTGACCAGAATGTCGATACCGCCGAGCTCCTTCTCGACGTCTTCGACGAGCTTCGTCACTGACCCGATGTCGCCGATGTCGCAGGAGAACCCTTTGGATGCACCACCAAGCTGAGTCGCGACCTCCTCTGCCCGCCCCCGATCGCGACCGACGACGGCGACCTTGGCGCCACAGCGGGCCAGGGTCTCGGCGATGGCGCGGCCGATACCGCGAGTACTGCCGGTGACGAGGGCCGAGCGTCCGGAGAGATCGATCTTCACGAAGCCACCAGCCCGAGGAGCTGTTCCACCTCGGCGACGGTGCCACACGACGCCGTCTTCAGCAATGGAGCGATCTTCCGTACGAGCCCAACGAGGACGGTGCCGGGCCCCATCTCGACGAAGAGCGCATCGGGATAGGCGGTCGCCAATGCCTGCACCTCTTCCGTCCAGCGCACGGGACTGGTGAGCTGGCGGACGAGTCGTTCACGCGCCGACATAGCGGTAGTAACCGGCTGTGCATCGACGTTGGCATACACCGGGAACCGCGGATCGCGCATCTCGGTGGCGGCGAGGATTTCCGTGAGCCCGGTCTGCGCGCTCTGCATGAGCGGCGAATGGAAGGCACCGCTGACGTTGAGGCGCATCGCGCGCTTGGCGCCAGCCTCCTTGGCGAGCGCCATCGCGCGCTCGACGCCCGCGACCTCGCCGCTGATGACGATCTGACCCGGTGCATTGTAGTTCGCCGGCACGACGAGTCCCGCCTCACGAGTCGCCGCCTCGCAGACAGTCTCGATCGGCTGCTTGAGGTCGCCGAGGATGGCGGCCATGGCGCCGGGTTGGCGCACCCCGCTGTCGTACATCAGCTCACCGCGGCGCCTAACGACGCGAAGGGCGCCGGCCAGAGGGAGAGCGCCAGCGGCGTGATAGGCGGTGAACTCACCTAACGAGTGCCCGGCCGCGGCGCGGACGCTCGGTCCAATCCGGTCGCGCGCGACGGCCCACAACGCCGCCCCATGCGCGAGAAGCGCCGGCTGGGCGTTGTGGGTGAGCGTGAGCTCCTCGGCTGGTCCCTCGAAGCAGAGCCGGCTGAGCGGTGCGCGGAGCACGTCGTCCGCCTGCTCGAAGACGGCGCGCGCCTCGGGAAAGGCGTCGGCAAGATCTTTTCCCATTCCGGGCTTCTGGGAGCCCTGGCCGGGAAAGAGGAGCACGATCTCCATGCTAGAAGCGCAGCACCATCGAGGCCCACGTGAAGCCGGCGCCGAAGGCGACGACCAGAACATTCATCCCCTCCCTGATGCGCCCATTCTCCAGCGCTTCATCGAGGGCGATCGCCACCGACGCGGACGAGGTGTTTCCATACCGATCCACGTTCACGTAGACCTTGTCCATCGACACGCTGGCGTGCTTGGCGGTCGCCTCGATGATGCGGAGGTTGGCCTGGTGCGGAATGAGGAGATCGATGTCCTTACCCGTGAGCTTCGCACCGTCGAGGGCGCGGTCGCAGGCGTCAGCCATGGAGCGTACGGCGTGCTTGAAGACCTCGCGGCCCGCCATTTTCACGAAGTGGCTGCGGTCGGTGAGGACATCCTCGCAGAACGGCTGACAGGCCCCGCCCGACGGGCGGTAGAGCAGATTCGCGAGCGTACCGTCACTGCGCATGTAGGCGCTGAGAATGCCGCGTTGGTGCTTGGCGCGGCGCAGGACAGCCGCACCCGCCCCGTCGCCGAAGAGGACGCAGGTCGCCCGATCTTGCCAATCGATGATGGAGCTCATCTTCTCGGAGCCGACGACGAGCACCGTCTCCGCCGTTCCCGTGGCGATCATGCCCTCGGCAATCGTAACGGCGAAGATGAAGCCGGCACACGCGGCGCCGATGTCGAAGGCAGCGGCGCGCGTCGCGCCCAGCTGCGCCTGGAGATCGACTGCGGTCGCGGGCAGGAGACGATCGGGCGTCGCCGTGCTGAGGACAATCGCGTCGATCTCGCCGGCACTGACGCCGGCGCGCTGCATCGCCTGACGAGCAGCGGCGGCGGCCATCGAGGTGGTCGATTCGCCGTTGCGCGCGATGTGGCGCTGCTTGATTCCCGTGCGCTCCGTGATCCACTCGTCCGTGGTCTCGATTCCAATCTTCGCAAAATCGAAGTTGGTCATCACGGCCTCGGGCAGGCCCCGGCCTGTACCCACGATCGACGCGATCGGGCGCTTCATGCGGCTTCTCCTTCGCCCGCGACGGATTGCAGACCGCGACCGATGTGCTCGTTCATGTGAGATTCCACCGCGCGCACGGCGGCGCGGATCGCGTTCTTGATGGCACGCGGCGACGACTTCCCATGTGAGATGATGCTCACTCCCCGCACCCCGAGAAGCGGCGCGCCCCCGTGCTCGGAGTAGTCGAGGTCCTTGAGCGCCGCCGTTAGGCGCTCCGGCTCGACGCCCGCTTTCTGGAGAATTCCGAGCAGCATCGGCGCGACGGCCTCGTAGAACTTGAGCACGACGTTGCCGACAAACCCGTCGCAGATGACGACGTCGATGGGTCCGCGGTCGCAGCGTCCAGCGGGAAGGTCACGACCCTCGACGTTGCCGACGAAGTTGAGCCCCGACTCCCGAAGGAGCTCATGCGCTTCCTTCACGACGGCGTTCCCCTTCTCCGGCTCCTCGCCGATGCTGAGCAGCCCGACCGCCGGGTTGGTTCGGCCCAGGATGTCCTCGGCGTAGACGGCACCGAGTCGCGCGAACTGGGTGAGCTCGTCCGCGGAGCAATCGACATTCGCGCCGGAATCGAGGACGACGACTGGCTGCCGCGCGGTGGGAAAAATCGTGGCGATTGCCGGACGCTTGAGGCCTTCGTGGAGCTTGAGGATGATCATCGACGCGGCCATCTGGGCGCCGGTGTTGCCGGCGGAGACGAACGCGTCGGACTTGCCTTCGGCCTGCAGTCGGAGGCCCACGATCATCGAGCTGTTCGGCTTGTTGCGGACCGCCGAGCCCGGCTTGTCGGTCATCTCGATGATGTCGGGAGCCTCGACGATCTCGACGCGCTCGCGCCTAACGCCGCGGCCGCCCTGGCCGGAGAACTCACCGGCGAGGAGCGTCCGCAATTCACCTTCTATGACGGCCGTCTGGCCAACGAGCTGAATCGTGTGACCGGGATCGAGCTCGGCGAGGGATTGGAGCGCGCCGGCGACAGTCGCCCGAGGGGCGAAGTCGCCGCCCATGGCGTCCAACGCGATCCGAGCCAAGGCTACGCTTCCCGCGCTGCGACCCGC
>Ga0136846_1221320_pt1 | contig 21086 bp, 23 predicted proteins | sample HopSoiMetagenom2_FD_96841 | JGI IMG/M metagenome (GOLD analysis project Ga0136846, IMG submission 96841) | Grasslands soil microbial communities from Hopland, California, USA - 2 Assembly 2016 (version 4) | ecosystem: Environmental > Terrestrial > Soil > Grasslands | place: USA: Hopland... | reverse complement strand
TCAGCGCGTTCACCGGTGACGTCTCGGATGCGTTGCGATTCAGCAACTTAAAGTGAGCCGATGCCTGCCTTCGGATCCTGCGCGAAGCCCCAGTCAAGCAGTCCGGCGGCCTGATCCCAGTAGGTCGGCCCGCCCTCTTTGATCAGCCCGTACATCATCGCGATCACCAGTCGACGTCCGCCTCGGTCAGCGGCCGCCACGAACGTCTTCCTGGCCGCATCGGTGAAACCGGTCTTACCGCCGATGGTGCCCGGGTAGCGATGCAGCAATTCGTCCTCGTTCACCAGCGTGGTCTCGCCAGCATCGGCCGGAAACATGGCCACCGGTTGCGAAGTGATCTGGGCGAACGTCGGGTTGGCCATTGCCGCGCGGAAGATGATGGCGAGGTCCCGGGGAGTGGTGAACCCCGAGCCCCCCGGCCCGTCCAGCCCCGACGGCGTCGACGCATGCGTGTTCATCGCGCCGATGGAGGCCGCTTTGGCATTCATCTTCGTGACCGCGCTGTCATAGCCGCCGATCGCGTCGGCGAGCGCATTGGCCGCGTCGTTGCCCGACATCAACAGCACTGCGTCAAGCAGCTGGCGCGCAGTGTAGGTACGGCCTGGTTTGATGCCCGCGCAGCTGCACTCGACATGGGTGTCCGCCTCGGTGCCGACGACGGTCGCATCCAGGCTCGGCAGTTCATCCAGCGCGGTGAGCGCCAGAAGCGTCTTGATCGTGCTTGCAGGCGGATGGGCGACGTCCATGTCCCGGCCGGCCAGCACCTGACCGGTGTCCATGTCGGCGACAATCCACGCCGGAGCGGGGCCCTCAGGGATCGGCACGCTGCCGACGGGCTGGATGTCCGCATCGGCGGCGGCGAGCGGCGCTACAGACAAAAGGACCAGACTCAGACAAGCGGCGATTACTGCGACGAACCTCCCCATGGAAGGTGCAGCCTAGCCCCGCCCGCTTCTCGTGTTCAATCAACCCATGTTGAGCCTGGAAGAGATTTCGGACCGGTTCGAGATTCAGCAGCTGCTGATCGACTACTCGACGGCGATCGACAAACGGCGATTCGACGACCTCGACCGGGTGTTCACGCCCGACGCCTACATCGACTACCGCGCGATGGGCGGCATCGACGGCAGCTTTCCCGAGGTGAAGGCATGGCTGGCGCAGGTGCTGCCCAACTTTCCGGCCTACGCCCACATGTTGGGCAATTTCGACGTCCGCATCGACGGCGACGCGGCTTCGTCACGGACCATCTGCTTCAACCCGATGGTGCTCGGCGGTGAGAAGAATCAGATCCTGTACTGCGGGCTGTGGTACGAGGACGAGTTCATCCGCACGCCCGAGGGCTGGCGCATGAGCCGCCGGGTCGAGACCAAGTGCTTCGACAAGGTGATGTGATTCAGGCCGAGCGCGTGCCGACGATGAGATAGCGCGGCATCGGCTTCTCATCGATCCGGCGCTGCTCGACCTGCAGGCCCGATTCTGCAGTGCCGCAGCGATTTCGTCGGCGGGACGAATCGTGAAACGGTTCGCCGTGAACGGCAGCCGCGCCATCACGTCCGAGTCGCCGATGCCGATCACCGCGCGTCCGCCCGGCCGCAGCACTCGCGCGAGTTCAGCGCAGGCCTCATCGAGTTCGGTGGTGAAGTACACCGTGTTGATGGTGATCAGCGCGTCGACCGAACCGTCGTCCAACGGAAGCTCAGTCAGGGAGCCGCAGGACAGGCGCGGCCGACCGGACCGGACGTCGCGGTTGAACCGCGCGGCGCAGCATCTCGTCCGCGACCTCGATGCCATGCACGACGCCGTCGTCGCCGTCGCGGTCCAGCAGCAGTTGCAGTCCGACACCGCCGCCGAATCCGACGTCCGCGACGGCGCCCGCGCGCGACACCTCCGCTGCGTCAACCGCAGCCGCGATCGCCCGTGCGTTTCCTCGGTTGAGGAACCGTGAAACGAGCGGACTCCAGATCCCGTGAGGGCGGCCGAGCTGTCCGGCCACGGTGGACAACAACCGCTCACGCAAGAACGTCATGAATCCAGCATGCCGGTCAGCGCACCAGCCGGCGGGTGGCCCTCGCGAATCCCTTCTTGATCCGGTCCGACAGGTACACCGAGACGACGAGGTTGAAGATGTCCTCCCGCAGCCGGGTCAGCTTGGAACTGGTGATTCGCCACTGCCCGTCGATCTTCTCGTAGGTCTCGTGGTAGTGGCCGTAGCCGCGCAGGTTGACCCCGGGCGCCAACCGGACGACGTCTTCGAGCGCCCAAATGCCCCGAGCCGTCGTCGCCGATGTCAGCTCGATCTCCGGCGCGTGCACCTGATGCGCGGTGGCCCGGTCGCCAAGGCTTTTGCGGGTGAACGCGACGAAGTCGTCGGCGCCACGGATCACCTTGCCACCTGCCTGCGAGGTGTCACTGAGGAAGTCGTCGGCGAAGATCCCGCGCCATGCCGTCCAGTCCTTGGTGTCGAGGTATCGGCAGTACCGGGCCTTCAACTGTTTGATCGCCTCGATCTCCAGAAGGGCAGCGGCGTCATCCATAGCCAGAGCGTGACAGTATTGCCAGAAGTTGTAAACCGTCAGGTCGCGATTTCACCGGTAGTGCCTGTTCTGGCACAATGGGCGGCTGTCTGCCCCGCAACTACGGCTGCGCGGCGGTCACACACGTAAGGCAAAACCGGATCCGGGCAATCCGCCCGAGATCGCTGAATTGCAGCGTGGCAACCACAGGAGATCTCGTCATCATGGCTGTCAAGATCAAGCTCACCCGCCTTGGCAAGATCCGCAATCCCCAGTACCGCATCGCCGTCGCCGACGCGCGCACTCGCCGCGACGGCCGCTCGATCGAGGTCATCGGCCGCTATCACCCGAAGGAAGAGCCGAGCCTCATCGAGATCGACTCGGAGCGGGCCCAGTACTGGCTCGGCGTCGGCGCCCAGCCGACCGAACCCGTCCTGCAGCTGCTGAAGATCACCGGCGACTGGCAGAAGTTCAAGGGCCTGCCGGGCGCGGAGGGCACGCTGAAGGTCAAGGAGCCCAAGCCAAGCAAGCTCGATCTGTTCAACGCCGCGCTGGCCGAGGCCGAGGGCGGCCCGAGCACCGAGGCCACCACGCCCAAGAAGAAGGCGCCGGCCAAGAAGGCCGCCAAGAAGGCCGGCGACGACGCTGACCAGAAGGCCGTCGAGGCCGAGGCGACCGCCGATCCGTCGGGTGCGAAGAACGAGTCCGAGCCGGCGGCCGAGGGTGCCGACGCCACCACTTCGCCCGAATCCACCGAGAGCTGACCGCGGCCATGAGCTCTGTCGTCGTTGACGCCGTCGAGCACCTGGTCCGCGGCATCGTGGACAACCCCGACGATGTCCGGGTCGACATGGTGACCAACCGCCGCGGCCGCACTGTCGAGGTACACGTCAATCCCGAGGATCTCGGCAAGGTCATCGGCCGTGGCGGCCGCACCGCGACCGCCCTGCGGACACTGGTCGCCGGCATCGGCGGCCGGGGCATCCGCGTCGACGTGGTGGACACCGACCAGTAGCGCTCCCATGGACCTCGTAGTCGGGCGGGTCGTCAAAGCGCACGGCATCGCCGGCGAGGTCATCGTCGAGGTCCGCACCGACGACCCCGACATCCGCTTCGTCGCCGGTTCCTCCTTGCGCGGCAGGCCATCTCGCGGCGGTCCCGAGAGTCGCTACGTCATCGAGTCGGTCCGCGACCACGGCGGCCGGCTGCTTGTGCGGCTCGGCGGAGTGGTCGACCGCAACGCCGCCGAATCGTTGAAGGGCACCCTGTTTGTCGTCGACTCCGAGGATCTTCCGCCGATCGAGGACCCCGACGAGTTCTACGACCATCAGCTCGAAGGTCTGCACGTGGTGACGACGACGGGCACGGCCGTTGGCTCTGTCGCCGAGGTATTGCACACCGCGGCAGGCGAATTGCTTTCGGTGCGTACCGAGGAAGGCGAGGTGTTGGTGCCGTTCGTCAGCGCCATCGTGACCTCGGTGTCCCTTGCCGACCAGACGATCGAGATCGACCCGCCGGAAGGCCTGCTCGAACTGGGCCGTGGCTGATCATGCGAATAGACGTTGTCACGATCTTCCCCAACTATCTAGACCCGTTGCGACAATCATTGCCGGGCAAGGCGATTGACGCCGGGATCGTGGAACTCGCGGTGCACGACCTGCGCCGGTGGACCCACGACGTACACCGGTCAGTCGACGACTCGCCCTACGGCGGTGGCCCCGGCATGGTGATGAAGGCACCGGTGTGGGGGGAAGCGCTCGACGAAATCTGTTCGGACGAAACGCTTCTGATCATCCCAACCCCGGCGGGTCGCCTGTTCAACCAGGCCGACGCCCAAAGCTGGAGCAGCCAGAACCACCTGGTGTTCGCGTGTGGGCGATACGAGGGCATCGATCAACGCGTCATCGACGACGCGGCCCGCCGGATGCGGGTCGAGGAAGTCTCGATCGGGGACTACGTGTTGCCGGGAGGCGAATCGGCCGCGCTGGTGATGATCGAGGCGATCGTCCGCCTGCTGCCCGATGTGCTCGGCAATCCCGCGTCACACCAAGATGATTCGCACTCCAACGGCTTGTTGGAGGGACCAAGCTACACCCGGCCGCCACACTGGCGAGGGCTCGACGTGCCCGAGGTGCTGTTGTCCGGTGACCACGCCAAGGTCGCGGCGTGGCGACATGAACAGGGGCTGCAGCGCACCCGGGAGCGCCGCCCCGACCTGCTCGACTAAACCCGGCCGCCCGGGAACATCGTCTTCACGGCCTGGGTGATGGTGTTGCGGGCGGTGGCGCCGTCGGTGGGCTGCATCGAGCCGATCGCCATCACGAAGCGACGGTCGGCGCCGATCACACCGGTGGACATGTGCATCCAGTTGCCGCCGTTCCAGCAGCACATCCAGCCCTGTTTGACCGCCACCGGCTCGCCGTAGAGCCCCTCGGGGATGCCGAACCGCTGTGGGTATATGCCCCCGGGCTGGGTACCGTCGATCGCCGTCGGCGTCGACGCCGCCAGATTGGACAGGATGATGCTGGCCTTCTCCGGCGGCAATCCGCCGCTGCCTTCGAGCAGCATGTCGTAGTAGCGGACGAGATCCGCGGTCGTGCTCAAGGTGTTGAACCAGCGGCCGTTGTAGGGCGTCGTCGTCCCGCTCAATCCATACCGCGCGGTGACCCGCGTGATGATGGCGCTGCCGCCGCTGCGGTTCCAGAACACCTCGGCGGCGCTGTCGTCAGAGGCCCGCAACATCACATCGAGCGCCGCGCGGTCGGCGGGGGAGAGTTCGGTCTGTCCCTTTGACTCCTGTAGGAGCAGGTCATCGGCGATGAACAGTTTGACCACCGAGGCGATGGGAAGCGGCATGTTGTTGCCGTTCGAGATGATTTGGCCGGTGCTGCGGTCCAACACAACGGTCGTAATGTCGGCGCCTGCTTTGGCCGCCTCATAGGTGGCCTGACGCGCGCGCAAATCCAGGCCAGCGAAAGTGGCCGTCAGCTCGTCCGGCGGGGCTTCCGGCAGCGGGGCCTTGGTGCCCAAAGGGGCGACGACGGTGAGCTGGGGGGCTTGGGGCTCTGGTGGCGTGCCGTACACCTTGGCTTCACAACCGGCGACTAGGGGGACCGCAATGATGACGGCTGCGGTTGCCGTGACCAGTTTCGGCGGCCGCCGTCGCATGGCCCTCCCTCAGGTGTTCCACAACCGGAATCAGGGTTTGCCGCACCGCCCCTGCCGGTGGCTTCAGCCTAATCGTAGAGTGCTCCCAACGCGCGCTTAGGCCTCATTGCGTATAGGGGTGTCATCGACCATCGATTTCCCGGGATTTCAGAGATTGAAGCCCCATCTGGCACAATTGAGCAGTTGTCCGCGCGGCCCGGGTCCCGCCCGCTGCGAGACACCCAGATACGCCCGTTAGATCGGCTCGGCGACGCGTCACCGCGACGCTGACGCCCGCAGCCGCCAACAGCAAGGAAGTGTCACCGATGAACACGCTGGACTTCGTCGACCAGACGTCGCTGCGCGACGACATCCCGGACTTCGGCCCCGGCGATACCATCAACGTGCACGTCAAGGTCATCGAGGGCGCCAAGGAGCGCATCCAGGTCTTCAAGGGTGTGGTCCTTCGCCGGCAGGGCGGCGGGATCCGCGAGACCTTCACCGTTCGCAAGGAAAGCTACGGCGTCGGTGTCGAGCGGACCTTCCCGGTGCATTCGCCGACCATCGACCATATCGACGTCGTCACCCGCGGTGACGTGCGCCGCGCGAAGCTGTACTACCTGCGCGAGCTGCGTGGCAAGAAGGCGAAGATCAAGGAAAAGCGCTGACTTCGTTTCCGGCTGCCGACTCGATCCAGGTCTGATCCTTGGAAAGCGAGCACCGCGGCGGTAAACATGGCGCTGGCTACTCTGATGCGGTGACCGGACCCACGGACCCCGACGACTTGTCCAGCGACCAGACGCCCGAGCCCACGGCTACATCGGTCGTCGATGCGCAGACCGACGAACCGAAGAAGCGCGGCGCGCTGCGGGAAGCGGCGATTCTGATCACCATCGCTGTGGTCCTGTACTACGTGATGCTGACGTTTGTCGCGCGGCCGTATCTGATCCCATCCGAGTCGATGGAGCCCACGCTGCACGGCTGCAATGGATGCACCGGTGACCGGATCATGGTGGACAAGGTCAGTTACCGGTTCGGTTCGCCACAGCCCGGCGACGTGATCGTGTTCAAGGGGCCGCCCAACTGGAACATCGGCTACAAGTCGATCCGATCGAAGAACACCGCCGTGCGCTGGGTGCAGAATGCGCTGTCGTTCGTCGGCTTCGTCCCGCCCGACGAGAACGACCTGGTCAAACGCGTGATCGCGGTGGGCGGGCAGACCGTCGAGTGCCGCGCCGACACCGGTATCACGGTGGACGGCAAGCCGCTCAAGGAGCCGTTTCTCGACCCGGCGACGATGATGGCCGACCCCGCGGTCTACCCCTGCCTGGGCAATGAGTTCGGGCCGGTGAAGGTGCCCGACGGGCGGCTGTGGGTGATGGGCGACAATCGCACTCATTCGGCCGATTCGCGCGCGCATTGCGGAAATACGCCGGCCGACGCTCAGCGCGGCCTGTTATGCACGGGAGACCCGACGCCCGGGACGGTGCCGATAGACAATGTCATTGGAAAGGCACGGTTCATCGCCTGGCCGCCGTCGCGATGGGGTGGAGTGGGCAGCGTGAACCCACAGACTCAATAGGGAGTGTTTGTACTTGCCGGCGACATGGCCTCCGCGAACTGTGATCCGGAAGTCCTCGGGCCTGCGCACCCTGGAGTCCGCGCTGTATCGCGGCGGACTGGGCCCAGTGGCAGGCGTCGACGAGGTGGGTCGCGGCGCGTGTGCGGGCCCGCTGGTGGTGGCGGCGTGTGTGCTCGGGCCGAACAGGCTGGACAGCCTGGCCGCGCTCGACGATTCCAAGAAACTCAACGAAAAGGAGCGCGAACGGCTGTTTCCGTTGATTCGCCGCTACGCGCTGGCCTATCACGTGGTGTTCATTCCGTCGGTCGACGTGGATCGGCGGGGTGTGCACGTGGCCAATATCGAGGGCATGCGCCGGGCGGTGGCTGGCCTGTCGGTGCGGCCTGGTTATGTGCTGTCGGACGGGTTCCGGGTTCCAGGCTTGCCAATGCCGTCGCTACCGGTGGTGGGTGGCGACGCGGCCGCGGCCTGCATCGCGGCGGCCAGCGTGCTGGCCAAGGTGAGCCGTGATCGGCTGATGGTCAAGATGGAAACCGAGCATCCGGGATACGGATTCGCCGAGCACAAGGGCTACAGCACCCCGGCACACAGCGCGGCGCTGGCCGAGCTGGGACCGTGCAGCCAGCACCGCTACTCGTTCATCAACGTCCGGCGGCTCGTCGCGGTGGCGGGCGAGCTCGTGCCGGAGGACGCTTTGGACGCCGAACCCGAGCAGCAGAGCCAACTCGGGTAGGGGAGAATGAGAACAGATCAATATATGAAGGACAGCTGAGCTGATGAGTGCCGAAGATCTCGAGAAGTATGAAACCGAGATGGAGCTCTCGCTCTACCGCGAATACAAGGACATCGTCGGGCAGTTCAGCTATGTCGTGGAGACCGAGCGGCGATTCTACCTGGCCAACAGCGTGGAGTTGGTACCGCGCAACTCCGAGGGCGAGGTCTACTTCGAGCTGCGGCTGGCCGACGCCTGGGTATGGGACATGTACCGGCCTGCCCGGTTCGTCAAGCAGGTCCGCGTGATCACGTTCAAGGACGTGAACATCGAAGAGGTGGAAAAGCCCGAGCTGCGGCTTCCGGAGTAGTCCCAGCGCAAGCTCACCGACTTTGGTGGACAACCTGTGCAGATCGTCTGCTGACCACATGCTCAGCACAGCCAGCGCGCAGCGGGCTACCAGCGAAACGGTCCCAACTGGAATCTGACGAGTCGACCCGGCATAGAAAACCTAAGCTTTGCTCCGCAATCCAACAGTCTTTAGTCGAACGGTCAAGAGCATCCGGGCGGTGATGAGCTGTGTCTTGCAACGGTGACTCATAGCTTTCGATGAGAGCTGAACAAAACTTAGGTTAGAGTCGGCATTGATGTTCACGCTGCGGTTTGACATGCGGCTATCCCTGGGCGCTGCGACCGACCTCTACGCCGCCGCCATCGAGATGTGTGCGTGGGCCGAAACTCGCGGCGCGGTGATCGCGGTGCTGTCAGAGCACCACGGAACCGACGATGGTCATCTGCCTGCGCCGCACATACTGGCCGCGGCCATCGCAGCGCGCACGAAGCAATTGGCGATCTTGTTGGCGGCCGTGCCCATCCCATTCTGGGACCCCGTGCGCCTCGCGGAAGAAATCAGCGTCCTCGACATCATCAGCAAGGGCCGCGTCTCGTATGCCTTCGGTATCGGCCACCGCGCCGAGGAATACGAGCACTTCGGAATCGACATGCACCAACGGGGCAAGCTGGCCGACTCGTCGCTGGCGCTGCTGCGGCGGCTGCTACAGGACGTGCCGGTCGACCACGACGGTCGGCGTATCCACGTGACGCCCCCGCCCTTCACACCCGGGGGTCCGTACATGTTGATCGCGGGGGGCAGCAAGGCCGCCGCTCGGCGTGCGGCGAGGTATGGGCTCGGGTTCATCTCACAGACCGACCCACCTGAGTTGAAGGAGTTCTACGAATCACAGTGCCGTGCAGAAGGACATGAGCCTGGTATGACTCAGTTTCCCGTTCCGGGTGCGCCTACAACGGTTTTCGTCGCCGACGATGTAGACGTCGCGTGGGATGAACTCGGTCCCTGCCTGCTCCACGATGCCGTCACAGCGGCGTCCTACCGGCACGGTGACGACACGGTCGCCAGCATTTCCCGTGCCGACAGCGTGGCAGCGCTACGCGTGGCGGACGGCCCATATCGGATCCTCGCTGTAGACGAGGCGGCTTCCCATATCCGAAGCGGGAAGCCACTACCCCTGCTTCCGTTGTGTGGTGGTGTCCCGCCCGACGTGGCATGGCCCTACCTCGAACGAGCAGTCATGGCGGCAGAGCGGGTATGACCGACATCCACAATGAGGAGGTTTCCGTGACTACACCGCTGCGCACGGTCGTTTGGTCGACTGGCGGCGTCGGCTCCATTGCCGTCGACGCAATCCGCCGTCGGCCCGACCTCGAACTCGTCGGCGTCTGGGTCCATTCCGACGACAAGGTCGGCAAGGACGCCGGCGAACTGGCCGGCGGCGGGCCGATGGGCGTGATTGCAACCAACGACGCTGACGCGCTGACCGCGTTGCATCCGGATTGTGTCGTCTATGCGGCCAGCGGACTCGAACGCGACGCTGGCGCAGTGCCCGACTATCTACGGTTGCTCGAGGCCGGAATCAACGTCGTGTCAACGACTTCAACCAGCCTGGTGTACCCGCCTGCGTACTACTCGACCGAATGGCGTGACCAATTGGAGGCGGCGGCCAAGTCTGGAAACGCGTCGTTCTACGCGTCGGGTATCTTTCCCGGTTTCGGTTCGGATCAACTCGCGCTCCTGCTGACCACGCAGTCCAAGAAAATCCGGTGCATCAAGGTCACAGAGGTCGCGCTGAACGATCACTATCCGGTTGCCGACGTGATGATGGACGGCATGGGCTTCGGTCGGCCGCTTGACTTCGAACCGATGCTCAAGACACCAGGATTCATCGAAATGGCATGGAAGGCGCCGATCTATCTCATGGCGGACGGCCTCGGGGCGGAGGTCGAAGAGGTGCGCGGTTCGCTCGATCGGCGGGTGACCAACAGGGACATCGAGGTCGCGTTCGGAACCATCCCGGCCGGAACATGCGGCGCGGTGTGCACCCGCGCCGCCGGCGTGGTGAACGGCCGGGAAGCCATCGTCATCGAGCACATCATCCGGATGGCGCGCGACGTGGCACCCGATTGGTTGACGTCGGAGTTCGACGCGACCTATCGGGTGGACATCGAGGGGGACCCCGACATCCACTGCGCGATGAACCTCGGCGACGCGGAAGGGCACGGCGCAGGCCACGCCGCGATGGCAGCCACCGCAATGCGCGTCGTCAACGCGATTCCGTTCGTGGTGGACGCGCCCGCTGGCCTACTCAGCTCCCTCGACATGCCAAATACGTTGCCGCGGTACGCATTCGACTAGCGGCGACCCAGTCTTCGACATAGCAGGGGCAACCCCGGACCGTCTAGCATGTGGAGGAGCGCCGTGCGTCCGGTTACGCTCATCATTAACGCGGCCGCAGGTCCGCGGATCTCGGTGCCCCTACCCCAGGTTCGATCGATGTCGATTGCGCGCAGGCAGATCCCGCGGAGTCGACCGAGCGGGACAAATCCAAACCGCCACGGCCGGGTCAAGAAATCCAGCGCCCACACCGAACGCTCCGGCATTGGCGTGAACGGCAGGCCGAGGGGGATCATGATGTCGCCTCTGTGCACCAAGATGTCAGCGAGCGGGTCAAGCGGTCCGAACAACGGCGGGCTGAGCGGGTGGTCCGCATTCTGCCGGAGGTCATAAGCGATCTCGGTGGCCGGCAACGCGGCCCGGCGTCGCGCCAGCTCATCGATCGCCCGCGCGAGACTCGCACGGCGCAAGGCCGTGCGCTGGAACACCCAGAAACTGTCCGCGTAGACGCTGACGAGATGCGCGGCAACCGTCTTGACGTCCCAGCCGGCGCACAGGCTCGGCGTTGTCAGTTGCGAGTGATCCAGGCTTTCAATCAGATTGGCGATTTCTCGCCGCTCATCGGCTACTGCCTCAAAGATGAGACTTCGATCCATACGCGGCGGTCAAGCGTCGAGCTTCACGCGGCCGGTGATCAGGTCCATGATTGCCTTGCCGGGCGGGAAGGCATTGGTGAGCGACGCCATCGCGTGTCCGCTGTCGACGATCAGGGTGATGCCGTTGACACCTCTGGCGGCCGGGCTATTTATAAAGGCCATCGCGTTGCCCATCTGCTCGGGTTGATGAACCTGTATGCCTGTTGCTTCCCGGTAGTCCTCACCGAAGGACAACCACAGATCGGCGTTGGCGCGTGCCAACGGTGTGTCGGTGGGTCCGGGGCAGATGGCGTTGATACGGACACCGCGTTTCAGGAACTCGAATGCCTGCAACGCAACATACGCGCCGACGGCCTGCTTGCTGAAGCCATAGTGGATCAGCCCGTCCGCGTCGTGAGACTTCACCCACTGGTCTGCGGAGGCGTAATCGGGCGTGCTCAGGAATTCCTTGATCCGCTCAAGGTCGTTCTCCCAACCCATCCCGGCCACCGACGAGATGAAGCAAATCGCCGACCCGCGAGGGAGCAGGTCATCGGCCAGTAATCGCTCGATGAGGTGACGATGGCCGATGAAGTTGGTTCGCATGAGATCTGGTCCGTCGGCGATGCCCGCTGCTGAGAAAACGGCGTTGACCGGACCACCCAGCTGATCGATCGCGTGATCGATCGAACCCTTGTCGCGCAGGTCCATCTCGATCACCTGGTCGGTTTCATATTCCACCGGTGCAAGGTCCATGACGGACACCGTCGCCCGGAGGTCTCGCACCACGTTGGCCGCGGCGGCGCCCATGCCGGTGGCGCCGCCGACTACCAGTGCGCGCCTGCCGTCGTACCGGAACTGATCGATGCCACGCATTTCTCCCCTTCGCAACAGTGGTGAAGACAACCAGCCACACAGTAATCGGAACAAATATTTGGTACGAGGCGAGGCGGCGTTTTCTGCCGTTGACACTGTTGCTCGCGAGACCGTAGCGTCATCGGCACAAAAATTAGGTTGCGGAGGTCGTGTTGTCTCGATCCGATTCGACATGCGGGCACCGGTGCGGGGTGCAGCGGTGACGGTTACCTCCCGGCGCCGCTGAACTTGGCCTCGGCGATCGCGGCTCGGGTGCGGCTCCCCAGCCGATGTTGACCAAGAGGATGTAAAGGTGACCGAAGCGAGCGCGGTTGATGTGTATTACGACCCTTTTGATTTCGAGATCGATGACAACCCGTATCCGATCTGGAAGCGACTGAGGGATGAGGCGCCGCTCTATTACAACGAGAAGTACAACTTCTACGCGCTCAGTCGTTACGAAGACGTGGCCCGAGAGCTTCCGAACTGGGAGATTTACCGGTCGGGGCGCGGCACGACGATAGACATCATCATGAGCGGCATCGAAGTGCCGCCCGGTGTCATCTTGTTCGAGGATCCGGCGCTCCATGATTTGCATCGCCGTTTGCTCTCAAGAGTCTTCACTCCACGGCGCATGGAAGAGATCGAGCCGCTGACACGCCAGTTCTGCGTCCGTGCGCTCGATCCGTTGGTTGGCTCGGGCCGCTTCGACTTCATCGAAGATCTTGGGGCGATGATCCCGATGAGGACGATCGGATACCTCCTAGGCATCCCCGAGCAGGAGCAGCAGGGGATTCGCGACAAGACAGACCGGGCCTTGGGGCTGAAGGATGGCTCATTCAAGACGGTTTCGGCTGACATGTTCGAGAACAGCTACCAACTTTTCGCCGAATACATCGACTGGCGTGCCGAGCACCCGTCCGATGACCTGATGACGCAGTTGCTCAACTCCGAACTCGAGGAGGGTGGAGTTTCTCGACGGCTCACGCGCACCGAGGTTCTCACGTACACCAGCATGATCGCCGGCGCAGGCAACGAGACCACCACGCGGCTGATCGGGTTCATCGGCCAACTGCTGGCCGAGCACCCGGAGCAACGCCGGCAGCTTACCGACGACTTCTCGTTGATACCAAGGGCGATCGAAGAGGTGCTGCGGTACGAGGCGCCGTCGCCGGTGCAGGCACGGTATGTCGCCCACGACACTGAATGCCGTGGCGAAAAGATTCCGGAGGGCTCGGTGATGTTGTTACTCAACGGCTCTGCCAACCGCGACGAGCGTCACTTCCACGACGGAGAACGTTTCGATATCCACCGCAGCGGTGGACATCTATCATTCGGGCAAGGATTGCATTTCTGTCTGGGATCGGCGCTGGCACGGATGCAGGCGCGTGTCGTGCTCGAGGAAGTTCTCACTCGATGGCCGGACTGGGAAGTCGACTATGCCAACGCTGCGATGGCGCACACCTCGAGTGTGCGGGGATGGGGGAAGCTGCCCGTCACCATCGGGTAGCCGTCACTTCTTACGGTCGATGACTCCGCGCAGCATCGTGTCGCGGACGTGGATGAGTGAGGCGCGCGTACCCAAGTCGTGCAGGATGTTCTCCGGGATCCAGCCGACACCGATGACACTACGCGCCAGCACTTCATTCGACGGGCTGTCTATCTTGATCTGGCCCGACCGAATGCCCTCCGCGAGTAGCGCTTTCATCTGTCGCACGCGCGTGGCGAACAACCAGCCAGGGTTCGGTGTATCGGGAGGGGATTGGCGCATCCAGGCGAGCTGTATCCGGAATTCATCGCCGAAGCGGTCCAGCGCGTTGGTGTTGATCCAGCTCAGTGCGTCCAATTTCTCGACCGGTGACGCGTCGGAGCGCAGCACGTTCGTCCAGCCGACCGCAACCTTCTTCCCGAAGGACTGCATGATGGACGCCAGCAGTTCGTCCTTCGAGCCGATCAGGCGATACACCGTCCCGGTGCCGAGTCCCGCCGCCGACGCGATATCTCGAATGGTCGTGACTTCATAGCCTTTCCGGCCGAACTCGGCTCGCGCCACCGCCCGGACGTGAGCGCCTTTGTCGTTGGGATCGTCCTCGGCGTCTTCGAGCCAGGATTGAACGACGTCGTCGGCGGCCTTGAACGCCACAGACCGGTCGAGTTCGGCGTCGGTCGGTGGATGCGCGGCCAGACCCTCCAGCAGGATGCGACACAACAGCGCGGCGGATTTGTCTGCGCCGGCGTTGTGTCGGATGACATCGAGGCCCACCTGCAACATCGTTTGGACAATGCGGTCGGCCAGCACCGGCAGGTCGACGTCCGGCCGCAGATAGCCGCTCCACCTGGCGGCCCGCAAGGTCTGCAGCATCGCTTGCAGGATCGCGGTCGGTCGCTGCTGTGCCAGAGCGACCAGCTCTGGGTTTGACGTCGGGCCCTCGTAGAACGTCATCTGCAGCGCGGCGCGATGTGTCACCGCACATTGCGCGATCGCCGAGCCCAGATCCACGATCCGGTCGAACGCGGAGAGCGGGGTCGGGTCGTCCAACGTGCTTTGGGCATGCTCGGCGATGCGATCCAGATCGTCGTGATAGCGCCGAAGCAACTCGACCAGAATCGCTTCCTTCGACTCGAAGTGGTGGTAGAGGCTGCCCGGGAGGATGCCCGCCGCATCGGCGATTTCCTGCAACGAGGTGCGCAGACCCGAAGTAGCGATCAGCAACGCCGCGGTCTGAAGAATCTCTGTCCGCCTGGTGCCGTCGTCGTATGCGTGGCCGACGTGCTTCGGCGTCATCTGCGGACGCCCCACGACACCTCCACGGCTCCTGACTCCCGTCATGGATATGGCGAACTGACCCAATGTTTGGTAAACGCTACCAGAGTCAGCTTCCACCTGGGCCTTCTAGACCGTGGAGTTGCCGGTGGTTGCCATCCGTTGACGTGTCTTTGTTTCACCGCCTACTGTTCTGAACAAAAATTAGGTTTCAATGACAATGACCGGGTGTGAATCAGACCGGAGAAGGCATCGCATGGCAGAGCCGAGCGGCACCGACGAACTGACACAGGGCGTCAAGGATGCGCAGGCCAAGTTCGATGCCGGCATGGGGGCCGATGGAGACGCGTCACCGTATCCGATGCTCAAAGAGTTGCGGGCGAAGGCGCCGGTGCATCCCGGTTGGCCGGAGATGGGCGTCTTCGAGAATCCCGAAGAGGGCCAACAGATCTTCTCGACCTACACCTTCGATGCCGTCAAGGCCGTCTTCACCGACAACAAAACCTTCAGCACGAAGTGCTATGAGGCGATCGTCAGGCCGCTTCAGGGGCCGACCATTCTGGAAATGCAGGAGCCGGAGCACCAGGTCTATCGCAGACTGCACGAATTCGCCTTCGCGCGTTCATCGATGCAGCGGTGGGAGGCCGAGCTCGTTCGTCCGCTCGTGGAACGCACCGTCGAGCGGCTGCGCGACGCCGAGCGCGCGGATCTGGTCGAGGAAGTCTTCATGCCGATCCCAGTCCGCGTCATCGCGGCACTGATCGGCCTGCCGGAGTCCGACGTTCCGGAATTCCACCGTTTGGGCATACAACTGCTCGGATTCCAGGCGGACATGGACACGGCGCTCAAGGCGTCCGCACAGTTGCGTGAGTACTTCGTGGGAATCCTCGCCGACCGCAGACGCGAGCCTCGTGACGACATGGTCACGGTGCTGGCCGAGGCCGACATCGACGGCGTCAGGATGTCTGACGAGCAGATCTACGGGTTCATGCGCAATCTCTTGCCGGCAGGCGCCGAGACGACATCGAGGTCCACCGCCAACCTGGCCTTCGGATTGTTGACAAACCCCGATCAGCTCGCGGCGGTGGTCGCCGACCGGAGTCTTCTGCCGCAGGCGATCGAGGAAGGCATCCGCTGGGAGACCCCGCTGCTGAACTTCGTGCGCCAGACAACTCGCGACGTCGAGTTCCACGGAGTCGCGATACCCGAGGGCTCGATGGTGTCGGTCAATCTGGGAAGCGCCAACCACGACGAGGCCAGGTGGGACGACCCCGGACGTTTCGACATATTCCGGGAACGCAAGCCGCACATCGGGTTCGGGCACGGCGCCCATGTGTGCATTGGTATGCACCTCGCCCGGCTCGAGAGCACCCTGTTTTTCAACACCCTGTTCGACCGACTCCCGGGACTCCGTCTCGACGCCGATGCTCCGTCGCCGTACATCGCAGGCAAGCATTTCCGGTCCCCGCCACACCTCAAAGTGGTGTGGGACTGAGCGTCATCCAGTGATGCCCAGCCTCTCGCCGACTTCGAAGACCTCGTCGTAAATCGATGCGGGGACAGTGAACGGCTCCGTGGCGGTTACTTCCGCGAGGTGGGCGGCAACATCATCGGCGGTGGGGCTGCTGTTCGGCTCCGCCATCCACCCGTTACCGAGGCCGATGAAGACCCTGGCGAATCGGCCGCCGCATGCCGAGTAGTTCTGGTGGCTGAACTCGCACGCCCGACTGGCCAGGTAGACCACCATAGGGACGACCAGCTCTGGCTGTATCGCCTTGAAGAACCCGCTCTCCTCGAGGCGTTTCGGATCACCGAGTGTCTCGGTGACCATCCGTGAAAGCCCAAACGGCAGAACGGTATTAGCGAGTATTCCGTGCGGTGCGCCTTCCAGCGCGATGACGTTGGTCAAGCCGACGAGGCCCGCCTTCGCCGCCGCGTAATGCGCTTCCAGGTGCTGGCCGAACATCCCCGCCGAGGAGGCGATGAACACGAAGCGGCCGTAGCCCTGTGACTTCATCACCCGGTAAGCGGGTTGCGCCAGATAGAACCCGCCGTCCAGGTGCACGCGCAGCATGCGCCGCCAGTCGTCGGCCGTCAGCTCTTCGAACGGGATGCTGTTGAAGATTCCCGCATTGCTGATCACCGCGTCCAAGCGCCCGAACTGATCGAGTGCGGTCTGCACGATCGCCTGACCGCCCTCGGGACTGTCCACCGAATCGTGCGAGGCCACCGCCACGCCACCCGCGGCGGTGATCGCCGCGACTACTTCGTCGGCGACGGTCGCGTCGGAGCCCTCGCCGCCCATCGAGCCGCCGAGATCGTTGACCACCACCGATGCGCCGCGGCGCGCGAGATCGGTCGCGTACAGGCGGCCCAGTCCGCGGCCGGCGCCGGTGACGACCGCCACCTGCCCCGTGAAGTCGATCATGTGATGCTCCTTGCCAATTGACTGGCGACGGGTGGGACTCTACGTTGGAACAGATATTTGGTCAACGAGCGAGGCGTGGTGAACGAAGACACGACGAGCGACACGGGTGACGGCCCGCAGAGGCTGCGCCTGTTGGCGTCTGCCCTGGCTGGACGCAACCTCGCGGTCGCGCCCGCCGATCCCGGTGAACCCGCGTGGACGGACGGCGTCACGGTCTTCATCGACGCCGCTGCAAGCGCGGGTCAGCAGGTCGAGTCGGTGACGGTGCAGGCGTCGTTGCTTGCAGGCGGTGGTCTGGAACCCAACGTGGTGCGCAAACTGGTCCGCCGCCCCGCACTGGCCAGGAGATACCTGGCGGTCGAAGGGCAGCGGGCGCTGGCGGCGAACGACGATCTGCTGCCGTTTCCCGTTCGGTCGATCGTCGACCTGGATCTGGCGATGCGGTCGGATTCACCGGCGGTATCGCTGAAGATCGCCTCCGGTCGGGACGCGATCGCCGATCCGCCGATCAGCTTCGGGATGATCAGGGCCCGACACCTGCTGAACGCTCATGCCAGCACGCAGCAGTCGGACGCGCAGGTGAACCACAACCCTCAGCGTGAATCACGCGTCGCCCTGGCCGAACTCGAGGACGACGCGGCCGAAGACGTGATGGATCCGTTCTCCAGCCCCATTGGCGGTGGCGGCGTCGCGGGGAAACTGTTGCAGCGCCTGATGAGTAGGGTCCGCCAGCTCAGCGGCGGCGGCCAGCCGGGCGCAGATGCGCCGACTCATCGGTCGCACAAAGGAATTCGCGGCGCAGGCGCGGTTACGTCGACGGCGAGGGCGCTTTCCGATATGGAAGAACTCGACGAGGGCAATGGCGAAGGCAGGAAGTATCCGGAGTGGGATGTCCACAGGCGTCGTTACCGACCTGACTGGTGCACTGTGCACGAGATCGAAGCGCCCCATGCCGATGGGTCGCCGTTGGCGCGACCGGATGTTCATTCGTTGCGACGTCCCCTTACTCGGCTCGGCATCGGGCTGGATCGCAGCCACCGGCAGGCGCAGGGCGACGACATCGACGTCGACGCTGCGGTCGAGGCCAGGGTCGAGCTACTGGCTGGGTCAGCGCCGGACGAAGCCGTCTACATGGACAACCTGCGGAGACGCCGCGATCTGGCGGTGCTGATACTGCTTGATGTGTCCGGTTCCGTCGCCGAGGCGGGCACCTTCGGGCAGACGGTGCACGAACAACAGCGCGCGGCCGCCTCGGCCCTGACCATTGCCCTGCACGAACTCGGAGATCGGGTGGCGCTGTACGCCTTTCAGTCTCAGGGCCGCGCCTCGGTGAACGTGTTGCCTATCAAGCGATTCGACGACAGCCTGGACGCGATGGTGATGCGACGACTCGGCGGCCTCACTCCGGGCGCTTACTCGCGTCTCGGCGCGGCGATTCGGCATGGTACGGCGATCATCGCGGAGAAGGCAGGCACGGCGCGGCGATTGCTCGTCGTACTGTCGGACGGGCTGGCCTACGACCACGGCTATGAACGTGTGTACGGCGCGGCAGATGCGCGCCGGGCGTTGAGTGAGGCCCGCAGGCAGGGGATCGGGTGCCTGTGCCTGACCATCGGGGCGGCAACGGACACCGGCGAGCTCAGCCGGGTCTTTGGCAGCGCAGCGCACGCCTCGATTCCCAAACCGACGCAGCTCGCCGACTACATCGGTCCGCTTTTCCGCGCGGCGATACGAACCGCCGACACGCGCCGGCGGGTGTCGTAAATTGGCCGCGAACTTGAACCAAACATCTGTTCCGCGATAGTCTCTGGTAACAGCGGTTCGGAGGGAAGGGAAACGATGCCGGTGAAGCCGCCGCGCCCGTACTACGTGCCCGTCGCGAACGAGGAGCAGGTGTTCAAGGCGGCATACCGCCAGGGGTTGTCCGTCGTGCTGAAGGGCCCGACGGGATGCGGCAAGACTCGTTTCGTCGAGGCGATGGCGCACGACCTCGACTGTGCGCTCATCACGGTGTCGTGCCACGACGACCTGACCACCGCCGACCTCGTCGGTCGGTACCTGCTGCATGGCGGCGAGACCGAGTGGGTGGACGGGCCACTGACACGTGCAGTGCGCGACGGCGCGATCTGCTATCTCGACGAGGTCGTGGAGGCCCGACAGGACACCACCGTGGTACTCCATCCGCTGGCCGATCACCGTCGTCAGCTGCCCATCGAGCGGCTGGGTGTCACGCTAGAGGCGGCGCCGGGGTTCTGCCTGGTCGTGTCCTATAACCCGGGCTACCAAAGCGTGCTCAAGGACCTCAAGGATTCGACGCGGCAGCGGATGGTCGCGATCGACTTCGGGTTCCCGTCGCCCGACGTGGAGGAGAAGATCGTCGCCACCGAGGCCGTCATCGACCACGACCGAGCCGTCGAACTCGTCCGGTTGGGCCAGGCGATCCGCCGGCTGGAAACCGGGGGATTGCGGGAAGTCGCATCGACACGCGTACTGATCGCTGCAGGCAGGCTCATCGCCGAGGGCCTGAGTCCGCGCGACGCTGCGCGTGCCGCCATCGCGGGACCACTGACCGACGATTCGACGGTCACGCGCGGGCTGGTCGAGATGATCGACGTCTACCTGGCTGAGCAGTCTGCGGGACCAAATGATTGACCTCGCCGAGCAGCCTCGCTAGGGTCAGAACAAATATTAGGTTTCATTCCGGCATCGTGAATAGTGCACGCCAACGGAGGTTGCATGTCGTACGAGAGCACCGCAGAGCCGATCAAGATCGGCTACCTGATGGATTTCAAGCTGCCGGACCTCTATCCGCAGGAGATGAAGGAGGACCTCTCCAATCCCTTCGATCTGGTGTTCGGCGAGGCCCTGGAGGAAGGCCTGATCGACCGGCCGATTCAGATCATCTACAAGGAGGTCGAGGGGCTACCCAAGGGATCGGTCAAGGCCGTGATCGACGCATTCGGTGAGCTCGTCGATGAGGGGTGTCTCGCGGTATTCGGTCCGCACATCACCGACAACTGTGTTCCGACCAGGGAGGCCATCGAGGAGCGGTTCAAGGTGCCGGCGCTCAGCGTGACCGGCAGCGACGACTGGCTGGGGGAGTGGACGTTCGCGTTCCCGCAAGGGTCACTAACCGACGAGCCGATCTTCTGGGCAGACCTACTCGCCAAGGGCGGCCACACCGATGTCGGTGTGCTCATCGAGCAGTCGCTGGTGGGCGACACCTACGTCAAGCATTTCCGGAATGCCTGTCGGCGCAAGGGCATTCGCATCGTCGCGGAGGCGTCACTGGCGCAGACAGCACAGGACGTCACCGAAGCGGTCCGCACCATGCACGAAGCCAAGCCCAGCGCACTGGTGCACTGTGGTTTCGGGTTCGGGATCGTCTTCCTCAATACCGCGCTGGAGTCGCTGGACTGGGACCCACCCCGGTTCACCAGCACCGCATTCCAGAACGCATGGATCAACCCGATCATGTGGAACGCCTTCATGGGATGGACCGGCATCGATCAGTACGACGAAGGCAACGCCGTCGGCCAGGGCTTTCTCGATATGTACGAAGCGAAGTACGGCCGCCGCCCGGAATATTGCGTGCCGGTCGTCAACCACGACGTCGCGAATTCGCTGTTGCGTGCCTTCACCGACGCTCATCCGCTGAGCCCCCGCGGCGTCAAGGAGGCACTCGAGCGGGTGAAGATGATGCCCGCCGCCGCGGGTGCGCCCGGTACCAGGGTGTCGTTCGGCAACTGGACTCGACGCGC
>Ga0136846_1230576_pt1 | contig 21090 bp, 19 predicted proteins | sample HopSoiMetagenom2_FD_96841 | JGI IMG/M metagenome (GOLD analysis project Ga0136846, IMG submission 96841) | Grasslands soil microbial communities from Hopland, California, USA - 2 Assembly 2016 (version 4) | ecosystem: Environmental > Terrestrial > Soil > Grasslands | place: USA: Hopland... | reverse complement strand
TCCAGCGTGCGAGTCTCGCGATCCACGTAGATCTGCCCGTGGGCATCAATGCTTACCATCACCGTTTTGGTGGCCGGCGCAGGAGCGGTGGATTCCGTTTTCGGCAGCTTCACGTGCAACGCATTATTCAGCAACGGCGCCGTCACGATGAACGCGACCAGCAGAACGAGCATTACGTCGACGAGCGGAGTGATGTTGATTTCACTCAACACGTCATCGTCGTCGGATGAAGACGAGAACGCCATTATGCGAGTACCTCCTTGAGCGGGTGGGCGAGGGCGGCCTGCGCGCGCGGCACACGAAACCCGGCCTTTTGCGCGAGCGTGACAAAGTCGATTGCGAATGCGTCGAGGTCTGCGGCGCCGCCTTTCACGCGGCGCACGAAAAAGTTGTAGCCCAGCACAGCCGGCACGGCTACGGCAATGCCAACGCCAGTTGCAACCAGCGCCTCTCCGATTGGACCGGCAACCACCGCAATGCTTGCCGACTCCGCATGCGAGATCGCCGCCAGCGCGTGGATGATGCCGAACACGGTCCCAAACAGACCGACGAATGGGGCCGTGCTGCCGATCGATGCCAGCACGGCGAGACCCGCTTCGGCGCGGCGGCGCTCCGTCTGGATCTGCTGGCGCAGATGGCGCTCGAGCAGATCATGACGGCTCCAGCTGTGTTCAAGGTCTCCCGCGCCGCTATCGTCTGCGCCGGCCAGCGCGTCGAAGCCTGCCGATGCGAGTCTGCCAAGCGGGCTGTCCGGACGGTCGAGCGCAGCAGCTGCCGCAAAGCTGGGAGCTGCCCAGAAGCTGCTGCCGTAGCGTCGGCTGCCGGCTGCCGCGCGCGTCGCCTGAAAAGCCTTGACGACGATGAGCGTCCACGTAATCACAGAGAAGATTCCGAGCAGCCATAGGGCGCCCTGTACGATGAATTGAGTCGATGAACCGGTCATGTTGTGTTCCTTTATGGATCGTAAGCGTGGTCGATGCGAGAGGAAGATGGCGCCTTACTGTGCGAGCCGGAAGTCGATCGGCACCGTCACCCAGCCGTCGACCGCCTGCTCGCCGCGCCTGGCTGGCACGAAGCGCCAGTTGCGCACGGCATCGCGCGCGGCCTCGTCGAGGACACGGCGGCCGGAGCCGGTCTGCACCGTCACGGATTCGGGCGATCCGTCGGCGAGCACGTGCACGCGCAGCAGCACGCGGCCCTGCCATCCCTGATCCTGCGCAATCTGTGGATAGTCCGGCGCAGGGTTGCGGAGGTACGCGGCGTCGCCGATCGGCGCAGTGGTGAGCGGCGTGTCGGCGTGCTGCGCGGGCGATGCCGCTGACGTTGCTGATTGCGTGGCCGGCTGAGTGGCCGCCTCTCCCGCGGGCGGCGATGTCTGCTGCGCAGTTTGCGGCGGCGCCTCGCTCTGGGTTATCGCAGGCTTCGATGTCGGCCTGGGATCGGACAGCCGGTGTTCGACTGGCCGCGCCGGCACCGGAGTGGGCCGCTTCGCCTCGCGCGGCGGCTCCACGGACGGTCGTTGCGCAGCAGCTTCGACATGAGCGGCTTGTGGCAGCGCACGCGGAGCGGCGCCAAGCGTCACGGTCATCGGCAACGGTTGCGGTGGACGAGCGGGCGCGTGCGTTTGCCACGAGTGGACGAGCCACCAGAGCGCTCCGTGCACCGTGACGACCGCGATCGCCGTCAGTGCGAACGTACGATGCGCTCGAGATGTCGCCAGACGCGCGGGCGGCGATACGCCCGGTTGGCGTCCTGCCTGGTGCGCGGCTGAGCCGCCAGCCGGACGCTCAACGCTCGCAGCGGCGGCGCGTGCCTGGGCGGCTTGCTCATCGTCACGATGAGCGACTGCCTGCGCTGATCTCTGTGTCTGCGCGGCCCGGCGTACAGCGGCATAACGATGACTGAGCGCTGCACTCATCGTGCGGCTCCCGCGGGCGTAAAGGTATTAATTGACATTGATAGGTATCGTCTCGTTGCTTGACGCACGCTTCGCTTAAGGCAGGGCGCGAATCGCAAAGTCGCGAATGGTCTGGCGCGAAGCGGTCGAGCGGAAGCCAAACCAGCCTGCGTCCGGCAGCGGCCCAGCCGCCGCGAAGCACGGCTTGCCGTCGAGATAGAAACGTGTGCCCCTGCCATCGACGACGATCCGCACGCGGTATGCGTGATTGGCACGCAGCAGCCAGGGCGGAGCGGTGTATTCGGCAAGCAGGGGCCGCGACGGCGTGCCGTCGTAGTGACGAAAACGTGTGGTCGTGTTGTCGTTGCCCCCCACGCCGACGTAGTACAGCGTCAGTGAGTCGTAGTCGGTAAAGCGGCCCGAACCGCCGAACGGTGGCGCATGATCATCCTTCCTGTGTCCCGCGTGCGACGCGCTCGCGAGCCAGAACTGATTCATGTCGGACACGCGGTCGTTGGGGTCGCCGTGGTCGAGCACTGTGCGCGTGTAGCTGATTTCATAATGTCCGTTCAGACGCTGGCGAAGCCACACGGTCAGACCGCGTGTGCCGTTGAGCACCAGCGCATGCGCTTGTGTATAAACGGGCGGCTTGCTGCTCGGTGCGGACGCACGAGGCGCAGCCGAAACAGTAGGACCGTTCGCGGAGGCGGGCTCAGCTTCGACGACCCAGCGCCGGGCGTCGAACGAGGAGAAGTCGTCCTTGACGATCGTATGCTGCGCTGCCTGAAGCGGCGCGCAGGCCAGCAGCGCGAGCGCCGCGATGGGAATGTTGCGCACGTCCTGGAATCCGTCACGTTGCAGGGAAGTTGTTCAGACGAAGCCGCATTCGCGGCTCATATTGGACATGTGCAACGGGACTCAGGAAGCGTCAGCGCCCGTAACAAAAATTAGCTGAAAACGCTGACATAGTCGCCAATTCGCGTCAGCTCGACGGGGGCGCTGTCCGCGACCTGAGTGAGCGCTCGCGGAATATCGCCAAGAAGAAAGACGCCGCTCACGCGCAACTGGTTTGCCCCTCCAGTCACACGGATCACACCGGAGTCATAGCGATTGAAGACATCGACAAGCGCGGGCAACGGCAGGTTGTCGGCGACAAAGATGCCACGTGTCCACGCGCTCACGAGATCGAAAGGCTGCGCAAACCTCGTTAATCCTGCTTCGGTGAACGCGACGCTTTCGCCCGCCGCGACGTAGACGGGCGCGCGGCCAGGCTGGGAAATGCGCGCTTCGCCCCGGCCAACGGACACGACACTATGCCGATGTATGCGCCCGACGTTAAGCGCACCGCCGTCTGCTTCGACCACGCCGTGTACGGTCTCGAAGCGCCCGGGCGCACCGGCCCGCGACGAGGGCATTTCAACCAGCACCTGGCCTGCGGACACGCGCAGCGCGCGGTCGCTCGGCGCGGCTATGCGGTACACGCGGCTGCCCGCATCCATCGTCATGCGCGAGCCGTCGGTGAGACGCACGGTGCGACGCTGACCGATCGGGCTGCGCCAGTCGGCATCGAGCCCGAGCCGGTGCACACCGTCGCGCACCGTGGCGAAGCCGAGTACGGCGACCATGCCGCCGAACCCGGCACGCAGCAGCCTGCGACGTTTCCCGGATGGCACGCGCAACGCGTCGGCGACAGCTGCGCGTTCAGCCGGCACCGCAGGGCGCATCCGCGCGAGGCGCGCCTGCAACGCTTGCCACGCGCGGGCGTTGGCTTCGTCGCTGCGCCATGTGTCGAAGGCGGCCTGTTCGTGCGGACTCAGCTCTGCTTCGCGCAGCCGGACCTCCCATTCGATTGCGGTGCGCTCAGCCGTTTGCACCTTGGCCCCGGCAAGCGCGCTCATGACACCTCGCAACACAGCGCCAGCGCCTGTGCAACGTACTTGCGCACCATGCTGACCGAGACACCGAGTCTCGCCGCGATGTCCGCATATTTCATGTCCTCGTACTGGCTGAGGATGAACGCCTCGCGAGCGCGAGCGGACAGGCGTTGCAGGGCGGCGTCGATCAGCAGGATGTCCTGCACCGCTTCAAGCGCGACTTCGGGTGCCGGTGCCACTGGCTCCGGTGCGAGAGCGAGCCGCGCAAGGTAAGCGCGTTCAATGTCGCGGCGCCGCCAGTGCTCGAACGTCAGGCGTCGCGCGATCGTTGTCAGCAGCGCGCGAGGCTGACGAATCGCACTGACGTCCGGATACCCTGCAAGTTCGGTGAAAGCACTTGCGGCGAGGTCTTCGGCGTCGCTGCTGGAGCCGACCAGTCGATGCATGCAACTGGTGAGCCAGCCATAGCTGCGGCGGAATTCGTCGCTGAGAAAACGTTCGCGCATGAGCGCCGGACTGATCAGCGTATCAGCGTTGCCGGTGCGATCGGCGCGCAAGCTTTGAGATGGGATCGCCATAACGTTCAGGCTTGACGCGCTGCGCACAACGCGTCTTGAGCAAGGTGAGCAAATGCGGGAGCGGCAATTCTAAGTTGCGCGTCGCGTCGCCCAAAGCACCGTTTCTCGAATCGTTATCAGGTTCGTTGTGCTGCGTATTCCACGAATCGATTGCTCTGAAACGCGTGAAATGCAGCAAGTCCACGCGTCGCTCGCTGACGCTTTCGCACCCTGGCTGCACATGTCCACCGTCGCCATGTGACAGACGCGCGCCGGCCACTGGCCATAGGCGCCGCGGCTCCACGAGTCGATCAACTTGAAAAGCAACTGTACAACGACAGGGATACCGTGAAACGACCAGGCAAAAACGCGCGATGCGGCGCGTCACCGCGAGCGACCATCAGAAGCGGCACAACGTTGTGCACTCTTGCAACCGCGCTCGTTTTCTCCAGTGGCGTTGCACTCGCACAGAGCACTGCGACGCACTCCTTCCATCTTTCGGCGCAGCCGCTCAACCGTACGTTGCTGTCCATCGCCGCGCAGAGCGGTGTGCCGCTCAGCTACGATCCGCATATCGTCGAGAATCTGGTTGCTGCGCCGGTGGACGGCCAGCTGAGCGCGCAGGGCGCGATCGCTCAGGCGCTTAAGGGAACGGGACTCGAAGTCGCGGCAATCGACAACCGCGCGCTGACTGTGCGCCGCGTGCAGGCTGCCGTGTCGACAACGGAGGGAAGCGGCCCAAAAGCTGACCGGCCAAAACGGCCGGTGACCCAGTCAGCAGGCACCGCCGGGAAGACGACGGAGCTCGGCACCGTGACGGTGAGTGCAACTCGCCAAGCGAGAAAGGAGGACCCGCAGCGCGCGCCTACTTCCAGTTACCGGGTGACGGGCACGGAGCTGCAGCAGCAGCGCATCACGTCGCTGGCGGACCTGCAACAGATCGTGCCGGGACTGAACGTGCAGACCACCGATCCGTCCGATACGCAAATCACCATTCGAGGAATCGGCGACGGCGGAGGGCAGATGAGCGGCGAGCAAAACATCGGCATGCCGAGCAGCGTGGCGGTTTATCTCGACAATGTCTATCTGCCGCGGCCCGGCATGCTTGCCGGCGCGCTCGCAGATGTCGATTACGTCGACGTGCTGAGCGGCGCTCAAGGTACGTTGTTCGGCGCGAACTCCACCGGCGGCGTGGTCGACGTCCACACGCCGCTGCCCAGCTTCAAACTGACCGGCTCGGAGAGTCTGTCGATCGCCGAGCGCGGCACCGTAATGAATCACACGATGTTATCCGGCCCGATTTCGGATACGGTGGCGGGCCGCATTGACTACGCGCACGCCAGCACGGATGGTGACGTCACAAATGTGATCAACGGGCACACGCTCAACGGAAACTCGAGCAACGCGCTGCGGGGCCAGTTGTTGATCAAGCCCAACAGCCGGTTCAGCGTGCGCCTGAGCGCCGACTACGACAACGAAAACGGAACGCCGACGCCAGTGACGTACTCGTCGAACTCCGTCAACGGCGTCAACAGTTTTCTGACCCATTCGCAGCGGGTTGGCAACGAGGTGGTGTACGGCGGCAGCGGTCACACCGTCGCACTGGACGACGAAAACAGCTTCCATCTCGTGCAGGGCGGCGCGTCCGCCGAAGCGAACTACCGCTTTGACAACGGCTACAACCTGCGCTCGGTAAGTTCGTACCGCTACTTCAGCTACGTTCCTTCCACCGCCGACAGCCTGAGCGTCCCGATCTACGCAGACAGCGGCACGCAGTTTCTCGACCGCTCCTGGTTACAGGATTTCCGCCTCGATTCGCCGCGCGGCAAGTATTTCGATTTCGCGCTCGGCGCGACCTATATGGGTGAGAACCAGTCGACCCAGGCCTTTACGCGCTACGGTCACAGCGCGCTGCCCAACATCTACTACGATTCCACTATCTATAAAGGTCTCACCGTCATTCGCGATGGCACGTTGCACGACGAAATGTGGTCGGGTTTCGTGCAAGGTACGTTTCACGCGACGCCTCGCCTCGATATCACCTCGGGCGTGCGTCTCACGTATGACAAGAAGGGCGGCCAGTTCGTGCGGTACAACAAAAACGCGTTCGATTCGGGCTACATGACTCAATACAATACGCTGCCGTCGGCGACGCTGAACTTCAAGTACCTCATCTCACGCGACGTCTCCAGCTATCTTGCACTGTCGTACGGCGAGAAGGCGGGCGGTCTCAATGTTTCATCGGGCGCGGCCGCGAAGGAAGGTCTGGACTCACTCGTGATCCGGCCAGAGCGCACGAAAAGCGCGGAGCTGGGCATCAAGGGCACGCTGTTCGATGGCACACTGAACGCGAAGGCTGACGTGTTTCTCACGTACGTGAACGACTTCCAGACGCAAGGGTATGACCCGTCGACGCAATCGACATATCTGACGAACGCGGGTACGTTCCGCTCGCGAGGCGCTGAGTTCTCGCTGCAATACACGCCCGATGATCACTTGCTGCTGCAAACGTCGGCCGTTTATAACGACGCGCGCTATCTCAACTATCACCCGGCGATCTGCCCGCCGGAAGTCACGCTTGGACCAGGGGGCTCCTCGGCTGTCTGTGACCTGACCGGGCATCAGGTGTTCAACGCACCCAAGCTGACTTTCAATGCGACGGCGCGCTATACGTGGCATACGCTCAGTGGCTTGACGTCGTTCGTCAGCGCCCGCTATTCATATCGCACGTGGGCGTTCGGCACCGTCGACGATTCGGCGTTCACACGCATTCCGGGCTACGGGCTCGTAGCGCTCTCGGCGGGCACCGGAGGCAAGTTCAATCGCGGCAGTTGGACCGCCTCGGTATGGGTGAATAACCTGTTCAACAAGACCTATTACCGTCGTCTGGTCGAGAGCGATTATGGTTCTGTGATCGGCTGGATCGGCGAACCGCGTACGATCGGCGGCACGCTCACGTACCAGTTCTGAGGCCACACTGCGCCGGTATGACCGACTCATGCGGGTGGGTCACGCAGCGAGCCGTTGACCATCATGGTGGCTCGAGCCTGGCAGCCGGGCCGCCACTCCGATGCCGCGAGGGTGCCCGGGCCGCATTGCAAAAGCTGAGTCCGTGAGACTTACTCGGCCCCAGACGAGGAGACTGCGCGGGCGACCTCCACAGCGAAGACGTAGACGGGTCCGAGCATGTTCGAGCGGAAGATCAGATACTTGCCGTCGGGGGTGAAGCGCACGTTCGGTTCCAGCCGGTAGTTATGCCTGGACATGTTGAGCAGCCGCTCAGCTCTCAGACGTCCCGGCTGGATCAGGTTTTCCCCGAGGCTGTGGTCGTCCTTGATCAGTTCCGGGCGGAACAGATAAATCCATTGTGCGCCCGGCGCCGTGCTGCCGTCGCCCGCAAACAGTGCGCCGTCGGCAGACCGGGTGAAATGGATCGACGACTCCTGCTGGTCGTAGTGATACCAGATCCGCTTGCCGTTCCCGACGTTGTAGCTGGCCACGAAGGCATCCACGTTCTCGGGAAAGTGCAGGTCGTACCAGATGTTCCCGTTGTTGTCCCACCACTGGTGGCCGCTGCCCTCCATCTGCATGATGCGTGGATCGATGTGCCGGTTGCCGGACCCATCGGTGCGAATCGTCCACAGCTTTTCGACCTGTTGCCATGCACCCTGATGGGCATACATCAGCAGCGTTGGATCGGTCGGCGAGAACTGCAGATGATCGATCCAGTCCGTGCTCGCGAAGATGGGCTTGATGCGGCCGGTTTTCAGATCAACGGTGAACACGATCATCGGCAGCCGTGCGGCCAGACGCCGGGCCATTTTCTGCTCCTTGTTCAATGGCTCGGCGATCCAGTTCGCAGGCGTGGCCTGGCCGGCCTGACGGCCATTGAAATCTTCGCCATCTCCGACGATGTAACTGCCCACACCCAGGCTTTCGTCGGCATTGATCGAGAAGATGCCGGCGCGGGATGGCAACTCAGCGATCTTGCGCTGCTTGCCGGTGTCGATATCAGCCGCCCAGAGCGACGCATATCGGGGGTCGTCGGACGAGCCCTTGAAGTAATAGACCGTAGGTGTCTTGCGTCCAACGACCACCGCGCCGGGGCCGCCGCCCACCGGCCCCTTGACGAGGGGCCGGGACGCGAAGGTCGCGAGGTCGATTACGCCGATACCGTGATCGGCAGTGGTATAGACCATCTGCTTGCCATCCGGCGTAAAAGCGTTGATGTTGAAGTAGAGGCTGGCCGATCCGGGCTCGTCGGTCAGTCGAATGACGCGGTGGCCGGTATCGGGATCAATCCAGCTACGCGGCACTGGTTGTTCGCCTGCCGCGGCGATCGTAGAGAAAGTGAGCAGGGCGAGGCCTGGAATGAATCGGCGTAGGCGCGACGAGATGGTCATGATGGGTTACCGGAGGGTCGAATAAACCTCGCGGCTGGCGCGAGGCAGACGACCTTGATGTGCAATGGCAAGCCCAAAGCGTCAGTAACACGATCCGGTGGCCATCGCGAAGGTATTGCGGGTCGCGCGTTAGACGCTACAGCGGATCTCCCGCGCATCGTGTACGGGTCGTTGTGCAGGGGACGGTGCACGCTCAGGGCGATTTGCTCATCCCGCATCCACTCGACGCGCGGCACCACGTTACCGCCTCACGCTCGAACTCTCCCAACGCGTCGCGCATCGGCGTGCGGCTCACATTCGACCGCCTGGCGACCTGATCGTCCGAAGGCACGAGTTCGCTGCTGGGCGGCCCACGCTAGCAAAATGCATGAGATCGATAGCGCATTTTGTTCGTTAGCGATTCGGCAAAGACCGCCTACGATACCCGCTTGAGTGTTTCAAGCAACTGTCGTGAGCAGCTCACCAATGCCGTCGTCGATAATCCACGAAGACCCACAAGCAGATCCCACCGAAGCCGACAGCCGTGCGGCAGTCTCGCGCGGCGACGATGCTTACGCGCGAATCCGCCGCGATATCCTGTCGTGCCGCTTCATGCCGGGCTCGACCGTCAGCGAGAGCCAGCTAATGGAAACCTATGCGATCGGCAAGAACAGTTGCCGCATTGCGCTGGTGCGTCTGGTGCAGGAGGGGTTCGTCCGCTCGATTCCGCGTCAGGGCTATCGGCTCGCGCCGGTCACGCTGCGCGACGTCGAAGAGGTGTTCGCGCTGCGGGTGCAACTTGAACCGCTGGCGGCGCGGCTCGCATGCGGGCATGTCGACATCGCGCTGCTGCGCCGTCTTGAAGCCGCCTGCCGGGTGCCGTACCCGGAGCGCGCGCTCTCCGACCAGATCGATGTATTCCTCGACGCCAATCGCGACTTCCACCTCGCCATCGCGGCCGCGAGCGGCAACGAGCGGCTGCACCGCGCGCTAGCGGGTCTGATGGACGAAATGTCCCGGCTCGTCGCGCTCGGCTTCGGCGTGCAGGGCACCAAGCCCGAGATCAAGCACGACCATAACGCGATGATCGACGCGTTCGAGGCCGGCGACGGCCGTCGCGCCGAAACGATTGCGCGCCGGCATATCGAGACCTTCCAGGCGATGACGATGGAGAAAGTCTACGCGAGCCTCTCGAGCGCGGGCGCCTCCCTGCCGGTCTTAAGCGTGGCGGAGTTGCGCCGATGAGTTCGCAGGCCATTTCGTTGCGCGGCGTGAGCAAGCATTACGGCGCGCTGCCGGTGTTGCAGCAGATCGCGTTCGACGTCGCGCAAGGCGAGACCGTTGCCTTGCTCGGCACCTCCGGTTGCGGCAAGAGCACGCTGCTGAACATCGTCGCCGGTCTCGTCGAGCCGGACGCGGGTGAACTGTGGATTGAAGGCCGGCTAGCGGAAGGTACGCGGGAGCGCCACGCGCTCGCTTACATGTTTCAGGAGGACCGGCTGCTGCCGTGGCGTACGGCGCACGCGAACGCGGCGTTCGGTCTCGAGGCGCAACAGCCGCCGGTGCCGACGCGCGAACGCCACGCGCGCGCCGCTGCCGCACTCGAACTGGTGGGCCTCGGCGCGTTCGGCGACGCGCATCCGCATCAACTGTCCGGCGGCATGCGCAGCCGCGTCGCGCTGGCCCGCAGTCTGGTCACCGAGCCGCGCATCCTGCTGATGGACGAACCCTTTTCGAAACTCGATCCGCAGACGCGCGAGCAGATGCACCACGAATTGCTGCGTATCCGCGAACTGCACCGGATGACCGTGCTGTTCGTCACGCATGACGTGGAAGAGGCGGTCGTGCTGGCGGACCGCGTGGTCGTACTCGCGCCGCGGCCGGGCCGTGTGCGCGACATCGTCGGCGTGGATCTGCCGCGGCCGCGCGTCGTCACCGATCCCGCCGTCGCCGAGGCGATCCGCCAACTCCGTCTGCTGATCTGAGCCATGTCCACTGCGCCGTCTGGTTTGTCGTCCCGTTCATTTGCCGGACTCGTTGCCCAGCGCGCCGTGCTGGTTGCGCTGCTCGTCGCCGCCTGGTGGCTGGCATCGGTGCGTATGCCGCAATTCGTGCTGCCTGGCCCCGCGAAAGTCGGGGCCGCGTTCATCGCGCTGGTACATAGCGAGACCTTCTTCGACGATCTCGGCATCACGCTGTACCGGGTGCTCGCGGGGTTTGTGCTGGCCGCGATCGTCGGTGCGCCGCTTGGCATCGTGCTGGGTTCGAGTCCGCGCGCGGCGCGTTTTTTCGAGCCGTTGCTGTCGATCGTGAATACGGTTTCGTCGGCGATCTGGGCGGTGTTCGCGATTATCTGGTTCGGCATCTCCAACGCGACGACGATCTTCGTCGTGTTCATGACCGCGATGCCGCTGATCCTGACCAACGTCTGGCAAGGCGCGCTGACGGTGGATCGTCAGCATGTCGAACTGGCGCGCAGTTTCCGGATGACCTCCTCGCAGATCATGCGCAAGATTTTTCTGCCGACGATCCTGCCGCATTTCTTCGCCGGCGCGCGGCTCGCGTTCGGCTTCGGCTGGCGCGTGTCGCTGGTCGCGGAGACGATCGGCTCGTCGAACGGCATCGGCTACCGCTTGCGTCAGGCGGCGGACCTCGTGCAGACCGACCAGGTGTTCGCGTGGACCGTGACGCTCGTCGCGCTGATGCTCGCACTCGAATCCGGGGTGCTCAAACCGCTCGAACGGCGGCTCTTCCGCTGGAAAAAAACAGCTTAACCATAACGGGGCATAGACCATGAAGCGTATTCCTTTGCTGAAACACGCGGTATTGTCCGCGGCGCTCGCAGTGGGCGCCGTACTCGGGCTCGCGCAGACTGCACAGACCGCGCAGGCGGAGCCAATCCGCGTCGGCTACTGGACGAGCGGCGTGAGCCTCGGCTTCGGCGCGGTGCTCGAAGCGCAGAAATTCCTCCAGCAACGCGGCCTCGACGTCCAGTTCGTGCGCTTTGCCGACGTGAACGCGCCGAACCGCGCGCTCGCCGCGAATGCGATCGACTTCGCGTTCGCCGCGCCGGCCGCGGCGGTCTTCAGCACGGCGGCCGAAGGCGTGCCGCTGAAGATCGTGCTGGCCACGCAACCCGCCGACGTCGATTTCGTCGTGCCGGACGATTCGCCGATCAGGACGCTCGCGGAGCTACGCGGCAAGAAGGTCGGGATGTCGCCAGCGGGCAGTTCGGTCGCGGCCATCGCGACCGCGGTGCTGCAAGGCAACGACGGCATCAGAAGCGGCGACTTCTCGCTCGTGCCGGGCAACGAAAGCCGCCTCGCGCAATTCCTCGTGCAGAAGCAGGTGGACGCGGCCGCGCTGCGCTCGGTGACGATCGCACAACTGCAGGAGCTGAAAGTGCGCCGGCTTGGCAGCTTCGGCGATCAGTGGAAGAAGCTGACGAAGTCCGACGCGACGCCGTATATCGGCGTGAGCGCGATCCGCGCCGACTATCTGGACAAGCATCCGCAAGACGTTGCGAAACTGATCGCGGGCTTGCGCAGCGCCTTGCAGTGGGGCGCTACGCACAAGAGCGAAGTGGCGGCGATCCTGCAAAAGAGCGCCAATCTGCCGGCCAACGACGCGCAAGCCTACGCCGCGCGCTGGTCGGACATCAATCGCGTGACCTTCGAGCCGATCGATCTCGACACGCTGAAACGCGAGCATCGGATTTTCGTCGACGGCGGTGTGATCAAGGGCGAGTTGCCCGACGATCTGTTCGTCACCGGCCCGTACATCGCATCGAAATCGATTCAATAACTATTCAGTAGAACCCATTGGAGCAGATCATGGCATCACCCATCCCTTCGACGATGAAAGCGCTCGTGCTGAACGAGCACGGCGATCTCGACCAACTGCGCGTCGTCACCGATAAGGCCGTGCCGGGCGCGGCGGCCGGCGGCGTCGTGATTCGCGTGCGGGCCTCCTCGTTCAACTATCACGACGTGTTCACCGTCAAGGGCATGCCGGGCATCAAGGTGCCGCTGCCGGTCGTGATCGGCCTCGATATGGCCGGCGAGATCGTCCAGGTGGGCGCGGGCGTGGACGGCTGGAAGGCCGGCGATCGCGTGCTCGTGAATCCGCTGAACCGCGAAAAAGGACTGATGGGCGAAATGCTCGACGGCGGGATGGCGCAGTACTGCGCGGTGTCGGCCGAACAACTGATCGCGTTGCCCGACGCAGTCAGCTTCGACGACGCATGCGCGTTGCCGGTCGCTTACGGCACCGCGCACCGGATGCTGATCACGCACAACACGGTCAAGGCCGGCGACCGTGTGCTGATTCTCGGCGCGAGCGGCGGCGTGGGCACGGCATCGCTGCTGCTCGCGAAGCAACTCGGTGCGGAAGTGATCGCGTGCGCCGGCAGCGACGAGAAAACCGCGCAACTCAAGGCGCTGGGCGCGGACCATGTCGTCAACTACAAGACCACCGATTTCTCGAAGTGGGCGATCGGCCAGTACGGCAAGCCGCAGCGCCGCAGCAATGAAGGCGGTGTCGACGTGGTGGTGAATTTCACCGGCGGCGACACGTGGGTGCCGTCGCTGAAATGCCTGAAACGCGGCGGCACGCTGCTGGTGTGCGGAGCAACCGCGGGCCACGCGCCCGCCGAGGATTTGCGCTACATCTGGAGCTTCGAGCTGAAGGTGCTCGGCTCGAACAGCTTCTACGACGACAACCTGCGCGCGTTGCTCGGCCAGATCGCCAGGGGCGAACTCAAGCCGCGGATCGATCGCGTGCTGCCGCTCGAAGAAGCCGCCGAAGGCCTGCGCCTGATTCGCGACCGCGAAGTGCTCGGCAAGGTCGTCGTCAATCCCTGAACACTGTCCGAATCAGAAGGAAGCAACATGAACGAAACGACATTGCCGGCGCCGCACGAGATCGAGGCGCGACTGCGTCGCGCGCCTTTTCATGAATGGCTGGGCCTGAAGGTGATCGCGGTAGCCGATGGCGAGATTGAACTGAGCGCGACCTGGCGCGAAGAGTGGGTCGTGAATCCGGACAAGCGCTACACGCACGGCGGTATTCTTGCCGCGCTCGTCGACCTCGCGGCGGACTGGGCGCTGGTGTCGACGACCGGCCGCGGCGTGCCGACGATCGATCTGCGCGTCGACTATCACCGCGCGGCGCTGCCAGGCGACTTGCGCGTGAAGGGCAAGGTCATCAAATTCGGCTCGCAGGTGTCGACGGCCGAGGCCCATGTGTACGACGCCGACGGCAAGCTCGTCGCGAGCGGCCGCGGCGTGTATTCAACCGCGGCAACCGCGGCAACCGCGGCAAGCACGGCGAGCGCGACGCCGCAGTCCGCGAAAAGCTGATGCTGAAGCTCGATCATCTCGTCATCAACACGCGCTTCGATACCGACGCGGCTCAGGGTTTGTTCGAGCAGCTCGGTTTCACGCTGACGCCGCGCGGCTATCACACGCTCGGCTCGCTGAATCACGCGATCGTGTACGGCGACCCCGACGACCACTACCTGGAACTTATCGGCCCGCCCGCAGACGGCAAGACGATTCGCGAGGAAATCGCGTCGAGCGCACTGGGCGCGGACGGTCTGGTGTTTCGTATCGACGACCCCGACGCGACCTTCGCCGCGTTGCGCGATGCCGGTCTCGAAGCCACGCCGCCGCAGACTTTCTCGCGCCCAGTGCCGCCGCTCGGCGACGCGCGCTTCACGACGGTTCGGCTCGCGCCGGATCAGTTGCCCGGCGGCCGCGTGTACTTCTGCCAGCATCTGACACCCGAGCTGGTGTTTCGCGACGAATGGCGCGCGCATCCGAACGGCGCGTATGCGCTCGAGCGCCTGCATCTGATCGGTGCGCCGGCGGACGCGTATGCGCGGTTGGGCGCGCTCGCGCCGGGCTTCGAATTGGCGTTCCACACCCGTGGCGAATTCGACGCGCACTTCGCTCCGCTCGCGGAGCATGTGGTCGAGCGCACGCCGCGCTATGCGGCGATCACGGTTCGCACGCCGCAATGGCGCGAGATCGGCGAGCGGGCAACCGCGGCCGGCTTGCCGACGGTGACGCAACCAGACCGCACGCTGGTGGCGCTGCCGCGCTTCGATACGCTGCTGGAATTCGTTCGATGACTTTTCCGCTCAATCTCGGCGCGTTGATCGATCGCGATCAGGACCCGCACGCGCTCGCGCTGATCGACCTGGAGGAAGGGCAGCCGGCGCTTCGCTACAGCTTCGGCGAACTCGATGCGATGGCCGACGCCGTCGCGCGCGGTCTCAGTGCGACGGTTTCGCGCGGCGAGCGCATTGCGGTGCTGGCCGCGAATTCCGCGCAATACATCGCAACCGTGCTCGGCGTCATGCGGGCGGGGCTGGTCGCCGTACCGGTGAATTTCAAGTTTCCCCGCGCCCTGATCGCGGACGTGATCGCCGATAGCGGCGCGCGCGTCGTGTTCTGCGATCCGCCGCGCGCGGCGGACGTGCCGCCCGGACTGCCACGCGTGGTATTCGACTACCCGCAGCAGACACCGTTGCCCGACGACGCCGTCACGTTCTCCGCATTCACCGGCTACCGCAACACAGAGCCACATACGCCGTTCGACGCCCACGTCCCAGCAACGGACGAAGCCGCGCTGATTCTGTATACGTCGGGTTCGACCGGTCGTCCGAAGGGCGTGGTGTTGTCGCATCGAAGCCAGCTGTGGGTCGTGCAGACGCGGCTCGCCGCGCAATCGCTGCACGACGAGCGCCTGCTGATCGCCGCGCCGCTGTTCCACATGAATGCGCTGGCGCTCGCGTTTCTGGCGCTGGCCGCGCGCGCGAGCACCGTGTTGTTGCCGCAGTTCAACGCGCGTCGATACATCCAGGCGATCGATGCGTGGCGCTGCACGTGGCTCACGTCCGTACCGCCGATGATCGCGATGATGCTGCAGGAGCGCGGGTTGCTCGCGCAGACCGATCTGTCGTCGGTGCGCTATGTGCGGATGGGCTCGGCGCCGGTCAGCGACGCGTTGCTGGAACAGATCCATGCGTTGCTGCCCAACGCGAGCGTCATCAATGCCTATGGGACGACCGAAGGCGGTCCGGTGGTGTTCGGCCCGCATCCGGGCGGTTTGCCGACGCCGCCGCGCGCGGTGGGCTTTGCGCATCCGCTGGTCGATCTGCGGCTCGCCGACGAACAGGGTGTGCCGGTCGGCGAGGAGGGCGAGTTGCAGATCCGCAGCCCCGGCCTGATGAACGGCTATCACAACCGCCCGGAACTCGCGCGGCCGTTCACGCCGGACGGCTTCTACCGAACCGGTGACGTGTTTCAACGCGACGCCGACGGCTTCTACACTTTCGTCGGCCGGCGCGACGATATGTTCGTGTCGGGCGGCGAGAACATCTTTCCCGGCGAAGTCGAGGCCGTGCTCGAACGTCATCCGTCGATCCAGCAGGCTTGCGTCGTGCCTGTCGCCGACGACATCAAAGGGACCAAACCCGTCGCGTTCGTCGTGCTGAAACCGGGTGCGTCGCTTGCCGCTGAAGACGTCAAGCGCTTTGCGCTCGAGCACGCGCCTGCGTATCAACATCCGCGTCACGTGTGGCTGGTCGACACGATTCCGCTCGCGTCGACCAACAAGGTCGATCGGACCACGCTCAAACGCGTCGCGGCGCAACGTGTTGCCGCCGATCCATCCGTCAGCAGGAGTCCATAAAAAAATGAAACCACGCATGAGAACACTTCACGCTACGCTGCTTAAGCTCGTTTGCAGTTCGTTCCTTCTTCTCGACGCCGTCAGCGCGCACGCGCTCGACGAGGTCACGGTCGGTCTCGCGATTCCGCCCGCCGTGCACGACGGCGCGCCGTACGCTGCCGCCGGCAAACTCGGGCTCTTCAGGGAAGAAGGGCTCGACGTGAAGCTGGTCGTGTTCCAGGGCGCGGGCGCGCTGATTCCGCAAGTGGCGAGCAAGCGCATCACATTCGGCTATCCGACCGCGGAGCCGGTGCTGTCGAGCTATCTGAACGGCGGCACGCCGCTACCCGTGCGCTATTTCTACAACGGCGTGCCGGCCAACACGATGGAGTTCGCGGTGCTCGCGTCGTCGCCGGTGAAAACGATCGGTGATCTGAAGGGTAAGAAGATCGGCGTGGGCGCGCTGAGCTGGGGCACGATTCCGGGCGGCCGCGCGGCGTTGCGCGAAGCGGGCCTCAAACCCGGCGACAACGTCGACTACGTAGCGGTCGGCGCGCTGGGCGCGGGTTTTCATGCGCTGAAAACCGGTGCTGTCGATGCGCTCAATTTCAACAGCAGTTGGGACGACATGCTCGAACTGTCGGGTACGCCGATCCGGCGCATCCGCTACCCGGCCGTGTTCGACGAAACCGCGGGCAACGGTTTTATCGCGCATCGCGATACCTTCACCGAGCATCCGGATCTGATCGCACGCTTCGGCCGCGCTTACACCAAGGCGCAGGTCGTCTGCCAGGCGAATCCGGCGTTCTGCGTGAAGGCGTTCTGGGCCGAACATCCGGAATCGAAACCACAAGGCGACGACGCAAAGAACCTGCAGCAAGCGGTCGAACTGCTCAAGCGCCGGCTCGACCGCGTGCTGCTGGGCGCCGACGGCAAACCGCGCCAGCCCGGCGCCTACAACCTGCCGGCCGTGCGGGCGAATCTGGCGGAAATGCAGAAGGTCGGCGAATTCCCGAAGGGCGACGTGCCCGTCGAGCAGATTTTCTCGAACCAGTTCGTCGCCGACTTCAGCCGCTTCGACGCGGCCGCGCTGCGCGAACGTGCGAGGCAGCAATGAGCGCGCGCATCGAGGTGACGCCGCGCGTCGCGCTGATCGATGTGGCGCGCGCGATCGTGCTGTCCGGTTTTGCGCCGCGCGCCGAAGTCGACGTGACCGCGCGGCAGCGGCAGCACGACGGCAGCGAATGGGAGAGCGTCAACCGTTTCGTCGCGGACGAGCGCGGCTCCGTCGATCTCCGGACCGCCGCGCCGGTGTCCGGCGACTACGCGGGAAGCGGCGCGCAAGCGCTGGGCATCGTCTGGTCGATGCGCTGCGTGAAGGAGGCGCCCGGCGTCGACGGCATCGCGCCGTTGCACGTCGATATCGAAGCACGCGGCGAAGCACGCGAGGTGCGCGACGGGCCCGATGCGATCGCGCGGGCGTCGTTCATGCAGCAGATCGTGGCAGAGGGCGTGACGCGTCGCGAGATCCGCGAACACGGCGTGGTGGGCACGCTGTTCGTGCCCGCGACGCCCGGTCCGCATCCGGCCGTCGTCGTGCTCAACGGGTCCGGTGGCGGGATCAACGAGCCGCGCGCCGCGTTGTATGCGGCGCACGGGATCACGGCGCTGGCGCTTGGCTATTTCAAGGCGCCGGGACTGCCGCCGGCCATTTCCCGCACGCCGCTCGAATACTTCGCGCAGGCGCTCGACTGGTTGCGGCAGACCGTTCGGCCGCGCAACGGCTTCGTGGCGGTCGCCGGCCAGTCGCGCGGCGGCGAACTCGCGCTGCTGCTCGGCGCGACGTATCCGGAGCGGGTATCGGCGGTGATCGGCTACGTACCGAGCGCGGTGCTGCACGGCACGCTGCGCGCGGGCGCCGTCGGCGAGGCGCCGGACGCGGTCGCATGGACGCTCGGCGGCAACGCGCTGCCGCACGTGTGGGACGACAACCGTCGTGCGGACTGGAGCGCGTTCCGGCATCCACCGGCGCCCGGCGAGCCGATCCGCCAGGCGCCGGCGTTCGTGTCCGCACTCGACGACGCCGACGCGGTGGCCCGCTCGCGGATCGCGGTCGAGCGCATTGCCGCGCCGATCCTGCTGATCTCGGGCACCGACGACGGTTTCTGGCCGTCGACCCGTTACGCCGACATGATCGTCGACGACCTGACACGGCGCGGCTTCGCGTATCCGGTCGAGCATTTGCGCTATGAGGGCGCCGGTCACTCGATCCTGTTCCCGCACGTGCCGACCACGTTGGTCGCGCGCCCGCATCCGGTGGCCGGCGTGCGGATCACAGCGGGCGGCATGGCGGCGGCCAATGCGCACGCAAACGAAGCGTCGTGGCCGCGCGTGCTCGAGTTCGTCAAAGCGGCGAGCGGCGCGGCATGAGTTCGATCGCTGCGTTTGCCGCCGAACGGATCTCGGTGCGCTATCAAACCCGCAGCGGCGCGATCGACGCGCTGCGCGACATCGACCTGCGCATCGCGGACGGCGAGTTCGTGGCCGTGCTCGGACCGTCCGGCTGCGGAAAATCGACGCTGCTGAAAGTCGCGGCCGGCCTGATCGCGCCGACGGGCGGCAGCGCGACGATTGGCGGCAAGCGGCTCGACCGGCCTGGCCGCGACGTCGGTGTCGCGTTCCAGAAGCCGAACCTGCTGCCGTGGAAAACCGTGCTCGACAACGTGCTTTTGCCGGCGCGCACGCTACGGCTTGCCTTAGGCCCGGCGACGCAGCGCGCGCGGGACTTGCTGGAACTGGTCGGCCTTGCCGCATTCGCGAACAACTATCCGGCAGAACTCTCCGGCGGCATGCAGCAACGCGTCGGGCTCGCGCGGATGCTGCTGCACGATCCCGAGTTGCTGCTGATGGACGAACCGTTCGCCGCGCTCGATGCGATGACCCGCGAGGCGCTGACGCTCGAACTGCAACGCATCTGGATGGCTCAGCGCAAGTCGGTGCTGTTCATCACGCACAGCATTCCGGAAGCGGTGTTTCTGGCCGACCGCGTGGTGGTGATGTCGGCGCGGCCGGGTCGTATCGTCGACGATTTCGCGGTGCCGCTCGAGCGTCCGCGCACTGCCGACACGATGGCGAGCGCCGCGTTCGTCGATGCCTGCCGTTATCTGAGAGGACATTTCCAATGACCGCCCGACGCGTGTTACCCGCGGTGCCGGCCTTCGTTTATCCGCTCGTCAGTCTGCTCGTGGTGATTGCCGTCTGGCAGGCCGCGGTGCGGCTGTTCGCGATTCCCGATTACATCCTGCCCGCACCGCAGCAGGTATTCGACGCGCTGGCGAGCGGTTTCGCGGACGGCACACTGTGGCCGCACATCGGCGCGACCCTGGTCGAAACGCTGGCCGGCTATGCGATCGGCTCCGCGCTCGCGGTGCTGCTGGGCGCGTTGCTGGCCGAGTCGCGGATGTTCGAGCGCTTCGTGTTTCCGCTTCTCGCCGGCCTGCAGGCGATGCCGAAAGTCGCGCTCGGGCCGATCATCCTCGTGTGGTGCGGTTACGGCAGCGCGTCGAAAATCGTGCTCGTGGTGCTGGTATGTTTTTTCCCGCTGTTCATCAATACGGTCAACGGACTGCGGCGCGCCGACCCGGATCTGCTCGACGCGTGCCGCGCATTTTCCGCGTCGCGGGCGTTTCTGTTCCTGCATGTGAAGCTGCCCTCGGCCGCCTCCGAGATTTTCAGCGGCTTGCAGATCGGCATTTCGCTCGCGCTTATCGGTGCGGTGGTCGGCGAGTTTTTGTCGTCGCAGCGTGGGCTCGGTTATCTGATCAGTTCGTCGTCGGTGAACATGAGTGTCTCGACGATGTTCGCGGGCGTCGTGCTGCTTGCGGTGATCGGCGTGAGCGGCGCGCAGACCGTGCGCGTTGTGCAACGCCGCGTGGTGTTCTGGGAGCAACGAACCACGCGGACCGTCGCCGAGGCGGACGGCGGCTGAGACTCAGCAAAGCGGGTGCATGCGCAGCCACAGGGCGTTCGCTAACGAGCGACGTGAAGACGCCTGATGAGTACCACCGCGGTCATCGAGCTATCGAAACAGGAGCCGTCTCTGCTGACTGCGCTATCCGACGCTTTGACGCCTGCCCGGCCGATCGCGATGCCGGCATTGATTAAGTAGACGTCCGAAACGGCAAGTTCGCGGCGAATCGCAAACTTGCCTGCGATCAAATGCAGGGCTTCCTGTTGAACCGGCCGTTGCGTGCCGCCGATCTTCTCGCGTTCCTGCGCGCCGGTGCTGACCGGATCGTCGCTACGGGGAGCGCCTGCCCCATGCCTGCAGGATGAGTGGAAACCCGGTGCCTCGCATGGTTCGACGCCTGGAGTGTCATCGACTGCGCGATGCTTTGAACCGCCTCGCTATACTGCGCCGATGACCGTTCCAGGTCCCGAAGCTGGCGTTCATACGGCATTGGAGTGAGCGGCAGAAGTGGCTCGGCTACGGTCGTCTGCGCGACGCGCGGGTCGTGGGTTCAGGCACACGACAGCGTCATGCAGAGATCGGCCATGAAGAGTCTTTCGCGCCGTTGGATGTGCGGACGCTCAATCGTCTCCATCTCACGGCAAAGCCGCCCGGTGCTCGACGGCAATTGACGCGGTTCAGGCCGTCGGCATTGTTATCGTGCATTCCGGCGCGAGGCATTCGAGTGTGAACC
>Ga0136846_1237442_pt1 | contig 21103 bp, 18 predicted proteins | sample HopSoiMetagenom2_FD_96841 | JGI IMG/M metagenome (GOLD analysis project Ga0136846, IMG submission 96841) | Grasslands soil microbial communities from Hopland, California, USA - 2 Assembly 2016 (version 4) | ecosystem: Environmental > Terrestrial > Soil > Grasslands | place: USA: Hopland... | reverse complement strand
GGACGACGGAGGTCTGCTTCGACGAGCCGCACATGATTCCCTTTGGCGAGCAACTGCTGCAGCACGAGCGTTTTGCCGCCGGGAGCACGACCGACTGGAACAAGGGCGAGCCTTATTCCTGGGACGACGTCAAGGCGACGCTCGAGGCGCTGATCGACGCCGGCGTCCTCAGCCGCGGAGCGACGGCGGGCGCCGAGGCGCAGTCTTGCCCATTCGCCATGCCCCCCGCGCGGTCCGCGGCCGGCCTTGGACGCGAGGACGTGGAGCGATCCGGAGCAATGCGCGGCACCACGTCGGCGATCGCCGCCGAGACGGCGGGACGATACAGGTCGCCGGCGAGCCCGAGGATGAACGCCGCGAAGGCGATGTGCGCCGGCGCCCGCGCAAGGCCCAGGTGAGCCATCGCCGCTGCGCCCGAGAGCAGCGCCACCAGCATCGTCCGGCGATGTCCGATCCGATCGGCGAGAACACCGCCCAGCGGGCTGGAGGCAAACGAGCCCATTCCATGAAGCGCCACCGTGAACCCGGCGGCCTCCACGCCAACCTGTCGCACCGTGGTCAGGTAGATCGCCAGGAAGGGGACGACGAAGCCGCCGAGCTGGTTGATGAGCGCGCCGCAGCAGAGGATCCAGAACGCCCGCGGCAACCCCCGGAACATCAGTCGGACACCCTATCACCGGGCGTCTGCGGAAGCCTTCAGGCAGCGCGACCTTCCATGACCCTCTTGGGTTGGGGACGGTGTACAACCCCCCCATGTACATCGCCATGAACCACTTCCGCGTCCGGCCCGATGCCGCCTCCGACTTCGAGCGCGCGTGGCGCGAGCGGCAATCGTATCTGTCCGAGGTCCCCGGGTTCCAATCGTTCCACCTGCTCCGCGGCGCGGTGGAAGAGGGAGCGCGGGTCTATGCGTCGCACACCGTGTGGTCCGACGAGGCCGCGTTCATGGCCTGGACGCAGTCGGACGCGTTCCGCAAGGCGCACGCGCAGGGAGGCAAGACCGTCGCGTTCCTGATGGGTCCGCCGCGGTTCGCGGGCTGGGAATCGGTCGAGCTGTGAGCTCGGAGCGGACCAGGCCGCCGGCGCAGCTGAACGCGGAGGAGACGCAGCAGGTCCTCAAGCGGGCCGCGCAGCTCGAGCGCCGTGAGATGGACGCGGTCGAGCCGGCGCTCGACCTGGCCGAGGTGGAGCGCATCGGCGTCGAGGCCGGTCTCTCCCGGGATGCCATCCAGCGCGCCTTCGTCGAGCTGCGGGGCGGCGCGCTGCGCGAACGGCCCAAGCCTGGCCTGGCCGACGCGCTCATCGGTCCGGGGTCGGTCGATTCCCAACGCGCGGTGGCGCTGCCGCCGGACCTGGCCCGCCGCAAGCTGCACGCCATCCTCAAGGACGAGCTGCTCCACCCGGAGGAGCGGCAGGGGAACCGCACCATCTGGAGCAAGACGCCCGGCCTGTGGGCCGCCATCCAGCGCGGCCTGAACTGGCAGGGCCAGTCGGCCTGGTCGGCGGAAACCATCCTCTCCGAGGTGACCGACGCGCCGGTGGGCACCGACGCGCATTCGGTGGTGCGGATGGAAGCACGGCTCGGCGGCCGCGCCGGCGAGATCACGGGAATCCTGGCCCCGGCGCTCGCGATGCTGCCGGTGGGCATCGCCAGCTTTTTCGCGCATACCGCGCCTGAGGCCTTGCCGTTCGTCATTGGCGGCACGGGCCTGGTGACGAGCACGGTGGTGCTGGCCATCACCCGCGCCGTTCACGGCAAGAAGCTGCGCAAGCTGCGGCTGGCCATCGAGCGGGTGCTCGAGAAGGTCTCCGGCGAGCACGAGGAGGCACTCTGATCAGCGCCCGCGCTTGACCCAGCGGGCGGGCGGCTGCCCCCTTTTCATGGCCGCGGGCGGGCTGCGCGATCCTGACGCGGCGTGGGGACGGCCGACTGCCTATCTTCGCAAGAGGACAAGCAGGAGAGCTGCGCGATGCCCGCCCCGAGCCGTGGAGTCACCTGGAAGGAATTCTTCCTCGCTTTGAAGGAGCGGTTCATCAAGGACAAGCTGATGGACGTGGCCGGGTCGGTCACCTTCTTCGGCATCCTCGCGCTCTTTCCGTTCTTGATCTTCCTCGTGACGCTCGGAGGCCTGGTCCTCTCGCCGAACCAGGTCGAGGAGTTCATCAAGCAGATCGGGGAGCTCGCGCCGGCGGACGCCACCCGGATCATCGGCCAGCAGATCCGCGAGATCCATCGCACCCAGAGCTTCGGGCTCCTCACCGTCGGATTCGTCGGCGCCATCTGGTCGGCTTCCGGCGGCGTCGTCTCGCTGATGGATTCACTCAACGGCCTCCTCCACGTCGAAGACAAGCGCCCCTTCTGGAAGTCTCGCGGACTCGCCATCCTCACCACCATCGGGGCGAGCGTGCTGACGCTCTTCGCGGCGTTCGTGGGAGTGGCGGCGAAACCCATCGCGCACGCGTTCGGCGGTCCGGTGGAGCGCATCGTGACCTGGCTGCGCCTCCCGATTGCGGGCCTCCTCATCGCCTTCGTGTGGGCGGCGCTCTACCAGATTCTGCCGGACAAGCCCCGCAAGTTCCGGCTGCTCACCCCCGGCTCCCTGGTGGCGGTGGCGGTCTGGCTCTTCGCTTCGTGGGGGTTCTCGCTCTACGTGCTGCACTTTGGCGAGTACAACAAGACCTACGGCGCCATCGGCGGCGCCGTGGTCATGCTGATGTGGATGTGGATCTCCGCGATGGTCCTCCTCACGGGGGCGCTCATCAATGCGGTCCTCGAAGACTTGTCGCGGGGCCGGACGGTGCCGACGGCTCCTGCTCTGGATTCCACCGACCCGTCGGCGAGATGGTCGCCGCCCCAGAGGCCCGCGACCGTTTCATGAGCCCGCGCTCCATCCGTCGTCAGAAGATGCGGACGAACTGGCGCGGCTGGTGTTTCTTGCGCAGGCAGCGGGCCGAGGCGGTCATCAGGCAAATGGACAACGCGCTACGGCGTCTGCCGGTTCGATTGGTCCGGGACCGGTGCCACAGATGATTGTGGATGAGGATCGCCTCGCCCGCACGCGCCGGCAATGGCACGGCGCATTCGTCGGCGCGGGCCTCCCGAAGCTTCTCCTTGACGATGACGCCGCCTTCCGGCGTCGCCAATCCCTCGAGATGACTTCCCGGTAGCACCTCGAGGCAGCCGGCCTCGATGGGGCAATCGTCGAGCGCCGTCCAGATCTGCAAGAAGGGCGCGGGCGAGACGCCCCAAAAGGCACCGCCGTCCTGGTGCCACGGCAGCGCCGTACCGCCGCGAGCGCTCTTCGTGAACAGCACCGCGCGATAGAGCGCAACCGGTCCGGGGATCAGGTCGCGAGCGATCCGCTCATGAAGCGCGTTCCCGATGAAGGCGCGGAAGAGCGGATCGATCTCCAGCTTCTCGATCTTGCGGTACTCGTCGGAGGGGCCCTGCCACCCCTTGCCGAACGCCAGATCCTCGTAGCGTCCGGTCGGGGAATCGCGCTGGAAGAAGAGCCCGTCGTGACGAACGCGCGCGGTCATCAGATCGTCCACGCGCGTGCCGAGCGCGGCGAGCGCCGCTTCGCTGACGACGCGACCAAGGCGCGCATATCCGCGGCTGCCGAATGCGGCGAGCGCCGGAGCGACATCGAACGTGGCTGCATCTACCGCGAGCACCGCCCGATGGTACCCGAAACTTCACTCAGCTTCGCTGTCGCGGGCGCGGCGGCTCTTGCGTTGGCAGTGAGAGCGTGTGCTTGTCTCCGCCAGGAGCCGGCCACATGAACCCATTGAGCTTCGCTGTTTTTCTCATCGCTGGCGGTGCGCGGGCTGCGGATCTCGAAGTGTTCTGCGCCGTCGCCCTCGAGCCGACCGTCAAGCAGGTGGCTGCCAGGTTCGAGAAGAGCTCCGGGCACCGTGTGCATTTGATCATCGCGGGTGCGGGAGAGGTCGCTGCCAAGGCGCAAGCCAGCCCACGCGCCGACGTGGTCATCGTGCCGCCTGCATTCATGGCGCCGTTGGAAGAAAAGGGCGTGGTGCGCAGCGGCACGCGGATTCCCGTCGTATCCGCGAGCGTCGGCATCGGCATCCGAGCGGACTCCAAAGCGCCGGACATCTCTACTCCGGAAGCGTTCCGCGCCGCCCTGCTTGCCGCGAATAGGATTTATCATACCGATCTCAAGCTCACCCCCACCGGCCGCTATTACGCGCAGCTGACGGAGCGCCTGGGCATTGCCGACCAGGTCAAGGGAAAATCGGAAATCCGCACGCCGGATGTCGCTGTGCTGGACATGGTGAAGGATACCAGCCCGGACCCGGTGCTCGTGTTCATTTCGTTGACCGTCATCAAGGCCACGCCGGGCGCCAGGATGGTGGGCCCGCTGCCGGGCAACTTGAAGGAAAAGGTGAGCTGGGTGGCGTCGCTGGGAGCCCATCCTGCCGATTCCGCTGCGGCGGCAGCCTTTCAGAATTCGCTGGCCGACGCGGACGCAAGAAGAATCTTCCTGGATGCCGGCTTCGATCCGGCCCCCTGAGATCTCCCGGCTCACGTCGGGAGTTCGTCAGAACGCGCCGGCCCGCAGCAGCACGCCGGCCCGTACTTCCTGGAACTCCGGCGCCTGCTGGATGCCGGCGGTCAGGCCCAGCTCCACGCGCGAGCTGAGAGCGAGGCCGACGAAGGCGCGGCCGTTGAAGGAGAAGCCGTCCTGGGTCTGGCCGGGGTAGAAGCCGCCGTCGGGATCGAGCGGAAAGATGGGCGCGTGCGCTTCCTGGTACCAGTCGTAGCCGGGCTCCGCGGCGGCATCGACGCGGACGGCGCCCGAGCGGCGCCAGCCGAAGACCATTCCGCCGTGGACGAATCGCTGCGGGCTGAAGTAGCCGCCGTGGCCCAGCGTGAAGAAGCGCTCGTTGTTCTCGAAGGAGAGCGCGGTGATCGCCGGGCCGGCGCGCAGCTCGCCGAGGTCGCCGGCCGCGACCGCGAGCGCCGCGCCCGCGCCGCCCGCGAAGCGGACGTTGTCCTGCACCCGCAAGCCGATGAGCCGCCCGGCCTCGCCATACGCGTACACGCCCCCGGCGCTCCCCGAGAGGGACAGATCGAGGCGCCCGCCCTGCAACAGCACGCCGCCCCAGTGCACGCCGGTGCCCGGATCGGTCGCGCCGGCCATCGAGAGCACGCTTTCGGTCACGCTGCGGCTGGACCCTTCGATCGACGCGAACACCGGCCCCAGGTTGCCGCGGACTCGCACGCCCCCGACCACGCCGAGCACCGGGAAGCCGAACCCGGTGGTGCCGATGTCCGCCGCGAGGTTCTTGCCTTCCCAGGCGGCGTGCAACTCGGTCCCGATCGCGCTCTGGTCTCCGGCGGCCGCGGGCGCTCCGGTGCCGAATCGCGAAGCGGCGGTCGCGGAAACCGATCCCGCGCCCAGCTCCACCTCGGTAATGCGGAACGAAGCGCGACTGGAGAAGCCGATCGACGCGTCCGTCTGTATGCTCTCGCGGAACTCGGTCAGGCCGCTCAGGCCTGCCTCTCCCTGCCGCTGGCGGAACTCGAACTGGCCGCCGATCCCTGGGCGATGCCGGTCCTCGATGCGCTGGATGTCGCGCGCGATCGAGGTGCGCAGCTCGTCGGACACGGGCGCCGCGGCGAGACGAGGAGCGCCTGCTGTCGCCGCCCCTCTTGCGATTCCGGCCTGCGGAGCAGAAGCCGGTCGCGCCAGCTGCGACTCGTCCGCGATGGCGGCGGCGCGACGAAGCCAGCGCATCGCTGTGCCGTCGTCGCCCTGCTGCTCGGCGACGTGCGCGGCAAGCTGGTCGAGGCGCGGGTCGTCCGGTCCCTGCCGCATCCCGGCGTCGAGCAGTGCGCGCCCCTCGCCTACGTTGCCCACCGCGAGCGCGCTTTCCACCGCCCCGCGGCGCGCGTCCGCGTCGTCCGGCTGCATGCGCAGCACGTCGAGGTAAAGGCCGTGCGCGGCAGACGCATCGCCGGCCTGCTCGCGAATCCGCGCTAGCGCGGCGAGCAGCCGGGCATCGCCGGGCACGTCGCGCAAGGGAGCGGCGAGCGCGGCTTCGGCGGCGCGGAGATCGCCGCTCTGGCGCTCGCGATCCGCGAGCCTCACCGCGTGTGCGATGCGCAGCTCGGAGAGCGAATGCTTCTCCTGGGCGGTGAGCGAAGGATCCCGCTCCAGCCCCTGCAGGATCTGCCCGAGCGCCGCGTCGTCTCACGCATCGAGCAGCGCCGAGGCCAGCTCCAGCCGCGCGCCGCGCGTGGCGGAAGGCGCCCGTGCCATGGCAGTGCGCATCAACGACAGCGCGCGGGCGCGATCGCCCAGCTTCGACCACGCCACCGCGACCTGGGCGGCGAGCTCCGGCTCGTCGCCGCTCTGTGTCTCCAGCGACGCGAGATCCCGCGCCGCCTGATCCCGTTGCCCCGCCGCTGCCTGCTGCAAGATCTGCGGAATGCGCAGCCGGAAGTCGAGGCGCTTCTCCAGCGCACGGACCGAGGGATCGCGCGGTGCAGGGACGATCGCGCGCAGCACCGCCAACGCCTGTGCGTCCTGCCGCTCGGCCGCGAGCAGCCGCGCCTGCGTGACCTGCGCCTCGGGGAGCGCGGGAGCGATGCGCAGGAGCTCGGCGACGTCGGTTCGCGCCGCGGCAAGATCGCCCAGCTGCAGAAACAGGTTGGCGCGATCATGCAGCACCCAGACATCGGATGGATCGGCATCGCGAGCCTGCGTCAGCTGCTCCTTTGCCTTCGAGAGAGCGCCCGCGGCGCGGCTGCGCCCTGCCGCCGCCCGCAGCGCCTCGGCGTGCAGCCACCCGGCCCGGAACGCGGAGTGCGGCGCCACCTGCGCGAGGCGCGCGTTGACCGGCAGCGCCTCGTCGAATCGCCCCTGCTCGACCAGCATGCCGGCGAGTGCGTGCAGCGCGTCGGGCTGATCGGGGATCGATCCGAGCACGTCGCGGTACAGCGCCTCCGCCTCGCTGCGCTGGCGGCGCGCCATCAGCAGATCGGCGAGGGCGAGATCGGCATGCCAGCGGTCCCGCGCCGGCGCCGCGTCGATGGCCGCGCGCAGGCTCGCTTCCGCGTCGGCGTCGCGGCCGTCGGATCGCGCGCGCTCCGCGTCCCGCATGTGGCTCCAGAAGTTCACGCTCCGGAGCGGTGCCTCCCAGACGTCGCGCCGGTCGGGAACCAGCTTGCGCGCGCGCTCGAGCTGATCCCGGGCGGTGGCGAAGTCCTCCTGCTTCTGCGCCGCGAGCGCGCGCTTCTGCGCGACCAGCGCGAGGCCGAGCCGCGCATCGGCGTCATTGCCGGCGCCGCGGAAGGACGTCTCAGCCGCCTCCAGCTCGCCGCGCTGCAGCGCCGCGAATCCCGCCTTCTTCGCCTGCGCCGCCCTGCGCTCGGCGATGAGCGCTTTCCCCCTCGCCGCTTCCGGATCGCTCCCGGCCGCGTCGAACAGCCGCTGCGCCTGGGCGAGGTCGCCCTTGTCGAGCGCCGCGAACGCATCGTGGATGGTGCCGGCATTCCGCGCGCGCGACAGGTGCCGCGCCACCTCGGCGTCGTTGGGATGATGCTTGAGCCAATCGCGCAGAAGAGGCAGATCGCGCTCGGTCGGCGCGAGCCAGATCAGCGCCTGGTGCCACGCCGCGGAGGCATCCTTTCCCACCGCGGGATCGCCCGCGATCGACGAGAGCATCTGGATGCCTTCGCGCCGCGTCTCGTCGCGCCAGGTAAGCAGCTTCCCCAGCGCGAGCTTGAAGCGCACCTCCCCAGGGGCACGTCTCACCAGCCTGCGCAGGCCGTCCCGCGCCTGTTCCCAGCTGCCCGGCGTGCCGCCGACGGTCTGGTAATACTCGAGCGCGAGATCTCCCGGCGGACCCGCAGGCCCGAACAGCTCGCGGTACCTCGCAGCGCCCTGTTCTACCTGCCCTTCGTGGACGAGCTTGCGCGCCTGCGCGAGCTGGGCGCCGTAGCGTGGCCCGAGCTCGATCTCGCGGCGGAGGACGGGCACGTCGGGATGGCCCGGGCTGATCTTTTCGAGGCGTGCGAGCATCTCCCGCGCGGCATCGAGGCGGCCGGCGCGCGCGTTGAATCCGCCCACCGCGGCGAGCGCCTCGGGGTTTTCCGGCGCGGCGTCGAGCACCTGCTTCCACGCGTCCTCCGCCTTGTCGGAGCGCGCGCGCGCTTGCCAGTACCAGGCGCTGCGCACGAGGCCGCTGACGACGCTCTCCGCCGCGGCGGCGGCGAAGGCGAGCAGGAGCAAGCCGATCAGCGCGCGCGGCCGAGGCATCGGGTCTCCCAGGCGGGCGCGAGCGCCCCTTCGTCAGTGAAACGGTAGCGCGACTCCATGAAGCCGAGCGCGAAGAGCGCGAGGTTCTGGTCGTAGTACGCGGGCGGATCGCCGAACAGACCACCGCGCTGCGCAGCCGCGAGCTGCTGCTCGAGCAGCGGCCTCGCCTCCGCCGGGGCGATCGGCAGGAGCGCCGCGTAGAATCCGGGCGGCGCGGTCCCGCGCGTGGCCAGGGTACGCGCGTCGATGCGCTCCGGCAGCTTGCCGGTCGTCTGCAGGGCGGCGATCAGGCCGGCCGCGGCATGATCGAGCCGTGCGTCGCGCTCCGGCATCATGCCGATCCAGAGGTAGGCGCGGATGGCGTCGTAGCTCCCCTCCCGCCCGTGCACCGGATCTTCGCCGAGCGTGCTGTTGACGCGCGCCAGCGCCCAGTCGGGAACCGCGCCGCCGCGGGCGAAGATCTGCAGCCGCTCGAGAGAGCTTTTCGCGATCCGGGGCCACGGTCCGCCGCGCGCGGCGAAGCGTCGGAGAAGCTGCGGCGGCTCGTAGCTCGGGTTGATGCGATGTCCGCCGCGCACGTCGAAGCCGGCAGGCCCGGGCAGGAGCAGCGGCCCGGCGAGCTCGCGCGCCGCCACGTTGTCGAGGACGCGCCCGCCCAGCGCCGCGTAGCGCGGCTCGGACCACAGCCGCCCAGCCTCGAGGAGCGCGTACGCGATCCAGAGATCGGCATCGCTCGCGGAGTTCGCGTCGATCGCGCCCCAGCTGCCGTCCCGCCGGTGCCCCCAATGCCACGCCGGCAGGTTGCGCGCCAGATCGCCCTGCGCGAGGTTCTGGGTGGTCCATTGGAGCACGCGCTCGAACTGCGCGCGGTCGTTGGCCACCAGGGAGAAGAAGAGGGCGTAGGCCTCGCCCTCGGAAGTGCTGCGGTCCGCCGCGGTGCGATCGATCACGCGGCCGTCACCGGCGATGAAGGCCTGGACGTACCGGTCCCACAGCGGCCAAGGCGACCCGCAGGGAGCGGCCGCGAGGAGCGCGGCGGCGAGCGCGATCACGTGGCCTCCGGTAGCGCGAGCCGCGCGCGCATGCGGCGGGAAAGGAAGGTCCGCAGGTTGCGCGAGAGGAGCCAGGCGCCGACGATCAGCAGCGGCGGCAGCGCGAGCCAGTGCGTGGCGAGGAACCAGCGGACCCGCGTCCAGGCATCCAGTTCGCCGCGGCCGAACGAGGTGCCGAGGCGGAAGAGCGCCCGATCTCCGCCGGCGAGCAGCAGCAGATCGCCGCCGCGGCCGCGGCTCTGGGCGTAGCCGAGAAACTCGCGGAACGGCGGCAGCGCCGTGCCGGTGATCACCACCGCGGTCCGGTGCCGCGCCGCGGGCGACTCGATCGCCGCGATGGCCGCCACCTCGCCCGCGCGGGAGAGCAGCTCGTCGGCGCGGCGGGCCTCGAGCAGCGGTTCGGGTCCGCCGAGCAGATCGAGCAACGGCCCGGAACGCTGCGCGCGGGGCCGGCCCCGAAGCTCGAGCGGCAGCTCACCGTCCCAGCGCGCGATCCAGGCGTTGTCCGCGAGCGTGCCGATCACCAGCACGTCGCGGTCGCCGGCCTCGTCCTGCGGCGTGAGAAAGGCGGCGCGGGTCCCCACCCGGCCGGTGATCTGCGCGAGCTGCCCGAAGACGGAGAGCGCCATCGAGAGCTCCTGCTGGGTAGGGTGCGGCGGCAGGACCACCGCCGTCTCGCCGAGGTCGGGAACGCGCGTGAACGGGAACCCGTCGAAGGCGAAGAGCGAGACGTCCGGGAGGCTGGCGAAGTGGCTCAGGCTCTCGATGTGGAGGACGGAGTCGGAGGCGATCTCGACGCGCGGCCGTTCGCCGCTGCCACCGCCCGGGACCGCGGCCGCCGCGCACGGGTCCGGCTCCGGATAGTGCACGTGAACGAGCAGCTCGTTGTACCCGCGCATATGCTCGCGCGGGATGCGCAGGCGCACGCGCTCCACGGATCCACCCGGCGCCTCTGCGAGCGTGGCAAGGAAGAAGCCGTTCATCTCCACGTCGAGGCGCGGGGGCACCGTTCCGGGCGGGATCCGCTCGGAGTAGCCGAGGTCGAGGACCACGAACTCTGCGGGCCAGATCCACAGATCGGGCGCGACGCGGAAGCGGACGGAGAGCGTCGCCGGCGTGCTGCCTTCGTGGCCGAACACGCCGCCCGCCGGGTATTGCGAGAAGGGCACTGCCCTGGCCGACGGCACCCAGCGCGGCGCGGAATACGGCGGCGTGGGCGGCTGCGAAGGCGGCGGGCGCAGCGCCATCGAAGCGCCCGCCAGGCGCTCGGTGCGTGCGGCGAGGCTCTCGACGGCAGTGCGCAGCTCCGCGTCGTCGCGGCCGCCGATCAAGAGCAGCTTGACGTTCGAGTCCGGATGCGCGGGGTGGTCAATCATCCGCACCGATGGCCCCTTCGGCGCGTCGAGGCCGAGCCGCGCCGCATCCTCCGCGCCCGCGAGCAGGACGATGGCGCGCGAGTCCGGGAGCGCGCCGACCTGCGCCTCGAACGAGAGCGGAATTGGCGCATCGACGGCGAACCAGCTCGCCACCAGCGAGGCGAGCCGCGTTTCCTGTGGCGAAGGCGCATGCCCCAGTACGACCCGGATGGCGGCGGCCGCGTCGTAGCCGCGATCGAAGAACGGGAGCGGGAGCAGCGCGAGCTCGTTGGGCAGCGGCACGGGGCTGGCGGTCAGCACCACCGAAACCGATCGCACGGCGTTCCAGGCGCGCGGGCGCGCAAGGCAGCGACCCTCCCGATCGCGCAGCCGCAGCGAGAGCGTGTTCCGGTCGGAGAGCAGCTCGCGTCGGACGGGAATGTCGGCGGGGGCGAGCTGCGCGCCGGAGAGGAGCGCGACGCGCTCGTCGTTGACCAGTACCTCGAGCGACTCGACGGGGTCGGAGAACGAGATGCGCACCGCGGCGCCAGTGAGCTCCTCGTCGGCGCGCGCGGTGAACGGGAAGTCGAGGGCCGCGACGCTCGATTCGCGCTGCGCGCGCGAGGGGCCCAGGTCGACCACGCGCTCGCCCCGGGCGGCCAGGGCCACCGAGAGCACGGCGACCGCGGCAGCGCGGCGGGTCATGCCTCGCTCCGCACCGGCGGTGAGAGTCGCGCCGGAAAGGATCTGGGGCGCACCGAGAGCGCAACGGCGCGGGAGAGCCCGGCGATGCCCGCGCGGGCGATGCGCCCCAATGTCAGCATGGGTCGATCGCGCTCGTGCCCGTCGGTCCAGCCGAGCCAGGCGTCGGCGCGCGAGAAGATCGCGCGGATCAGGTGCGCTTCGTCCTCGAGCGAGAGCGGGGCGAATCGTACCCGGGCGGCGCTCCCGGTGACGTCCAGGATTTCGGCGGGCAGCGCCCGCTCGCCCTCGAACGAGAAGACGGAGACCCAGACCTGCTCGCGGCGCGGCAGTCGTACGGCCGCAGGCAGCACCAGGCTGGCGCCGTCGCGCCCGAGATCGCGCGTCTCGCAGCGCGCGGTGGTGCCGTCGGCGAAACGCAGCATGGCGGGAAGCCGCGCCGGCACGCGATGCGCGGCGCGCACCTGTGGGCGCTCGCACGCCGCGGCGATGGTCGCGGCGAGGATGACCAGGTTGTGCATCGCCCAGGCGACGTTGATCACCAGCGAGTCGAGCTCGCCTTTGCCCGTGCGCAGCTTGTAGACGCCGCCCGCGATGGCGGCGACGTTGATCGCCGCCAAAAGGATCCAGGGGCGCGCGATCCTCCAGTCGAAGTAGGGCACGTCCACGCGTCCGCCCTTCGCGGTGACGTTGAACTTCCCGAGCCGCGGCGCGATCAGGGCGAGCGTGGTGGGCAGCGCCGTGTACCAGGCGAGGCAGGTTTCGTAGACCTCCGACCAGAACGAATGCCGGAAGCGGCCATGGATGCGCGCGTTGCAGGCGGTGGAGTGGATCAGGTGTGGCAGGCCGTACGCGACGGCGGCGAGCGGCAGCGCGTTGAAGACGTGCCGGCCGAAGACCAGGTACGCGATCGGCGCGGTGAGGAAGACGAGCCGCGGGATGGCGGCAAAGAAGTGCAGCATCGCGGCGAGATAGCTGAACCGCTGCGAGAGCGTCAGCCCGCGGCCGAGCAGCGGGTTGTCGACGCGGAAGATCTGCGCCATGCCCCGCGCCCAGCGGATGCGCTGCCCGACGTGCGCGGCGAGCGTCTCGGTGGCGAGCCCCGCCGCTTGCGGCACGTCGAGATAGGCCGTGCGCCACCCGCGCCTGTGCATCTTGAGCGCGGTGTGCGCGTCCTCGGTGACCGTCTCCACCGCGATGCCGCCCACCTTGGCAAGCGCGCTGCGGCGCAACACCGCGCACGACCCGCAGAAGAACGACGCGTTCCAGGTGTCGATGCCCGGCTGGATCACGCCGTAGAAGAGCTCGCTCTCTCCGGGGACGCGGGGACCCGTACGCAGGTTCCTCGTGAACGGATCGGGCGAGTAGAAGTGGTGCGGCGTCTGGACGAGAGCGAGCTTCGGATCGCGCACCAGCCATCCCATCGTGACCTGGAGGAACGAGCGCACCGGGACGTGGTCGCAATCGAAGATCGCGATGTACTCACCCTTGGTGAGGCCGAGAGCGTGGTTCAGGTTCCCTGCCTTCGCATGCGCGTTCCCTTCGCGGATCAGGTACCCGACGCCGGCTTCCCCGGCGAAGGCACGGAAGGCCTCTCGGCGGCCGTCGTCCAGCACCCAGATGTGGAGCCGGTCCTTCGGCCAGTCGAGCGCGGCGGCCGCGAGCACGGTGGCGCGCACCACGTCGAGCGGCTCGTTGTAGGTGGGGATGTAGACGTCGACGCTCGGCCAGCGCGCAACGTCCTCGGGCAAGGGGAGCGGTTTGCGGCGCAGGCCGGCGACGGATTGGCCATACGCGAGGAGAAGCATGGCGCATGCGTAAAGCTCGGCCGCGAGCAGGATTCCGCCGAGCACCGCGTCGAACGACCAGTCGGCCGAGAGCGTCGTCGAGAGGCGCCACCACAGATAGCGGCCGGTGGTGGCCACCGAGAGCAGAACGACGAGAAGGGTCGGCGTGCGGCCGCGGAATGCGGCGGCCACCAGGGCCGCCGCCAGCATGGCGAAGGCGAGCGCGAACTGCGTGCGCAGGTCGAGCGGCGTGACCACGAAGAGCGCCATGCAGCCCAGGGCGAGCAGCGCGATGGGCAGGCGCGGTCTGGTGTCAGCCGACGCGCGCATCGGTGCGGCGCACCCTCCTTTTGTGGGGCAGGACCAATTCGCGCGAGACGGCCATCAAATCAGCCACCACCTGCGACGATGGCGCTGCGTCGGCGGCGAGTCGGCCCGAGTCCGCGGCCAGCGCGACCCCCGCGTCGTGCTGGATGGCGACGCTGATCACACGCGAGCCGAGCCGAGCCCGCAGCGCGCTTGCGACGGCGCGGTGGGCGGCGCGGCGGGCGTCGTACGCGTTGACCAGGTACCGGCCGCGGGGACGCGTCCATCCCGGACGATTGCGCGTGAGCAGCGCTTCTGTCGCGCCGAGCGCGGCCAGGGCGGCCGCCTCCGGTCGCATCACCACGACGACTTCGTCGGCCTCCGCGAGCACCTCGTCGCTCGCCGACGCGGTGTCGAGGACCGCCACGTCGCAGGCGGCGAGCGCGTCCCACAGCGCGCCCGTGTCATGGCCATTTGCGCCGTACAACTCCGAGAGCCGGCGCGATGGGGTCAGGTCGATCGTCGCGGCCCGCAAGCCGCGGTGCGTGAATGCCCACGCGAGGTTCGCGCAAAGCGTCGTGCGGCCCGCCGCCGGCATGGGCGACACCAGCGCGATCGAGAGGGGGCCTTTCTGCCTCCTCCTCTGGCGCGGAAATGCCGCGGCGGCGCCGAACTCGCGGTAGCTGACTCCCTGCATGCCGAGCAGCCGCAGCAGGTTGCGCACGTCAGGCGCCAATGGATTCTCCGGGTGAGGGCAGCAAGGTGCGGACGATCGTCCCGCGAAGAAAGCCTCGGGCTGGCGCGCGGGCTCACGTGCGCTCGGGGTGCGTCCTGCCTCAGGCCCGGCGGCGCGTCGCTCGCGCACGACCCGCACGGATGAGCAGCTTTCGGTTCCCGGAGGCAGCATGACACGTGTGTTTGTGGTGCTCGGAATTCTCGCGGTCTGGGCTTGTGGTCCGATCGACCAGAGCGGAAGCCCGGGCGCAGGTGGCGGAAGCGCGGGCGCCGACGCCGGTGTCGGCGCGGACGCAGGCACGGCGGCCGGAGGCGGAGGAGCGGACGGAGGCACGGCGGCTGGAGGTGGAGGGGCGGACGGTGGCGGAGTCAGCGGCGCTCCGGTCGCGGATTGCACTGGCGTGATGCCGGGTCCGCTGGGAACGCCGGTCACGGCCACCGTGCAACACGGCGGTGGCGACGTATGCTGGAACGCGACCACCGATCTCAGCGGCAACGTCGCCGCCGAGTCACATCCGGGATCGCTGGGCAACGCGTGGACGGGGCGCTGGCGCATCTGGAGCGCCGACGGCCACGAGCGCGGCGACTTCGACGAAGTGGGCGGCGACGTGAACGGACAACAGGAGGGCTTCCAGAGCACGAAGGGAAACGCGCTGGTGATGTGGTCCGCAACGGGCGGCGAAGTGCGACGCACTCCCCTGGACAACGGGTGCACCTCGCAGGCGCTCCCCTCCGCCACGTCGACTGGAACCGTCGTCATCGTCCAGTGCGGTTCGACCATCAAAGCGCGCCGGTTCGATGGAGCCGGCAACCTCGCAGCCTCGGCCGACGTTGGCACCGGCGGGACGGCGGCGGGCGTCATCGACGCACAGGGGCGCGCGCTGGTCGTCATCGCGCAAGGCAAGGGCCCGTACACGGCGCGGTGGTTCGACGCCAACCTCGCTCCCGCAAGCGGCACGTTCCAACTCGGCGCGAGCGGCGCGTCCCAGCCGATGGTGCGGCCGCTCGTCAGCGGCGGCGCCGCGGTGCAGGTAGACGGCAACTGGGTTGCCGTGGTGCGGAGCGCCGTCGCATCTGCCGACGAAGTTCCCGCATGGCTCGCCTCGCACGCCAACTTTGATCTGCAGCTGATCCGCGGCGGAAACGCCTATGCCTTGATCCCGCGCGCGGGCGCGAGACCGCACAACGCCCTCGATCTGGTGGCCGGCAACGGCGACCGCTGCGGGTCGGTGGCCTTCCCCGCGGACGGTCTCTCCATGGGGTACGACGGCACCGTGATCGGCTTCGCCGGAGACGGCGGGTGTACACATTCGTGGTGGAGCGGCCTGCTGCGGTGATGTCGGTCCTGACCGCGCATCACGTCACATGTACATCTCGCCGCCGTCGCGACCTGTTACTGCGGGTAAAGGGCTACGAGGTGACGAGGAGCGCCCAGCAGTAACGATTGTTCCGCAGGGTGGTAGGCATACACGAGGATGACGCCGTCGTCGCTGATCGAGAAGGCGATGTCCAGGAACAGCCCGGCCGTGTCAGCGAGGGAGTTCAGATCGGAGAGCGCGCCCCGCGAATACAGGAATGCTCCGACGCTTCCCCTGCCGACGACATCCCCCTTGCTGTTCAGCGCAAACGCCCAGCTTTCGCCTTTCGCCAACATCGAGAGGGCACCGAGATCGACCATCGTCTTGCCGTTCCAGAAAAAAGCGTGCTGGGGCGTCGCCGATCCCGTTGGTGTGTAGCCAAATCCGGCGACTTGCCCGGCATTGTTGATGTCGTTGGGACTGGTGAAGAAGCCGCCCAGGCTTGGTAGTTTGGAGATGGATCCGCCATCCCAGATGAAGGCGGTGCCCGTTCGTCCGTCGCTACCGACGACCACTCCCGCCAGCTGGCCCCGGTCGTTGATGGCATTGCCCAACGAGCCTGTTCCGCCGAACCAACCCAGATCGGTGACGTGCTGCTCCCGGTAGAGCAGGGCGTGATCCCCGGGCTCGCCGGTGCCGACGCAATCGCCGCTGTCGTTCAACCCTGTGTATTGAGTGCCCGCACCGACGACCGGAAGCACCTGAAGGGTACCGTTGTCATCGAGCACATCCGGGCCGGGAGGAATGCCGATCTTGCGCGCCAGGATGACGCCGGCGCCGTTGGTCGCGGTTGGCATGTACCCCTGGAGTTCCTTGTGCGGAGTCAGCGTCAGGGTCCGGACGTTGAAGCAGAAGGGCGGCAGATCGGCATGTTCGATGGAGTAGCCGCAGAAGTCGCCGCCTCTGGTCAACTTCGTCACCGCCGGCGACCCTCCGCCGAGATGATCTGTGAGATCGACCATCTTGTACGTCTGCTTGAACGTTGCGGTGACGTTCGCATCCCCGCTGAGAGCGATCGCGCAGGTAGAGTCGCTGCATGCCCCCGAAAAACCGCTGAAGATCATGCCGCTCGCAGGGGTGGCTGCGAGTGAAAGTCGGGTGCCGTCGTCGAAGTGCGCCGCGCAAGAGCCGGGGCAATTGATTCCAGGCGGGGTCGAGACGACAGTGCCGGTTCCGCTGACCGTGACGGTGACGGCATGGGTCACCGTAGGCGGCGGAGGCGAATTCACGGTTGCGAAGGTGACCGTGACGGCGGTATCCGCGTTGAGGATCACGCTGCAGGTCGAGCCGCTGCAGGCGCCGGAGAAGGCGCTGAGTTGCATCCCGGTAGCGGGTGTCGCGGTGAGTTGCACCTGCATGCCGGCAGCGAAGCTCGCGGTGCACGTCGAGCCGCAGTCGATCCCAGCCGGCGTCGAGACGACCTGTCCGTTGCCTGCGACGTTCACCGACAACTGATGCATCGCCGGCGGGGGCGGGGTCGTTCCGGTGTCGCCACTTGACCCGCTGCTCTGTGAACTGCCCCCGCCGCACGCGGCCATCGCCGCCGCCATCATCCAGGCCGCACACCGGCGCATGACGCACCCCCGCCTTCGTTGCACCTTGAAGTTGAAATCGCCGGGACCGCAGTGCACGCAGCGCAAGCTGTCGGTGGGCGAGCTTTCAAGCTGGCGGTGACTCCTTTGCAGTCCAGAGGTCTCTGCGAGCGGATTCTGCTACCCTCGGACAAAAGGGGTGCCCATGACGGCTCATCGCATCAGCTGGATCCTCGCCGGACTGTTCGCATTGACCTCCTCCAGCGGCCGTGCCGCGGACGCGCCCGCGCCCACCGTCGCGTCGGTGGTGGATCGGCAGATCGGCAACATCGAGAAGGAAGTCGTGGAAGCCGCGGAGGCCATGCCGGAGGACAAATTCAACTTCTCGCCCGATAGCCTGAACCTCCCGGGCAGCGACTACAAGGGCGTCCGCAGCTTTGCCGAGCAGGTCAAGCACATCGCCACCTCCAACTATTTCATCTGGGGCCCGCTCACCGGCGAGAAGCTGCCGGAACCCGCCAAGGGTTCGGGAAAAGCCGAGGCGATGATCAGGAAGGCCGAGATCATGAAACTGCTCAAGGACTCGTTCGCGCTCGGCCATCGGGCCGCCGCGACGCTGACGACCGAGAACATGTTGCAGATCCCGCCCAACGCGAAATCGCCCCGCCTGAATCTGGCTACGTTCGGGGTTGCGCACGCGTTCGATCATTACGGGCAGATGGCCGAGTACCTGAGAATGAACGGCATCGTGCCGCCGGCGAGCCGCAAGAAGACCGACTGAACAGCCTTGCCAGGCCCCGGCCTTCAGCGTTTGAAGGAGAAGGCGGACCAAGTCTCGTCCACCGAGAGCACCTTGACGCCCTCGAAGCCCTGCTCCTTCATCCACATCCACACCCGGTCGCGTCCCAGGTCGGTCTCCAGCTTGCCCACCTTGGGGAAGCAGACCCACAAGAGCGCCTCGGGGGGGACCTGCTTGAGCGTTCCGGCGTGCTTGGCGAGGTGCGCCGCGCGGGTCGCGAAGAGCACCGCCGCGTCTGCCAGATCCAGGGCCTTGGCGGCGTTCTGGATCTCCGGCGATCCCTTGAAGGGGTTGATGACGAAAACCTTCTCATCCGGCTTGAACAGCACCTTGTCGAGAGGAGGAATGGGCATCCCCTTCGACTATCCAAGCCCCGTGTAGGGATTCAAGACCGGGGAAAAGTGCAGTGGGCCGAGGTGGGGTGGAGAGCGCCTCGCGGTCACTTCGGGCCTCCGTACGCGACGACCTTCTGGCGCTGCTCGCCGAGCCCGGCGATGGTCAGGCGCATCTCGTCCCCGGGCTTGAGGAACAGCGGCGTCGGCTTGATGCCCATTCCCACCCCCGGGGGAGTGCCGGTCGCGATCAGGTCGCCCGGGAGCAGAGTCATGTAATGGCTCACGTGCGAGACGATCTGAGCGACGCCGAAGACCATCGTCCGCGTGTTCCCCGACTGCATGCGCTTGCCATTCACCTCCAGCGCCATCTCGAGATCCTGCGGGTTACGGATCTCGTCGCTGGTCACGAGCCAGGGTCCGATCGGCCAGGCGGTATCGAAGCCCATGCCCTTGTCCCACTGGCTCGTGGCCATCTGGAAAGAGCGCTCCGAGACGTCGTTGACGATGCAGTAGCCGACCACGTGCTTCAGCGCGTCGGCCTCGCTCACGTACTGCGCCTGCGCGCCGATGACGACGCCGAGCTCGACTTCCCAGTCCAGCTTGGTGGACTTCTTCGGCTGGACGACGTCGTCGTCGGGGCCGTTGATGCAGGTGTTTGCCTTGAGGAAGACGATGGGCTCGGAGGGGAGCGCGAGCCCCGCCTCCTTCGCGTGATCGGAATAGTTGAGGCCGATGGCCACGAACTTGCCGATCCCGGTCCAGGGGACGCCGAAGCGCGGCTTTCCGTTCACCAGCGGCAGCGTCTCCGGTTTGACCCCGGCCACCTTCTGCAGCTGCCGCGAGAGATCGTCCGCGGCGGCGACGATCCCCGAAAGGTCGCGGAGTCGTCCCGCGCCGTCGATGATGCCCGGTTTTTCCTGCCCCTTGTTTCCGTATCGGCAGAGTTTCATGTCGTCGATCCTACCTCGAACGGTGCTAAGTCATCATGGCGATCATGGCAAACGAGGCGCAGGCGCGGAACTGGAACGAGGTCAACGCAGGCCGGTGGCAACGGCTCCGCGGTCCGACGACGCGCCCGCTCCTGCCCTTCGGGGACGCGGCGCTGGAAGCCCTGGCGCCGCGACAAGGAGAGTCCGCGCTCGACGTGGGTTGCGGGTTCGGCGAGACGACGCTGGCCCTCGCGACCCGCACCGGCTCGGCGCTTGGCATCGACATCTGCGGGCCGTTCCTGGAAACGGCGCGCCGCGAAGCGACTGCGGGCGCCAGGTATCTCCTCGCCGACGCGCAGACGCACCGGTTCGACGAGCGCTTCGATCTGCTCTTCTCGCGCTTCGGCTTGATGTTCTTCGACGATCCTCCCGCGGCTTTTTCCAACCTGCGCCGCGCGCTGCGCGAGGGAGCGCGGTTCGCGGCGGTGGTGTGGGGGGCCTGGCAGGAGAACGAGTGGGTGACGGTTCCGCTCGAGGCGCTGCGCGCCGAGATGGCGGTTCCCGATCCGCAGCCCGGGCCGGGACCGTTCGCCCTCTCCGACCCAGGACGCCTCGCGGCGCTCCTCGAGAACTGCGGCTTCGGTCAGGTGTCGATCGCTCGCCTGGAGCTGCCCTTCGACGCGGATGCGCGCCAACTGACCGAACAGGGGCCTGCAGCGGCGGCGCTGCGCAACAACGAACATGCGAGCGAAGATCTGCGGGAGCGCTTCGCCGCGCGGCTCGCAGCCATGCTGCAAGGCCGCCTTCCGCGCGCGGTGGCCCTCCTCGTCACCGGCCTCGCACGCAGCGGCTGAAGTGTCAGCGTCCGCCCGCGTCCGGCGAGGGGGTCGCTGCGTCCGGGGTCTTGGCCGCCGATGCCGCCGCGTCCGGGGCCTTGGCCGCCGACGCCGCCGCTTCTGGTGGCTTGGGCGTAACCCCCGCCTCCTGGACCTTTGGCGCCGCGACCGTCGCCGGCCCGGCCTTTGCCATCGCCGAAAGCGACTTGCAACCCTCGCTCAGCTCGTCGAGGTGCTCGGTCAAGCATTTCGCGAGTCGGCCGCGCGCATGGGGCACCGAGCCGCAGAACTTCTCGATGTCGGCCTTGCATTCGCCGCCCGTGGCTCGCAAATGATTGAGCCGCGCCTTGCAGTTGTTGGAGAGCGTGCTCTCCTTGTCGGCCAGGCATTGGTAGATGCGTCCGCCGCCGCTCTGGACGTCCGCGCAGAACTCCTCGATGTCCTCCTTGCACGGCGAATCGGCACGGACTCCAGCCGGAGCGGGCGCCGGTGCGGCAACGGCCGGTGCGGCTACGGCCGGTGCGGCCACGGCCGGCGCAGCAACTGCCGGCGCCGCAGCGCCAGGCTTGGCCTCGGCCTTGGTGGCCCCCGCAGTTGCAGGCTTCCCCTGCGCGAGCGCGGGAACAGCTCCAACCGCGACGGCGAGCGCGAGTGCCGAACAGATCGTGAAGACGGATTTCGTGGACATGGAGACCTCCCGCGCCAGCCGACGGGCGGGCGCTAGAACGAGTAGCCGGCGGAAATCTGCGGCGACCAGCTGTCGCAATTCTGGTTGCAGCCCAGCGCGTGGTCGTACGTCATTCCGAGCGAGAGGACGCGGCCCACCGAGAAGCCGGCGCGTCCGCCGATGCCATCCTGGTCCGGCGCAGCTCCGCCCACGAACCAATGCGAGTAGTAGGCGCCGACGTACGGCTGCACGGCGGCGATCGGCATGTACCAGGTGACGCCGGGCCGGAGCGACCACATCGTCGGCGAGCCGCCAAAGGCGTATCCCAGCTCGACGTTGGGCGCGATGCCGTTGCGCATCAGCCACCCGACGCCGAGGTTGGCGCTGCCGTAGGTCTGGCCATACGCGAAAGTCGTCCCGACGCT
>Ga0136846_1226795_pt1 | contig 21112 bp, 12 predicted proteins | sample HopSoiMetagenom2_FD_96841 | JGI IMG/M metagenome (GOLD analysis project Ga0136846, IMG submission 96841) | Grasslands soil microbial communities from Hopland, California, USA - 2 Assembly 2016 (version 4) | ecosystem: Environmental > Terrestrial > Soil > Grasslands | place: USA: Hopland... | reverse complement strand
GCGGTTTGGGATTTTAAATGGAACTTCGATACGCATTGGAGCGGGCACTGCGCCAATGCCATCTGCGCCATTCATTACTTTCTTCAAAAGAGCAGGTAAAATCTAATTGACGGAACATCAGGCTGTTGTTAGTTTAAAATCACATCGGATCAGCTATTCTGCTATATTTTTATATATAAAAACGGGTCGAAATTGTATAATTCTGTACCATTTCTATATAGAAATGGTATGAAAATATATAGTGAAGCATGGTTTCTATATAGAAACAGGGTGAAAATATATAGCGGAGCATGGTTTCTATATAGAAATAGGGTGAAAATATTTGGTAGCGTATCGTTTTTGTATGAAAACAGTATCAAATTATATAGTTCTGTATGGTTTCTATATAGAAATGGTACGAAAATATATAGTGAAGCATGGTTTCTATATAGAAACAGGGTGAAAATATATAGCGGAGCATTGTTTCTATATAGAAATAGGGTGAAACTATTTGGTAGGATGTCATTTTCGTACAAAAACAAAAAATAATTAGCGATCAATATCACTTATCGATAAAAAATACCTGTTGGTAAAAATTAATATACTTATTTAGCCGCTATTTGTAGATTTGGCTCACCCCAACACCCACCAATGCCGAAACAAATAGTGCTGTTATTACTAGTACTCCTTGCTGGTCAATCTTTTGCACAAAATTATAAAGGAGCCTTCAGCCGGTTGTTAAAAGAAAAAGATACAGCCGCTCAATGGCAATTGCTTCAACACTGGCAACAGGCAGACCCTACCAATGCTGAATTATTCGTGGCTTATTTCAATTACTACTTCCACGCCAGCCGCCAGGAAATGGTTCGTTTATCAGAAACAGGCAACAAAAATTCATCGCTTGCCATAACAGACAGCACCGGTGCGCAGGTTGGTTACCTCACTGATGACTTTGGCTACGACAGCGCCATGTTGGATAAAGCCTTTCATTACATCGATAAAGGAATAAACACCTATACAACACGGTTGGACATGCGGCTGGGAAAGATCTATGCCCTGGGACAGATCGAAAACTATGAACGCTTTACCAATGAGATCGTCACTGCCATTGAAATGTCGAACCAGTTAAAAAGCCAGTGGACCTGGGCAGACAATAAAAAAGTGAAAGACCCCGAAAAATTTTTCCTAAGCACCGTTCAGGACTATGTAGTGCAATTGTACAATGCAGGTGACGATCAGTTAGACAGAATGCGTACAATTGCCCAAACAGTTTTAAAATATTATCCCAAACATGTAGAAAGCCTTTCCAACCTGGCCATCACTTATGGCCTGCAGGGCGAGTATGATAAAGCATTGCAATCATTGTTACAGGCAGAAAAGCTGATGCCCCGCGACGTGATCGTGCTCAATAACATCGCCACCATGTATGAACGAAAAGGCGATAAACTCAACGCCATAAAATATTTTGAGCTTACCGCAAAATTGGGTGACAAAGAGATCAGGAATGAGGCAGTAAAGAAGCTGAAAGAGTTGAAAAATTAATACAATTAATTTTAGTTATGGGTATCGAGATAGAAAGAAAGTTCCTGGTCAATAAAGAAAAATGGAGCCAGGTAACAAAAGAAAAGCAATCACTTTACCGGCAGGGATATATAGTATCAGATCCTGAGAAAACGATCCGTGTGCGGCTTACTGATACAGCAGCATTCTTAACCATAAAAGGTCTTTCCGTAGGCATCTCCCGGACGGAGTTTGAATACAACATCCCTGTAGCTGATGCCCAACAATTGCTGGACGACTTTTGCGATTCGGTTGTCAGCAAAATAAGATACTTCATTACTCATGACAACAAGCTGTGGGAAGTGGATGAGTTTTTAGGCGAGAACGAGGGGTTGATGGTGGCGGAAATAGAATTAGAGTCTGAAGATGAATCATTCTCATTACCCGGTTGGGTAGGGAAGGAAGTAACGAGTGAAAAGAAATACTCAAACTCAAACCTGGCGAAGAATCCGTATAAGAACTGGAGTCAAAAATAATTTAAAAACCCTCCGACGCGTCAGAGGGTTTTTAAAAATGTCATCGTTTAAAATAGTATTATCGAATATTATCAAAATATAACTGACTCCTTACTCTAAAAGAAACCTCGGCTGGAATAAACAAGTTAAAAATTGTTGGCATACAACAACGCCCCCACAACATCCTTATCCGGCTGCACCTGCCCAGCCAGTGTAGCATAATTGGCATCTTTATAAACAACAAACGCCTGTGATAACAGCGGGTAAAGATTGCTCTTATTGTATTCTCCAATTTGCTGGTAAGTCCAGGTTTTTTGACCAAGTGCAAAAGGTAGCAGCCAGTCCAATGCAGTGCGAATGCTGGCTCCCTGTGGATTTACATATTGCCACAGGTTGATGCCGGTATGTTGAGCCAGTGTGGCCACCCTGAACCAGGCCTGCAGGTTAAACGTACTGTAGCCGAGCCCGTTGGTTCTGGCAAGTTCCAGCTGCATTTTACCGGCAGCATCAATTTGTGAATCAATTCTTTTTTTACTTTCTTCAACCAGTTCTTTTGCTTTGGCGGTATTACCGGTGAATAAAGCGAAGTCGATCGACTGCGCGTAAAACCAGGTGCCATGATTGTTTTTGGCAGCATGCTCTTCATTTCCATTTTTACTGGTCAACATCCAGTTCAGGTATTGTGCATACCATTCGTGTATTGATTTATTGTCTTTATCGGAGAGTGATTTCGATCCCTTTAAAAGATTGACTGCATCGGCAATTCCGGTCAATGAAATGGTTTCAATAATGCCAATGCCTCTGCCATTGGTAATGCCGGGTATGGCCTGCGCAAAGTTGAGGTTGGGATTCATTTTTGTAGCATCGTTTAAAAACCAGTACTGCAATAAGGCGCTGGCTTTGGCTGCATATTTTTCATCGCCGGTTAAATACCAGGCGAGTGATAGCATTCTACAAGCATTGTCGAGCTCACTTAAATTTCGATGGTCTGTTATTTTATTGATTTCAGGATTGCGCACTCCATCTTTTCGCATATAAGGCAGGCCATTGGGTTTTGAACTGTCGTACCAGAAATAGGGCGCCTGGCTCATATAATCATGCTTGTCTCCACTGGTTGGCGTAAAAGCTTTATCTATAACCGAAACCGGTTTCATCTTTAATAAGTCATCCGCCTGTTTCCGCAATGCGGTAACCAGTTGAAGGGTAGGCGCATCCTGCTGTTGTATGTTTTTCTTTATGTTTACCAGCCGGTTGGCATCCATTAAAAGAACGCCCGGGGTTTGAGCTGAGGAAATGAAAATAAAGAAAATGAAAGTGCTTAGTATTAATATTATTCTTTTCATATGACCATTTACGTTTTTGAAATAATTCATCATTCCATATCCCACCATCCCAAACATCCCATTATCCCAGTTCAGACTTCACATCCCACTATTCCCCGTTCAGACTATATATATTACTTGTTAACGGCAACACCCTGCCAGGTGTAAGGTTCAAACCAATAGTCATCAGGTATTCACCGGTGAACACTTTATCATTATCAGGATTGGTAGATTTAGTGCCGGGGAACAGGTTGATCTCGCGGAACCGGTAGTTCTTTTTAGGATCGAGGCCCTGTAGTTGTACTTTGGTAAAAAGGTCTTTGCGGCGGGTAGTTAAATTATAATTGAAAAGAACGGCTTTGCTTTTTTGGTCGTTCACATACATCAATACAGAACGGTTTTCCTCATAGGGCGAAATAAGGCGGTACAGATCGCCATACCAAATGACATCGCTCAGTTGCTTGTAATTTTTTACCGACTCCTGGCTGAACTGCAATTCCTGCGGTGTCATCTCATTGACGCGAATGTCGTAACCCAGTTTGGCCGACATGGCCACGTCTGTCCTGAATTTAAGCGATTGCCCTTTCCCCATGCTGGTTATATGCGCCGCAATGGTATTGGCCGGGAAGAAATAGGAGTAGCCCCATTGAATAAACACGCGTTCCAGTCCATCGGTATTGTCGCTTGGCCAGAATTCGGTGAAATATTTCAGCGCGCCGTAATCGGTGCGTCCGCCACCACCGGAACATAGCATAATGGGCAGGTGCGGATATTTGGCGCGGATGCGGTCCAGCACTTTATAAAAGCTGTGGGTGTATTCAATAAATAAATGCGATTGGTTCTCTTTTAAATAAGGAGAGTACGTATTCGACATGGGACGGTTACAATCCCACTTGATATACGCAACGCCAGGGTTTTTGGTAAGCAGGCTGTCTACAATACCGAAAACAAAATTCTGTACAGCAGGGTTGGTTAAATCTAGCACCAATTGATTGCGTGACAGGTTTTCCGCGCGGTTGGGCAACCTTAGGATCCAGTCGGGGTGTTTTTGATACAATTCACTTTTAGGATTTACCATTTCCGGTTCCAGCCAGATGCCGAATTTGATCCCCTTCTTACCTGCTTCGTTCACCAGGTGACCAATGCCATTCGGCAGTTTGGTTTTATTTTCCTGCCAGTCGCCCAGACCGGCTTTGTCGTCGTTCCGGGGGAAAGCATTGCCAAACCAGCCATCATCCAACAGGAACATATCAACGCCCAGTTGTTTGGCCCCATCGAATAACTCAACCAATTTATCTTCATTGAAGTTAAAATAAGTGGCTTCCCAGTTATTTAACAATGTAAGACGCGGACCATTGCCATCCAACACGGCATAATTGCGCGCCCAGCGATGCAGGTTGCGACTGGCCTGTCCCTTACCCTGGTTGCTATAAGTGAAAATAAAATCAGGCGTCGTGAACAGCTCACCGGGTTTCAGGGTGTAATCAGATGCATAGGGATTTATACCCGGACGCACCCGCAACTGATTCCTTTGATCTACTTCAAACGTGAATTGAAAATTGCCCGTCCAGGCCAGGGTGCCGGCAATCAGTTCGCCACTGGTTTCGGTGGATGGGTTGTTGAGGGAAAGAAAAAAGGTGGGTGTTTGGTAAAAGTCAGCCCGGGTGCCCAGTTTGCTCTCGATATTTTTTACCCCATTGGTTAATTGTTCATCAACCTGCTGCGCTTCGCGGGCCCATTCGCCATGAAACTGGGTTAACCAGTATTTATCTGCATTAAAGTGCAACATGGTAGAAGCATAATGTGTAAGCCGCACCGGCTTTTTTTCGTGGTGTTGAATGGTGGCACTCGCGGTAATAACGTCTTCATTAAAATAAGCCGTGTATTGCAACACCACTTCAACCGGGTAAACAGAATCTTTTAATATGATGCGGGTAGTGGTCACATTTCCTTGTTGGCTGGCAGTATGCGAGGCATAGGTTAATTCAAGGGAAGGATTGCCATCGGCATGCACTACACGGATGGCGGGTTCAAACAGGTTTTCCATCCCGGCGGTTAAATAGGCTTCCTGCCCGCCTGATAATTTCTCATACTCCGTATTGGCTAATTGCGATCCCAGGTAACTTTGATACACCCGGTGGTTTTTGCCAACAGTAAATACCAGGCTGGCATTTTTTGTTTGAATAACGATGGGCGAGGCAGGTTGCGAAAGAGCTGTCAGAAAAAGCAGATTTAATAGTAACAACAAAGAATACTTCATAATACCAGGGTAATTTACCATACAAAGATGCAAAAAAACACAAAGGTGAACCACATCACCGATTGGTGTATGATTCACCTTTATTACCAAATTATTAAAGGATTGTTACAAACTACCTAAACATCATCATCTTTTCTTCCCTCGTTGAGTTCATCATTATCGGGACCGCCCAGGCTGTAATAATCGTTTTCTTCATCATCATCGGTCTTTTTTGGATCTTCTTCCTTTTCCTCGGGAACATCCAGATCGTCGCCGCTACTCACTTCACTTACGGCGGCTTCATTTAACGGGTCACCGTCAAAATCGGTATTATCCAATCCTTCCTTATCAATAAATTCATCTTCATTCATATCCTGGTCCTGGTCAGGATCGCCCAGCATTTCCAGGTCTTCTTCCGTTACATCTGCTTCGGTACCCATCACGATCTTTACATCTTCGTCGTCATCATTTTTAAATATATCCTTTCCCTGGCGAATGCCTTCCTCGTCATCGGAGGAGGCGGTAGTATCTTTCATGGCGCCGGGCACGCCGGCGTTTACAATACCTTCCTGTCCGGGAATATCCGATACATCAGGTAATTCGATATATGATTCATCCTGCGCCAGCTTTTCTTTTCTTCTTTGGCTGGCAGTACCATCCTTTGGCGGGGTTTGTTCCTGGCTGGATGAAATATCGTTCAGCTCTTCATCAGAGCGTTTTTTTGTAGGAGTTTTTGTTTTAGTTTTTGCCATAACCGGAGTTTTATAAAGAATGCATAAAAAATTATGCCCCGAAAAAAGTAAGCGTAACTATCAGAAAAACATAAATCAATGTTGAAATTACTCCGCATCACGGTTTTTTATTTACGTAGCGGACTGATTAAGATAAGATTAAAGCGTTTGCTAAAAATCACCAAATGTTAATATAGCTTACCATATTGTCAATTTAGCAACATTCAGCAACATAAATACTTCCTTACTTGCAGTAGTTGCACTATAAACTCTATTGTATAAACCGACTACATTTCACACTGTATTGAGCAGGGGTGTGATATGTAAAAAACTAACTGCTGTATGAAAAAGAAATCATTTTCTTCCTGGCGTTTTATTGCCCCACCACGCCGGGTACTTATTCTACTTCTGATTCTTATTGGTTGTTTACACCCCACATTTGCACAAAACACTACCGTTCGTGGAACGGTAAAAGAGGCCAATGGAAAAGGATTGGGTGCTATTACTGTTACAGTAAAAGGAACCACTGTAGGCACCAGCACCAACAATGAAGGTAAATTCAGTCTTACGGTTCCCGGATCAAAATCAGTATTGGTGTTTTCTTCAGTTGGCTACATCTCCAAAGAAATAACGGTAGGTACCCAAACCGACGTTACTGTTATTTTAAGCGCCGGTAATACTTCTATGGATGAAGTGGTGGTAATTGGATACGGTACCCAGCGAAAGAAAGATGTTACCGGAGCCATTTCTTCTGTTAGCGCAAAACAAATTCAGGAAAGGCAGGCAGTAAATATCACGGATGCCTTGCAGGGACAGGCGCCAGGTCTTCAAATTGCCCAGGAATCGGGCCGCCCCGGAGCAGCCAGTTCTGTGCGTATCCGTGGCATCGGCACCTTACAGGGCGGCGCAGACCCGCTGTATATTGTAGATGGCGCCCAGGGTGTAGATATAAACGGTATTAACCCCAACGACATAGAATCTATTGAAGTATTAAAAGATGCGGCCTCTGCAGCGATCTATGGTTCCCGTTCAGCCAATGGTGTGGTGATTATTACCACCAAAAAAGGCAGAGAGGGAAGGCCTACGCTCGATGTGCGTTACCTCACCAGCGCAAGCCAGTTGTCGCATAAAATACCACAATCAAATGCAGCCGAACGCCGTTTGCTGGATCAGAAGCGTAGTACCAATGGTACCGGTGGCGGTTTAAATACCGATTCATTAAACCCTTCGTTCAATGCAGATAATGATTACCAGGACCAACTGACAAAAACTGCCAAACGCCAGCAGGTTGATTTGAGCCTGAGCGGTGGCTCACCTAATGTAAATTATTACGGAAGCCTGGGTTATTTGGATGACGAAGGAATTATCATCAATAGCTGGGCCAAGGCCATTCGCGGACGATTCAACATAGATTATAAAGCAACGCCGAAACTTACGTATGGTAACCGCATACAGTTTTCGTACACAAGCGAAAACCGGATCAATGAAGGCAATACCCTGAACCAGGCCATTCAGCGTCCGCCAAACTTTCGGGTGTTTTTTCCCGATGGAAGCCTGGCCACTCAGATCGGTGGCCGAAGAAATCCTGTAGCGGAGGCCCTGTTACGAAAAAATGAATACCAGACCCTGGATGGAAACTTCTATAATTATATTAGTTATCAGTTCCTGCCTGAATTGAAACTGACAGTAGATGCCAATGTAAACGCCAATTACATGCATCACCTGACATTCTCACCAAAATTATTAAGTAATACAACGATTGACAATGACGGCAGTGATGAACAGCAGTGGAAAACTTACTGGATGACCCAGGCTTATTTAAACTATAATAAAACACTGGCCGGTGACCATACTTTAACCGGCGTGTTGGGCGTGAGTGCCGACCGTAATTTTCAGCGTGGAACAAATATATTGGGAACCAATTATGTTACAGAAGAGGTTACAACACTCAATTCACCACAGCTATATGGTACGCCGCCAAATACGCTGGAAAAACGATATACTTCTGTTTCGGCGTTTGGCCGGTTGGGATATAGCTATAAAGGGAAATACCTCTTTAATAGTAATTTCAGGGCAGATGCCTCTTCAAAATTTGGTAAACAAAACCGCTGGGGTTACTTTCCTTCCGCTTCGGTTGGGTGGCGCTTTACTGAAGAGAATTTTATGCAATGGGTTACAAAATACCTCGATGAAGGAAAGATCCGCGCCAGCTGGGGTTTAACAGGCAATGACAGGATCGGAGAATATGATGCCATCAGAACGTATACATTCGGTAGCAATGACGATAACCCAACTGGTAACTGGTATAATGGTGTTTCAGGGGTAGCGCCTTCTGCCACTTTCGGTAACCCTGCTTTAAGCTGGGAAGAAACAAAACAATTCAACCTGGGAATGGACCTCACGTTCTTACATGGCCGCCTGACCATTACAGCTGATTATTATAATAAGATAACTGATAAATTGCTGTATCAGGCGCCCCTGCCCTACGAATCCGGCTTCGAGGAAGTGAATGTAAATATCGGTTCCATTCAAAACAAGGGCTTTGAATTCATAGTAAATGGTTACCCGGTACGTAATAATAAGTTCTCCTGGAACGTCATTTATAACATGTCGTTCAATAATGCAACCATTAAAAGCCTGTATGGCGGCGTGCCCATTGCCGCTACTAACTGGATCACCCAGGAGGGGCAGCGTTTAGGTGATTTCTATGGCTGGCAGGCGCTGGGTGTATATCAATATGATGAATCAAATGCCTACACCGATGATTGGGAGCAACTGACTCCCGTGTTCACCGCTGGTACTTTTAATGGTTATACGCTCAATGGCAAAGCATACAATGGCCATATAAACCAGTTGAAAACGCAGGGAAATGTTTTGAAGGGGGGTGATATGATATGGGCGAACAATAACAGGGATAGTGTGATTGACGACGCCGACCGGGTTCCGCTCGGCAATGCCCAGCCTAAATGGATAGCCGGTTTGTCCAATCAATTTTCTTATAAAAATTTCAGCCTGTCATTCAATATTTATGTAAGCTGGGGCGGGTTGTTGTACGACCGTGGCCGCCAGCAGTTGAATACCAATGCTACCAGCAATGTAACGCCCGATCCCGAATACATCCGAGATTCCTGGTGGCATCAGGGTGATGTTACCAAATGGGCCGTAGCAAAAAACAATGGTATGGGTAATGCACGGGAATTAAGCAGTCAGTACCTGGAAGATGCTTCGTTCATTCGCCTGCGTAATGTGCGCCTGTCGTATACATTGCCTCAAAACATCATGTCCAAAGCAAAAATGAAGGGTGCCACCGTGTACCTGTATGGTAATAATTTGCTTACCTGGACCAACTACTTCTGGTATGACCCTGAAATTGCTTTCAATAACGCGTTGCAAATGGGGCAGGACAATGGCCGCTATCCGCGGAAAAGAGAATTTGGCGCCGGTATTAACCTGAACTTTTAAAATGTAATGAAATGAAAAAACTCCTCTATTATATAGCAGCACTGGGTTTGATTACCAGTGCAGGATGTAAAAAATTTTTGAACCAGGAACCTATTTCTGACCTGGGGCCTGAAAGCTTTTGGAAATCTGCCGATGATGCTAAGTCTGGTGTAGCGGCCATATATGATGGTGTTCAAAAAACACTGAATGGCAATTATACCGATTGGGGCGATGCCCGCTCAGACAACTTTACGTATGGTGGTACGGGTGAAAACCAGATCAACGTAACACTTAATGGATTGAATTCGCTGAACGGAGCGGCCAACTGGAGCAATTTATATTTTACCATCGGCCGTGCCAACTTGGCCATTAAGTATATACCCGAAATTGCCTTAACGTCGAGTTTTACCCAGATTGTGCGGAACAATTATCTGGCGCAGGCATACGCCATCCGGGCTTATATGTATTTTTATGCCATCCGCCTGTGGGGCGGAGTGCCGGTTCGGCTGGAACCTTATGAAAGCCTGACTGAAGATCCGCTGGCACCCAGATCAGGTGCTGATTCAATCCTGAACAATATCATTATTCCTGACCTGGTAAAAGCCTACAGTTTGGTTGATAAAACAAACGTCACTGTATGGGAAATGAATGCAGGGGCCATTCTTGCACTGCAAACAGATGTATATATGTGGAAATTGGATTATGCGAAAGCCCTGGAGTCTTCTCAAAATTTGATTAACCTGTCTTTTAAGTATGATGTTTCCGCTAGTAATTCTACCGACTGGAAAAAAATATTTCTCGATCCGGCCAATACTAAAGAAGCCATCTGGAGCCTATACTGGGATTCACATGATGGAGGAAACGGTATCTCCAAAATAGGATCGGGCAGCAACACCTCCAACTATTATATCGACAGTACAGTCTTCATGCGTTATGAAAGCAATAAGAACGATATCCGCCGGGCTGTTACCTACGACACTGCTTTGGTGACTGCTGGTACAAGAATTATCCAGATTGGCAAATTCTATCCGCTGAATAGTTCGAACAAAGTGCTATACCCCACCAATGCGTTGAATAGTGCGTTATTACCGTTGTACCGCATGGCCGATGTGCTGTTATTACGTGCCGAAGCGCTGAATAAAACCAGCGCCAATAAAGCGCCTGTATTTACCATTGTAAATCGCATCCGTACGCTCAGGGGACTAACGCCATTGGTTCCTGCCGATTACCCCACCGATCGCGATGTGGAGACAGCCGTACTGAATGAACGCCAATTAGAACTTTTTGCCGAAGGAAAACGCTGGTTTGACCTCGTTAGAACGGGCCGGGTGTTAGAAACAATGGACCCGCTAATACGCAATCGCCAGAAATTACTGGGTATCAGTCAAACCGGGTTTAATGATCCACGGAAAATACTCTGGCCAATTTCACGACAGGCGTTGAACAGGAACACATTACTTCGCCAAAACGAACCCTACTCGGAATAACCTATTTGTAAAAAAGAAAGCGATAACAATGAAGCATCAAATTATATATAGCACGCTGTTTATTGGTTTACTGATAGTTTGTATTACAGGTTGCAAAAAAATTGCGGGCCTGGAATTGCAGAAGAATACCGATCATAAAACCAGTACGCTTGATCCACATATTAATAAAACTGCCTGGCAGTATTTAAAGGAACGAAGCATATTGAACCAGCCAGATACTATTTTCAAAGGCATGTACGATGCCATTATTTATTCAGGTATCGATACCAACGAATATGTGCAACCAGGAAGGACCTTTATTTTTCTGCATAACGACGCTGTTTTCAGGGCCGCCCAGGCAACTGCTACCGATTGTTATTGGGGCCGTTATAAAGTGAACAATGCCGTGGCCAAAAGTTGGTCGCAGTATACGCCGCAACAGGTTAAAAACTGGTTATTATATTTGATCGTGCAGGGAGAATACAGTTATGATAACCTCGGTTCAGAAAATGTGCAGGTAAAAACGCTGCTGCCTGAAGGAGCCGATGCCGCTAACCCCGGAAGTGATATGTACCTTTTGTTGTCGAATGACCGGGATTCAAAAGTGAGAGTGAATGATTTTATCAACAGCGTTCGGGTTACCATTGGCCGTACATCTGGTATATTAAGCGACAATGGCCCAATACATGTGATGGACAGAGTAGTGGAGTATGGGGTAAAATAAGCGTGGGCTTTATTGAAAAATTGTGTTTTTTTTAAAATTGCGATTCTGGCCCTGGACTACCAATAGTTCGGGGTCAGAATTTTAAGTTTTTACAAAATAGATGCAACCCGGAAACGATTGCGTACAATCTGAGTACTGGAGTAAGGTTCTTACTTATCTTTCGGCGTAATCTTATTCCCCTTTTATCTCATCTCCTCCCCCAGCAGTGGGGAGGCAGGGAGGGGGCAAAAACGTAGTGAATAATGCAGAAACTCAAATGGTTGTTTTTATTGCTGATGGTGAACGCATCAGCCCGTGCCCAGCAATCGACCCGTTTAACAGGTAATTGGGAATTTTTAAAACAGGATGTAGGCGGCATTTGGGAAATAATGCGACCGGTAGGCAAAGGAAACCCGGAAAGCGTTCCCTTATGGATGCCAGTGCAACTGCCGCATTGTGTAAATGCAGAAGATGCAGTTGATCCGGATGTAAATTATTACCAGGGCCCCGCCTGGTACAGAACACAGCTTGATATCAATAATCCATACACCAATGGCCGTACCCTGCTTTTTTTTGAAGGCGCCGGACAGAAAACGGATGTATATGTGTACACTACCAAAGTTGGGTCGCATACCGGTGGGTACGATGAATGGTCGGTAGATATTACGGACGCCGTAGCGGCATTTAAAAAAATGTCCGTCTTTCAAAGCCAGTTCAAGGGAAAAATTCCCATCGCCATCAAAACCGATAATTCAAGGGACCTGGAGATGATCCCTTCTAATTTGTCGGATTTTAACGTATATGGCGGAATTTACCGCTACCTAAACCTTGTATATACACCATCATTAGCTATAGACAAACTGTTCGCAAAAACCGAAACAGATAAATTTGGGAAATTAGGAAATGTAGCAGTAATCGCGAGGTTTTCCACCCCCCCTCCACCGGAGGGGGCCGGGGGGAGGCTGTCCGTTCTCATAAAACTCATAGACCCCACCGGAAAACCCGTTCAGCAAAAAGAAGTCCCGCTGACTACATTAACCGGTGATATTCACCTAGCTGATTTCACGCTGAAAACACCACAATTGTGGTCGCCGCAAAAACCATTGCTGTATACGGTGGAAGCAACCGTAACCACTGCGGAAGGCAGTTCTATTCAAAAAGAAAAAATAGGTTTCCGCAATTTTGAGTTCGTAGATCATGGACCATTTATGCTGAATGGACAACGGCTGTTATTACGCGGTACCCACCGGCACGAAGACCAGGCCGGCGTAGCAGCTGCCATGACAGAAGAGATGATGCGCCGGGAAATGATTATGATGAAAGAGATGGGCGTTAACTTTATTCGCCTCGGACATTATCAGCAATCACGCATTATTCTACATCTTTGCGATAGTTTAGGCATCCTGGTTTGGGAAGAAATTCCCTGGTGCCGTGGTGGTTTGGGGGGACCTGTTTACAAAGATCAGGCGCGCCGCATGCTTACCCATATGATTGAACAGCATTACAATCATCCGGCAATCATTATCTGGGGAATGGGAAATGAGAACGACTGGCCCGGCGATTTCCCTGAGTTTGATAAAGAGCAGATCAGGAATTTTATGAAGGAGTTGAATGATCTGTCGCACCACCTGGATGCATCCCGCAAAACAGCCATTCGCCGTTGCGATTTTTGTAAAGATATCGTTGATGTATACTCTCCCTCCATTTGGGCAGGCTGGTACCGCGGTTTGTTCACCGAATACAAACAGGCTACTGAAGAAGAATTTAAAAAAGTAAATCATTTTTTGCATGTGGAATGGGGTGGCGATAGCCATGCCGGCCGTCATTCAGAAAATCCCGATAAAGCGTTGCAAACAGTAAAAACCGGTAGTGGCGCCGATGAACGGGCCGGTGATGCAAGTTTGTATGGTGGCGCTGCCCGCGTATCGAAAGATGGCGATTGGAGCGAAACCTACCTCTGCAACCTGGTTGACTGGCATTTAAAGGAACAGGAAACCATGCCCTGGTTAACAGGTTCAGCCCAATGGCCCTTCAAGGATTTCTCAACTCCCGTTCGACCCGATAATCCCGTTCCTTATATGAACCAGAAAGGCGTAGTGGAACGCGATCTTACAAAAAAAGAAGCCTACTACGTATTTCAATCATATTGGACCACCCAACCGATGGCGCATATTTACGGCCATTCCTGGCCGGTACGCTGGGGTAATGAAGATGAGGAGAAAATGATAAAAGTATATTCCAATTGTGCCGAAGCCGAATTGTTTGTAAATGGAAAGAGTTACGGAATTAAAAAACGCAACAGCCAGGATTTTCCTGCCGCAGGTTTACGCTGGAATGTACCATTAAAAGGAGGCGCCCAGGAAGTAATGGTAATTGCCCGTAATGGAAAAATTGAAGTAAGGGATTCCATAAAATTTCAATACCAAACAGAGAAATGGGGCAAACCCGCCGGATTGATGTTGGAAAAACTCAGCGAAGCCAACGGCATAGCTACCATGCAGGTAAAACTGTTAGACAGTAAAGGCGTGCTTTGTCTGGATGCTGCCAACTGGATCCGGTTTAGTTTGGCCGGTGATGGTAAACTGATCGATAACCAGGGCACATCGAGCGGATCACGATTGGTGCAGGTATACAATGGCCGCGCCATCATTCGCGTACAAACCAATGGCGGCAAATCGGTGATCGGTGTAAAGAGTGAAGGATTGAAAACGGTATTTAAAGACCTGTAGGTCTCTCAGCTTAGACATATGAAATATAAATTAACGATATTCTGTTTCCTGGTAAATGCTTCGCTGTATGCACAACAAAGTGATGCAGGATTAAAGCTGTGGTACAACAAACCTGCAGATGCCTGGGAAGAAGCCTTGCCTTTAGGAAATGGTAAAACCGGGGCGATGGTCTTCGGTGGTGTGGCTACCGAACGGCTGCAGTTAAACGATAATACTTTGTGGTCGGGTTACCCCGAAGCAGGTAATAATCCTAATGGACCCATCATATTGCCACAGGTTCGGCAGGCCGTGTTCGAAGGCGATTATGAAAAGGCAGCTGCCTTATGGAAAAAAATGCAGGGCCCTTATTCCGCCCGTTATTTGCCATTGGCTGATCTGTGGTGGCGTTTGCAGTCGAAAGATTCCTTGCCGGCTTCCTATTATCGGGAACTGGATTTGAACAACGCAGTAGCCACCGTTCGATATAAAATTGGCGATGTGCAATATCAGCGCGAAACGTTTATCAGCTACCCGGCTAAAGTGCTGGTGATGCGGATCACTGCCGATAAAAAAGGGATGATCGATGGCGTGCTTGACCTGACGAGCAAATTACATTTCAAAGTAAAGACTACAGCGACTGATTACCTGGTGCTGCAAGGCAAAGCCCCAAAATTTGTAGCCAACCGGGATTATGAACCGCAACAGGTAGTGTATGATTCCGCGAATGGTGAAGGCATGAATTTCGAAGTGCATGTTAAAATAAAGACCGACGGCGGCAGGGTAGAACAAAGTGGTAATACATTAAAGGTACGCGGCGCCAATACCGTCACTATTTATTTGTCAGAAGCTACCAGCTTTAATGGCTTTAATAGATCGCCTGGCTTGGAAGGTAAAGATCCGGCTATTGAAGCGAAGGCCAATCTGCAAAAAGCATTGGAGCTTTCTTATGAACAACTAAAAGGAACGCATATTCGCGATTACCAGTCTCTGTTCAAACGGGTTGAATTGAAATTGGGCGCCGACAATGGCGCAGCCAAACTGCCCACCGATGAACGCCTGAAACAATATGCATCGAATCCGACCGACCAGCAATTACAGGTATTATATTATCAGTTTGGCCGCTATCTGTTAATAGCCAGTTCAAGACCTGGTTCAAGACCAGCTAATTTGCAGGGTATCTGGAACGATCATGTTCAACCACCCTGGGGCAGTAACTATACAACGAATATCAATACAGAGATGAATTACTGGCTGGCGGAGAATACCAATTTATCTGAGTGTCATCAGCCGTTATTCGATTTCATGAAAGAGCTGGCAGTGAATGGAGCGCAAACCGCCAAAGTGAATTACAATATTTCTGAAGGCTGGGTTGTGCATCATAATTCTGATCTGTGGGCAAAAACCTCACCGCCCGGCGGCATGGATTGGGACCCGAAAGGAATGCCTCGCTGGAGTTGCTGGCCCATGGCAGGCGCCTGGTTAAGTACGCATCTCTGGGAGCATTATTTATATACCGGTGATAAAACTTTTTTGAAAAATGCCTGGCCTTTGATGAAAGGCGCCGCGCAGTTTATGCTGCACTGGTTAATAACCGATCCCGCAAACGGATCCCTGGTCACCAATCCATCTACCTCGCCCGAAAACACCATGAAGATAAAGGGCAAGGAATACCAGGTAGGTATGGCCACTACAATGGATATGAGTATCATTCGCGAATTGTTTACCGCGGTTATTAAATCAGGTATTGCATTAAACACCGATGAAGCATTTCGTACCCAGGTAATTAAAGCAAAGGAGAAATTATATCCATTTCATATTGGCCAGTATGGACAGTTGCAGGAATGGAATAAAGACTGGGACGATCCCAATGATAAGCACCGGCATCTTTCACATTTGTTTGGTTTGTATCCCGGCAGTCAGATCAACCCATCCACCACACCGGAGTTGGCAGCGGCAGCCAAACAATCGTTGATCTTTAGAGGCGATGTAAGTACCGGTTGGTCCATGGCCTGGAAAATAAACTGGTGGGCGCGTTTGCAGGACGGCAACCATGCCTATAAAATATTGAGCGACGCCTTTACGTATATTGATCCCCGAATAACAAGAGATGCCATGAGTGGCGGCGGCACCTATCCAAATTTGTTCGATGCGCATCCACCCTTTCAGATAGATGGAAACTTTGGCGCCACAGCAGGTATCACCGAGCTATTGTTGCAAAGTCATAATGGAGAACTCGCATTATTACCCGCCTTACCCGATGCCTGGAAGAACGGTTCCATAAAAGGAATAAAAGCCCGTGGCAATTTTGCCGTAGCCATTGACTGGAAGGATGGAAAGTTATCAAAGGCTACCATCACTTCATTGCTGGGTGGTCCCTGCCGGATCAGTGCATCACAACCTGTTAAAGTAGTAGAAGCGACATCGAAGAGATCAACGGGCAGCAATGCGAATGCGTTGAATACTTCCTATGGGCAACCACCATATGAAAAGAATCAACAGGCGAAGTTGGTGGATCTTAAAGTGCCGGTGCGGTATACTGTTGATTTTGCGACTGAGAAGGGAAAGATATATACGGTGGTGCCAGTTGAGTAGTTGACCAGGACTTTCACGTTTGCCGTTTCACGTTTCACGATTTACAACAAGCCATATGTATATAGCAAAGCGATTAGTATTAATTATTGCATTCGTATTCGAAATAACTCTTGTCCACGCCCAACTTGCCTGGACGGAAACCGCCCCGGGTGTATGGAAAGCAGTGGCCGGTGTACCCGAAAATTATGACCTGTTAAAAGCTTCGGGTGCTACGCCCAATAAAGAAGGGTTATCGGCCATAACGCAGGCAACATTTCCATTAGCGCAAACCGATATCTCCATAAAAGTAGTAGATGGCAAAACCTACCTGCGGTTTCCCTTGCAAAAAGAAGAGCAGTTGTACGGTTTTGGCTTGAACTTTCAAACCGTTCACCAACGGGGAAAGATATTGCAATTACATGTTGACCACTATGGCGGAAAGGACAATGGCAGAACGCATGCGCCGTCGCCCTTTTATGTGTCGTCAAAAGGATATGGCGTATTCATCAATTCCGCCCGCTATTTAAATATTTATGCAGGAACGGCGGTGCACAAAGACAGCAGGAATGCGCCTGTTGCCAAAGACCGGAATACCGATAAAAGCTGGAGTGCCCGTCCATATTCAGATGCGGTAGAAATACTGGTGCCGGCAGCAGGAGTGGAAGTATATGTATTCGGCGGTCCTACGCCGTTGGATGCCGTTCGCCGGTTCAACCTGTTTAATGGGGGCGGTTGTTTACCGCCTCGTTGGGGCCTGGGTTTTACGCAACGTGTGAAAACTTTATATACGTCCGATGAAGTGAAGAAAGAAGTAGCGGCATTCAGAGAGAAAGGTTTTCCGCTTGATTTTATTGGGTTGGAACCCGGCTGGCAAAGCAAAAGTTATCCCTGTACTTTTTCGTGGGACAGCACGCGCTATCCCAATCCGGCCGGTTTTGTGCAGGACCTGTTAAAAGAAAATATCCGCGTTAACCTCTGGACAAATCCCTATGTGTCGCCCGATGCACCTTTTTACAAAGCCATTGTTCCGTACAGCGGTTCACACACCGTATGGAACGGACTGGTGCCGGATCTTACTACGGAACAAGGCCGTACGCTGTTTTTTGACCAGTTAAAAAATAACCAGGTCAATATAGGTGTGAGCGGATATAAGATAGACGAAGTAGATGGCTACGATTATTACCTGTGGCCCGATGTGGCTACCTTTCCATCAGGTGTAGCTGCCGAACAAATGCGCCAGACCTTTGGCTTGCTGGTACAGCGCTACAGCACAGAAATGTATCATCAACAGAATAAAAGGACCTTTGGCCTGGTGCGGGGTTCCAATGCCGGTGGCGCTTCCTTCCCTTATGTTATTTACAATGATTATTATAATCATGAAGATTTTATAACGGCGCTTATCAACAGCGGTTTTGCCGGCGTGTTGTGGACGCCCGAAGCAAGAGCATCTAAAACATCGGAAGAATGGTTACGCCGTTTTCAAACGGTGGTGTTTTCACCCATGGCTATGATCAATGCATGGGCCAGCGGCACCAAACCCTGGTCGTACGAAGATGTGGCCGAACCCATAAAGCAACTGGCGTTATTACGCATGCAAATGATGCCTTACTGGTACACCGCATTTGCCCGGTATCATTTTCAGGGTATTCCGCCCTTCAGGGCCATGAACCTTGAAGAAGGTTTTGTGCCCGAAGCAAAAAAAGAGAACGGCAATACCAACCTCGAAGAAAATCCCTATGCTGAAGCGGTATCAAAAGAGATCAAGGATCAATACATGGCAGGTGATTATTTATTGGTAGCGCCTTTGTTCACAGGGCAGAAGACGCGCAAAGTGGTGTTGCCCAAAGGCAGGTGGTACGATTTCTATACCGGGGCTTTTGCCGGTGATGGTGAGGTAATAACTGTTACGCCTGGCCTGGATAAAATACCTGTATATGTAAAAGACGGCGCCATTATTCCCCTAATGAAACCGATGTTACATGCACCGGCCGCAGGAGAGAAGGTTGATCTGACTGTTCGCTTTTATGGCGAAAAGCCAGGTTCATATCAGTTGTACGATGATGATGGCGAAACCTATAATTATGAAAAAGGCGATTTCAGCTGGCGCGAAATAAAAGTGGAGAAGGATAAGGCAGGGAAGTGGAAAGGGTCTATTGCTGCTCCCCTGAAAGGAAAACCCAATACAGTTGGTAACGTGACATTTGAGTATATGACGAAATGAGTTGGCCAGTTAGGGTAGGAGGGCCATTCACGATCTTAAACAAGTAATTATGAATTATAAACGAGTGCTCATTTGTTGGCTATTGTTTACAGGTATAACAAACATCCAATGGCGACCAATAGACAACAAAACCGACTACAAAGCCGAAGTAATGAAAACGCTGCGCAAGCAAATACTCGCGCAGGCAGCTTGGGCTATGCAACAACAACCTGTTACAGTAACCGCGCAACATTCACCAAGAAGTGCAGGTGGTAAACACGATTTCTTTTCAGAAGGAGATTACTGGTGGCCCAATCCACAGTCGGTTGATAGTCCATATGTGCAGCGCGATGGCATGAGCAACCCGGATAACTTTGTGGCGCACCGGCAGGCTATGATCCGGTTAAGCCAGCTCGTTGGCGCATTGGCCTCTGCATATGAACTCACCCATGATGATAAATATGTAAAACAGGCATTACAACATTGCAGGGCCTGGTTTGTAGATACGGCTACTATGATGAATCCCAGCCTGCAATTTGCCCAGGCCATCAAAGGCCGGTTTACCGGCAGGGGTATTGGCATCATCGACACCATTCAATTGATGGAAGTAGTGCAGGGATTGGAAGCCATGGAAAATGCAAAAGGCATGGATCATCAATTGCTGGAAGCCATCCGGCGCTGGTTTGAGCAATACCTGCAATGGTTAACAACCCATCAGCATGGTAAAGATGAAATGAATGCTGCCAATAACCATGGCACCTGCTGGGTAATGCAAACCGCTTGTTTCGCAAAGTTCACGCACAATGAAAAGCTGAAGCAGTTTTGTCGCGACAGGTATAAAACTGTGTTACTGCCCAACCAGATGGCAGCCGATGGCAGCTTTCCCCAGGAACTGCGCAGAACAAAACCCTATGGCTATTCGATCTTTAACCTCGATGCCATGACTACCATTTGCCAGATCCTTTCCACCAAAGAAGACAACCTGTGGAACTTCAGTACACCGGATGGCCGTAACATTCGCAAGGGGGTGGAGTACCTGTATACTTTTGTTGCCGATAAAAGCAAATGGCCCAAACAACCGGATGTAATGTATTGGGATAACTGGCCGGTAGCCCAACCATTCTTGCTGTTCGGCGCCAATGCTTACGGCAATAAAGACTGGTTTGTCACCTGGAAAAAACTGGATCATGCACCGGAAGTAGAAGAAGTGATTAGAAATTTACCTGTCAGACATCCATTAATATGGTTGTAAGATTCATATGCAGCTGTGAATCTGCCCCCCTCCACTGGAGGGGGGATGGGGGGAGGCCCTAAGACAATAACTAGAAACAATGAACTTAGAATATGATACAGAAAACTTTAATTATACTGGCATTATCTTTATTAACGCTGAGCGCCTTCTCCCAGGGAGATGAGGACAAAGAAATGTTCAACCGGGGCCGGCAACGTGATCAGCAGGCGATTGATGAAGCAGTAAACGGCTGGTGGACTGCTTCCATGAAAAATCATGATGAACGTATAGCCTGGTGGCAACAGGCACGTTTTGGCATGTTCATTCACTGGGGCATTTATTCGTTGCCAGGAGGCGAATGGAAAGGACAAAAAGTAGATGGCTATGCCGAACACCTGATGCGTAAGGAGAAAATTACCCGGGCCTATTATCTGGCATTAGCCCATCAGTTCAATCCGTTGTTGTTTGATGCCGATGACGGGGCGCGTCATCCAAAGGACGCCGGC
>Ga0136846_1214363_pt1 | contig 21114 bp, 15 predicted proteins | sample HopSoiMetagenom2_FD_96841 | JGI IMG/M metagenome (GOLD analysis project Ga0136846, IMG submission 96841) | Grasslands soil microbial communities from Hopland, California, USA - 2 Assembly 2016 (version 4) | ecosystem: Environmental > Terrestrial > Soil > Grasslands | place: USA: Hopland... | reverse complement strand
GGGGTTTTCGGGGTTGCCGGGTTTCATGGGGCAGCTGTCGTCGGGCGGGGGGTTCGAGTGGCCGCTCTGGGCGGAGCGGATCGAGGGGTCGGCCTGGTCGGCCTTGGCCGCCTGGTAGATGTCCGGTTCCAGGTAGATGGTCTTGGCGATGGGGACGGCGGCGCGCACCCGGTCCTCGGCGGCGTTGATGCCCGCCGTGAGCTGAGCGGCGGAATCGCTCTCGCGGACGGCCACCTTGGCAGTGACCAGGACGGAATCCGGGCCGATGTGGACGGTTCGCAGGTGGATGACCTGGACGAGCTCCGGGCCGTCCTCGAGGGCGGCGACGATCCGCCGCTGGACGTCGCGGCTGGCTGACTCGCCGATCAGCAGGCTCTTCATCTCCATGGCCAGGATGACCGCGGCCGTCGCGAGCAGCAAGCCGATGCCCAGCGAGCCCACGCCATCCCACCGGGCGTTGCCGGTGGCTACCGAAAGCCCCACCCCGGCGAACGCGAGCAGCAGCCCGATCAGCGCGGCCGTGTCCTCGAGCAGGATCACGGGCAGCTCCGGCGACTTGGTCCGGCGGATGAAGGTGCCCCAGTTGCGGCCGCCACGCACCTGGTTCGCCTCGTGGATGGCGGTGCGCAGCGAGAACCCCTCCAGCACCATGGACGCGCCGAGCACGATGAAGGCGATCAGCGCGTCGTGGATGTCCTCCGGCGTGATGATCTTGTGGACGCCGTCGTAGATCGAGAAGGCCGCGCCGACGGTGAACAGCATGACCGACACCACGAACGCGTAGAAGTACCGCTCGCGGCCGAAGCCGAACGGGTGGTCTTCCGACCGCGGCCGGTCGGAGCGGCCGCGGCCGATGAGGAGCAGCACCTGGTTGCCGGTGTCGGCGACCGAGTGCACCGACTCGGCCAGCATCGACGCCGACCCGGTGAGCAGGAAGGCGATGAACTTGGTAATCGCGATGCCGGTGTTGGCGGCCAGCGCCGCCAGCACCGATCTCATCTCACGCCAGTTAATCCGCATCACTCCATCCTGATCTTCAGGTCCCGGATCGCCACGGTCTGGCCGGGGTCGATGCCGGAGGCGATGGCCAGGTAGACGCTCGCGTAGTCGGTCAGCTGGATGACGCCGGCCAGCCGCACCAGCGGGTGCTCGCCGTCCATGCCCAGCTCGGACATCCCGACCCCGCGCTGCTCGGCGAGCTCGGTGACCGCCGCCCGCTGGGCGCTGACCCGCTGGTCCTCGCCGGGATCGGCGATCAGGATCAGCCGCAGCGGGGTGAAGCCGGGGGACTGTTCGGCTTCTTCTTCCTCGAAGTCGAGATCCCAGCTGGACAGGTCGTCCGGAGCGGCCAGCGGCGATACCGGCTCCGCGGATCCGCCCGGATTCAGCCGGGACGAGCGCGGAGCGAACGGGCCGTCGAACGCGGCGACCTGGTTATACGCCGCCTCGGGGAGCACCCCCGCGAGCGCCGGGTACTTGGCGTTCTCCTGCAGCTGGCTGGCGAACCGCCGGGCCGCGATGCCGCTCAGCGGCGTGGTCCCCCAGACCAGCGGGACCGTGCCGACCAGGTCCAGGGCCAGCGACTTGCCCGGGTTGACGAACGACTCGCTGGCCGGGCGGCACTGGTGCGATATCTCTTCCAGGCGGCTGGCCGCCAGCTCGTAGACGCCCGGCTCGATCGGCGTCATCCCCACCCGGCCGGCGATCACCAGCAGCGGGATGGCGGTGGCCCACAGCATCGACCGCCGAAGGCCGTTCGTCACCGCCGGGACGAACGGGGCCCGCGCCTGCTCCGCGATGCGGTGCAGCGGGGATCCGGCGGCGCCGACGCCGGCCAGCCGGCAGCCGCGCCGGGCCGCCTCGGCCGCGACGGCCAGCGTCTCCGGGGTGGTACCCGAGCAGGACACCGCGATGACCGCGTCGGCGGCACCGACCCAGCCCGGCAGCCGCCCCGTCTGCGTGGTCACCACCTGGACCGGGCTGCTGGAGCCGGCGATGGCGCCGAGCATGTCGCCGACCAGGCCCGAGCCGCCCATGCCGGCCACCACGATGGCCCGGGGCCGGGTGTCCGGGGTGAAGGACGACAGGTCGGTCTCCGCGCACGACCGCAGCGCGGTGCGTACCTGGGCCGCGGCCGAGGCCACCTGCCGCAGCATGTCCGAGGGGTCGGCCGCCTCGACGACGTCGGGCGTGTCGAGCCGGTCCGCGGCGAGGACGAAATCGGCCCCGCCCCACCCGTCCAGGTCGTCGCTCACGATGTACCGGGGCGTCGGGCCTCTTCGACCAGGAGCACCGGGATGTCGTCGCGGACAGGGTAAGCCAGGCCGCAGGTGTCGCTCGTGCACACGAGCTCGCTGGCGTCCTCGTCGACGCGCAGCGGCGAGTGACATTCGGGGCAGGCCAGGATGTCGAGCAGCCAGCTGTCGATCTGCATGGGATTCTCCCTATCCGGAATGGTCGGTGTTATCCCTGACCACGCCGAGCACCTCGTCTCGCACGGCGGCCATGGTAGCTGCGTCTTCCGCCTCGACGTTGAGCCGCAGCAGCGGTTCGGTGTTGGACGGCCGCAGGTTGAACCACCAGGGACCGGTGCTGACGGTGAGCCCGTCGAGCTCATCGGTGCTGACCCCCGGCCGGTCAGCGAAGGCCTGCCTGACCTGCTCGGTCGAGGCGGCCTGGTCCGCCACGTCGGAGTTGATCTCTCCGCTGGCGGCGTACCGCGAGTACCGGGCGAGCAGCTGGGACAGCGGCAGCGGCTGCTCCCCCAGGGCGGCCAGCGTGTGCAGCGCGGCCAGCATGCCCGAATCGGCGAACCAGAAATCCCTGAAGTAGAAGTGACCCGAGTGCTCGCCGCCGAACACCGCGTTGTGCTCCGCCATCGTGGCCTTGATGAACGAGTGGCCGACCCGGCTGCGGACCGGGACCCCGCCGTTCTCGCTGATGATCTCCGGCACGGCGCGGGAGGTGATCAGGTTGTAGATGACGGCCGCGCCCGGCTCACGGGCCAGCTCCCTGGTGGCGATCAGCGCGGTGATCACCGACGGCGAGACCAGCTCGCCGTGCTCGTCCACCACGAAGCAGCGGTCGGCGTCGCCGTCGAAGGCGAGCCCGATGTCGGCCCGGTACTCGGTCACCGCGCGCTGCAGGTCGACCAGGTTGACCGGGTCGATGGGGTTGGCCTCGTGGTTGGGGAAGGTGCCGTCGAGCTCGAAATAGAGCGGGATCAGGGTGACCGGCAGGCCCTCGAAGACCTTCGGCACGGTATGGCCCGCCATCCCGTTGCCCGCGTCCACGACGACCGTGAGCGGCCGGACCGAGGAGATGTCGACAAGCTTGCGCAGGTGATCGGCGTAGCCGGGGAGCAGGTCGCGCGGCGTGACGGTGCCGGGTACCGGGGCGGGATCGATACCCCGTTCGGTCAAATCTTTGATCTCTAGCAGGCCGGTCTGGATGCCGATGGGCTTGGCTCCGGCGCGGCACAGCTTGATGCCGTTGTAGCGGGCCGGGTTGTGGCTGGCCGTGATCATCGCGCCGGGGATGCCGAGGTCGCCGCTGGCGTAGTAGATCATGTCGGTCGAGCCCAGGCCGCCGGCGATCACGTCGGCCCCCTGCGACGCCGCGCCGCGGCCGAACGCGTCCGCCAGCGGGCCCGAGGACGTCCGCATGTCGTGCATGGTCACGACCGTCCCGGCGCCGGTTACCCGGGCGAACGCCGCGCCGATCGCCGCCGCCGCGCCCTCGTCGAGCTGGTCGGGCACGACTCCCCTGATGTCGTACGCCTTGAAGATGCCCGCGAGATCACCCAATGCGAGACCTGCCTCCCGTGACACGACTAGTGCCCCCCCGCTCCGTGCGGGCGGCACTGCCGAGCCTATCGGTCCTGCGGAGGACCCGAGCGCAGCACTCGCAAGTGACCCCGGCGGCCGATCTCGACGCCCTGGCCGACCGGCTCGGGGTCGAGCCGGCTGTCAGGGCGGGGCCGCGGCGGGTTGTCCATCACCGCGTTGGCCAGCGCTTCCAGGTCATCGGCGCGGTCCTGGACCGGCTCGATCGGCAGCCGCACGACGTCCCAGCCGCGCGGCGCGACCAGCCGGGCCGCATGCTTCTCGCACAGGTCATAGCTGTGCGGCTCCACGTAGGCGGCGAGCGGCCCGAGAACCGCCGTCGAGTCCCGGTACACGTACGTCAGCGTGTACACCGGAGGATGCTTGCATGCGGTGCGTGAGCAGCAACGGGAACGAGAACTCACCAGTCCACCTCGCTCACATCACCCAACGGACCCACGTCCCGGATCCGGGACGGTGACGATACAACCGTGACGGTATCTGTCCGCGGCCGGTAAAGCCATCACCCGGCGCATGATGCCGCGGTCGTGTCGCGCTTTGCTCGGCTTGCCCGAGTCGGCCGCTCCCCCGGGCGGACCGCCCGGCTGGTGCGGCTATCCACAATAAAGGCTGATCAGATACGCTCGGTGACTATGCAGACCGGTGACGGCGGTTCCAGGCCAGATTCCGGTTCCGGCCCGAATCCGGGCTCGGGACCCGGCCCTGGTTCCGGTCCTGGTCCCGGCGTCCGGCCGAAGCGGCGGGACCGGCACGGGCGCGGGCTGCGCGGGCTGCTGGTGCCGCCCGGCGTCCCGCTCTACCGGAGCCGGTCCCAGCAGTTCGACGACCTGGTGCTCGAGGCGGTGGCGCGGCTCGAGCCGCGCTGGGAGACCGAGCTGTCCGACGTGGAATTCGCGGTCCAGGAAGTCCCCGACGCCGACATCATGGACGGCGAGGGCGTGCCGCTGGCCCGCATCGTCCGCGCCTCGCCCGGCATCAGCGACCCGGAGCACCCGGCCGCCGGGCCGCGCATCGTGCTGTTCCGGCGGCCGCTGCTGGCCCGGGCCGAAGACGAGGACGAGCTCAGCGAGCTGCTCTACGACGTCGTGGTCGAGGAGTTCGCCGAGATCCTCGGCGTGGATCCCGAGGTCATCGACCCCACCTTCGGCGAGCTCGGTTAGGGGTTCGCCGAGCTCGGTCAGGGGTTTATCGCGTCGTAGGAGTCGCGCACCGGGGGAAGGCTGATCGTGGTCAGGGCGCTGGCGGCCGGGATGATCGAGACGACGGAGTTCTGCCCGTGCGTCTCCACCCGGGCCGCGTAGAGCGGCCCGGAGCCGCCCAGCGGCGTGATGACGACCGCGAACGCCGCATCGTGTCTGGCTCCGTGCGGCGCGGTTACCGGCTGGGCCAGCGTCCGCCCGCCCTTGACCGCCACGACCTGGCTGGCGGTCACGCTGCCGCTGCCGCCGCTGGCCGGGGCGATCTCGGTCAGCCGGGCCCGGGCGGCGGCCCCCGGCGCGGAGAGCACCACCGACGCGGCCAGGCCGCGGCCGCTGATGTTCCCGGCGATGATGGCCTGCTCGCTGATCGGCGCGGTGGCCGCGGTCCCGGTCGGCGCGGTGGCCGCGGTGGCGGCGGCGGTCGCGGTCGCCTCGGTGGCGTCGCTGCCGGGCACCACCACCCCGGCCACGACCGGGACGTCCGAGGTGATCTCGAGGGCGGCCGTGGTGCCGCCGAGCGGGGACAGGGCCACCGAGGAAGCCGACTGGCCGGGCAGGTCGACCGACGATTTGCCGAACGGCTGGAAGTTCTGCTGCGGCGTGATCGCGGTCACGGTCACCTTGGCGCTCAAGTCCCCCGGGTTCGCGACGAACAACTCGGCGGCGCGGCCGGACGGCGGCACCCCCGGGATCACCAGCTTGGTGGACGGCGCGGCGGTGCCGGGCAGCCAGCTGGCCGGGCCGTCCGAGGAGCTTTCCGACACGTCGGCCGCGACCCGGCCGATGCTGGTGTGCACCTCGATGGCGACCACGCTGGACCCGCTGGACACCGAGGACAGCGATTCGGTGACGGTCTGGTGCGCCGGGACCGTGATCCCGGTGTCGTTGCCCGCCTGGGACTGGCCGGCGTCGGTGATGACGCTGACGTCCACGCTGGCCGCCAGCGAGTCGGCGTTCATCAGGTCGAGGGAGATCTTCGACGCGCCGTTCTGCTGCCCGGGGCCGACGAACCACAGGTCGGATCCGGGCGCGCCGCAGCGGACGCTGGCGATTCCGGTGGTGTCGGCGAGTTCGGCCTCCATGGCCTGTGCCATCGAGCCGGTGCCGGTCACCGACCAGCCCTGGGCGACCGGGCCGGACTTCTTCCCGGTGACGGTCCCGGCGGGCAGCGTCAGTACGGAGACCGCGCCGGGGCTCTGCGCGCGGACCGGGCTGGCGCCCTTCAGCGTCAGCCCGGCGGGGGGCAGCGCGGTCAGGTCGATATGGTTCCCCGGGCCGGGCGCCCCGGCGCCGGCCCGGCCGCCCAGCAGGGCGACCGGGGCCGAGCCGCCGCCCGGGGCGGGCGGGCAGGCGCGGGCCGCCGAGGTGACCGCGACCTGCTGGGCGACGGTGGCCGCCGCCTTCGGGGCGGCCGGGTGATCGAGCTGGGCGGCACCGCCGATGGCGGCCAGCGCCAGCACGACCACCCCGGCGGGCACTAGCTGGACGGCCTTCATCAGCCGTCACCGCCCCGCGAGCGGCGTGACGGCTTGCCGTGCTTCGCCGCGTGCTGGCCGCCGCGGGCACGCCGGGGGGCGGCCGGCGCCGGCTCGGCGCGGCGGGCGGCGGTATCGAGGGGCTCGGCCTGGTCGGGCCAGGGCGCGGTGCCGGCCGGGTCGCCCTGACCGGGCCAGGGCTCGGTGCCGCCTTCGGGGGGCGCCGGGATCTCCGGGGTTCGGGGGAGCTGCGGGGCTCCGGGGATACTCGGGGCTCGGGGGGTATTCGGGGATCCGGGATTGTCCAGGACCAGGCCAGCCCAGGGCGGTGGCGTCTCTCCGGACGGGGTGACGCCCAGCGCGGGCTGGGGCCCGGTGGCCGGCGAGCGCGGCGTCCCGGCCGGGGCCGGCTGCCCGGGACGGGCCGGCTGCCCGGGACGGGCCGGGAAACCCGCCGCGGTGCCGTAGCCGGAGTCCCCGGCGGGGCTCTGCCAGTCCGCGGCCGAGCTCTGCCGGTCCGCGGCCGAGCTCTGCCAGGGGGCAGCGGGGACACCGTAGCCAGAATCACCATAGGAACCGAACGAGTGGCCGGCTCCCCCGGCGGACGGCCCGACGCCGACCCTCAGGTCGTCGTTTTCTGGCCTGGCACCGGTGCCGCCACTGGCGCCGACGGTGACCTCCGGACGATCGGCGACGTCGGCACGAGTCTTGCCGTCGGCGCCAGCGGCGCCCACCGTGACGTCGCCCGGCACCGGCAGCGGCAGCTGCCTGCGGCGGCCCGACCGGGTGCGCTCGGCGCGGTCCTGGCGCCGTCCGCCTCCGGTCGCAGGCCCGGTGTCCCGGCTGGCGGCCGGCGCCACGGCCGGTGACCTGCTACCGGGCAGGGCGAGAACGAAGGCGGCGACCAGGGCGACGGCCTCGCCGCCGAGGCTGAGGTCGCGCGCCGTCTGGTTGCGCGCGATCACCAGGTGGCCACCGCCCGCGGGGAGCCGGAAGCCCTGGGCCCACCCGTCGACCGGCGCCGTCACCGGCGTCAGCGGCTTGCCGTTCAGGGTGGCGGACCAGCCGCCCGCGGCCTCCGCCAGCACCAGCGTGCCCGAGGTGCCCGGAGTGACGGTCGCGTTCACGCCGAGCGAGCCGGAGGGGACGGCGACGGTGGCGCCGGCCGGGGTGAGGACGCGGGCGCGCGCCACCGTCCCGGAGACCTGCCACAGGTCGTACGCGTTCGCCCTGGTCAGCGGCTGGAGCCCGGCGGCCCCGTTGAGCTGGCTGGCCAGCGCCTGGTCGACCGGGCCGGGCAGCAGCACGTAGCCGATGCCGAACTGGCTCAGCGCCCGCCCGGTGTCGCCCGCGTCGCCGCTGCCCGCGGCGGCCAGCGAGGCCACCACGTCTTCGATGGCGTCCACGGAGGAGCCGGTCTCGGCCAGCTCGGGCTCGCCGGGGACCGGATCGGCGGCGCGCAGCACGGCGTAGGTCATCCCGGTGCCGTCCTGGCGGATCACCAGCGTCCGGGGCCGGCCGGGGCCGGACGCGGCGGCCGCCACGAAGGCGGGCAGGAACGGCGTGCTCACCGCCGCCACCGGCCCGTCCAGCCCGTCGGTGAGCCAGTAACCGGCCGCGAGCGCGGGCGCCGAGACCGCGGCCGCCAGGCCGGCCAGGGTGGCGAGGAAGCGCCAGTCGGTACCGAGCCGGCGCCCGCGGCCGGGCTCACGGCCGAACAGAGCCCGGCCGGCCAGCTCGAGCAGCGGCGTGGCCGCCAGCAGCAGGCCGGCCGCGGCGATCACGATCGCCAGGCCGGGCCAGGCGGGGACGGCGGTGCCGCCTTGCGGCGGGGTGATCCGGGCCCGGCTCACCACCAGGCCGAGGACCAGCCCGGCCAGCGCGACGCCCCATCCGGCGCGGACCAGCACGGCCCGCCGCCGCAGCAGCAGCGCGCCGAGCGCGGGCAGCACCAGGCCGGCCGTGACCCAGATCGGCGGCAGCCCGGGACCGCCCGGGCTGAGCAGCAGCAGCGACGCCGGCCGCAGGTCGGCGGCGGCCAGGCCCGGCTGGGCCAGGCCCGCCTCGCCGAAGAACGCGGACGGGCTGGTGAGCAGGTGGAAGGTCCAGGGGATGAGGACGACGCCCGGCACCACGGCGATGATGGCCGCGTTGATGACGGTCCGCGGGGAAAGCCAGGACCACGCCGCCGCGGCCGCGACCGCCGCGATCACCACGACCAGCCAGGCCAGCGGCACGAAGGCAGCGACGATGCCGGTCAGCAGCCCGGCCGCCCAGGCCGCCCGGCGAGCGGCCCGCGCCAGCGACGGCCGCAGCTGCCCGGCCACCACCCGGCCGGCCATGCTGGCGATCAGCGGGAGCAGGATCATGGCCACCACGGTGCCGATCCGGCCGGCCGCCACCGCCCCGGTCGCGACCGGGAGCAGCGCGTAGCTGGCCGCGAGCCAGACCCGCGCGGCCAGCACGGGGGTCAGCCGCCGGGTGGCGATGAACGCCGTCAGCCCGGCCAGGGGCACTCCGCCGAGCAGCAGCACGTCGGTGGCCAGCCACGGCTTGCCGCCGAACAGGGTCGCGAGCACGGCCAGCACGCCGACATAGGCCGGAGTGCTGGCGGCCGAGCCGATGCCGATGTCGTGGTAGCCGGCCAGGTACTCGTGCCACAGGCCGCCCGCCCCGCTCCAGGCCGGCACCAGCGCGCCGCCGCCGAGCGTGGCCGTTCCGGAGAGCACCGAGCCGGTCAGCGACCGCTCCGCGATCAGCGCGACGACGAGCAGGCCGGCGAACAGCAGGACGGCCGGGTGGGTGAACACGCGCCGGGCGGCGGAGTCGGCAGCGGGCAGCGGCAGGTCATCGTCGGGCTCGTCGATCATGGCGTGGTGCGAGCCGCCGCTGTTGTAGCCCGAGCCGCTGGACAGCACGCCCAGGATCGACTCCAGGAGCCGGCCGACCGGCCGGCCAGGCGGCAGCTGGCCGCGCAGGACCGCGTAGCCGTGCGTGCGGCCGGCGGCCCGGCGGCGGCGCTCGCGCCGCAGCAGCACCGGGTGCCGCAGCAGCCAGGCCACCGCGCCGAGGTGGGCGGCCGCCTTGCGCTGCTGCTTGGTGAGGAGGAAGTAGGCCGCGCGCACCAGCGACCCGGCGGCACAGCCGGTCAAGATCGCGAGCATGGGCCACAGCGGCAGGTTGACCGCGAAGACGTAGAGTGCGCTGCGCCGGTCCAGCAGGCGCGGATGGCCGCCGGTCGCGGGCGTACGGCGAACCTGCCGGGCGGAGAGCTCGCGGTGGTAGACCACCGCGTCGGTGACCACCCGCACCTCGTAGCCGGCCGCGTACGCCCGCCAGCAGAAGTCGATGTCGTCGCGGAACAGCGGCAGGTTAGGGTCGAAGCCGCCGAGTGAGTCCCAGACGTCCCGGCGGACCAGCATGCCCGCCGAGCTGACCGCCAGCACGGCCCGGGTGCCGTCGTGCTGGCCCTGGTCGATCTCCCCGGGCTCGACCCCGGTGAGGCGCCGCCCCGCCCGGTCGGTGGTGATGCCCGCCTCGCGTACCACTCGCCGGCTGGACAGGTCCATGAGCTTCGGGCCGACGATCGCCACCGTCTGGCTGCGGCTGGCCACGACGAGCAGCTGCTCGAGCGCGTCGAGAGCCGGCTCGCAGTCGTCGTGCAGCAGCCAGACCCACTCGGTCCCGGCCGCGGGATCGTCCCCGGGCCGGGCCTTCGGGGCCCGGGCCGCGGGATGCTGCAGGGCGCTGCTGACGGCGGCGCCGTAGCCGGTGTCCGCGTCCATGCCGAAGACCGCGTCCGGACCGAGCAGCTCGGTCAGCACCGCACCGCTGCGGTCCTGGCTGCCGGTGTCGACCCCGACGACCCGCTCGGCCGGATAAGTCTGCTCGCGTACCGCCTTGACCAGCCCCGGCAGCAGCCGGGCGGCGTCGTGGGCCACCACTACGGCGGTGACGACGTGACGAGGGTGCGCTGCGTTCTGTGACAAGGGTCCTGTCTGGCTGCCTGGGCGAGGGCGCCTCGCACGGCTACCTGCCCGGCAAGAGCGCGTGGACTGCGCGAACGGCTATCACCGCGCTCGCGCAGGACTAAAGATACACAGCCCGAACTCACCCGGTGAGGTGAACGCGCGATGTGCGCCCGGCTAGACGACCGCGCGCTTCAGCCTGCGGCGCTCTCGCTCCGACATGCCACCCCAGATGCCGAACCGCTCGTCGTGCTCGAGTGCGTACTCCAGGCACTCGGACCGGACCTCGCAGCTACGGCACACGCGCTTGGCTTCCCGGGTCGATCCGCCCTTTTCAGGGAAGAACGCCTCCGGATCCGTCTGCGCGCACAGCGCCTCATCCTGCCAGCCCAGTTCATCGACCTCTTCCGGACTGACGAAGACGTGCGCCAGTGGGACGACGACCTCAGTCATAGCGCATTCCTCCTCCCCACTCGACCCCCGGTTCTCGCCACCAACTCCCCCCGGAGGCGAGAATTACACCAATGAAATTACACCCGCGTGTCTCGCTTCAAGTCAAGCGGAAAAGGTGATAGAGGCCGCCCCGTTGCCCGAGTTGCGAGATAAATGACTCAAGGTAATTGTATGACTACTGAGTGTCATCGCCACATCTGGCGCGAGGTGATCGACAGTCACTTTTGGCTTACCCCGCCCCAATTTGACCAGCTGTGGCGACCAGATGCCAACCGGAGGCGGACGGCTCGAACCGCGCCGGGCCGAGGGCATCCCGGCGGACCTGCCACACTTTACAGTTATGCGCATCACCGTGCTCGCGGGCGGCGTGGGGGCCGCCCGCTACCTCCGGGGCCTGAAGCAAGCCGCGCCCGAGGCCGAGATCACCGTCGTCGGGAACACCGGCGACGACATCACCCTGTTCGGCCTGCGGGTCTGCCCGGACCTGGACACCGTCATGTACACCCTCGGCGGCGGCATCAACGAGGACCAGGGCTGGGGCCGGGAGGGCGAGACGCATCGCGTCCGGGCCGAGCTCGCCGCCTACGGGGCCAGCCCGGACTGGTTCACGCTCGGCGACCGGGACTTCGCCACCCACATCCTGCGCAGCCAGCTGCTGGCAGCCGGCCAGCCGCTGTCCGCCGTCACCGAGGTGCTCTGCCGCCGGTGGCAGCCGGGCGTGCGGCTGCTGCCGATGTCCGACGACCCGGTGGAGACCCACGTGACGCTGGCCGGGCCGGGCGGGCGCGAGATCCACTTCCAGGAGTGGTGGGTGCGCCTGCACGCCGCGACCCCCGCCGCGCGGATCAGCGCGTCCGGCGCCGAGCGGGCCCGGCCCGCGCCCGGCGTGCTGGCGGCCATCAGCGACGCCGACGTGGTCGTGTTCCCGCCGTCCAACCCGGTGGTCAGCATCGGCACCATCCTGGCGGTGCCCGGCATCAGGGCGGCGGTCGCGGCCAAGACCGTGGTCGGGGTGTCGCCCATCATCGGCGGGGCGCCGGTGCGCGGGATGGCCGACGCCTGCCTGACCGCGATCGGGGTCGAGACCTCGGCCGCCGCGGTGGCCGCGCACTACGGCCCGGAGCTGATCGACGGCTGGCTGGTCGACGACCAGGACAAGGCGGTCACGGATGACCCCGCGCTGGCCGGGATCGCGGTCCGCGCGCTCCCGCTGCTCATGCGCGACCTGCCGGCCACCACCGCGATCGCCCGCGCCGCGCTCGACCTGGCCCAGGAACTCGGCTGATGGCTGCCCCGGAGGACGCTGTCCCTGAGATCCCTGTCCCTGAGATCTCCGTCTTGCCCGTCACCGGGCTGCCCGAGGTCACCGCGGGCACTGACCTGGCCGCGCTGATCGCCGGCGCGGTCCCGGACCTGCGCGACGGCGACATCCTGGCGATCACCTCCAAGATCGTCAGCAAGGCCGAGGGCCGGGTGGTCACCGCCTCCCGGAACGAGGCCATCGAGGCGGAGACGGTGCGGGTGGTGGCCCGGCGGGGCGCCACCACGATCGCGCAGACCCGGCACGGCCTGGTCCTGGCCGCGGCCGGGGTGGACGAGTCCAACACCGCCCCGGGGACCGTCGTGCTGCTGCCGCAGGACCCGGACGACTCGGCCCGGCGGCTGCGCAAGGCACTGCGCCAGCGCACCAGCCGCAGCGTGGGCGTGATCGTCACCGACACCATGGGCCGGCCGTGGCGGGCCGGGCAGACCGACAACGCCATCGGCGCGGCCGGGATCCTCCCGGTCGTGGACCACCGCGGCGAGACCGACACCTTCGGCAACCTGCTCGAGGTCACCGTGGCCGCGGTCGCGGACGAGATCGCCGCCGCCGCGGACCTGGTCAAGGGCAAATCCCGGCACGTCCCGGTGGCGCTGGTGCGCGGCCTGGCCGGATTGGTCACCGAGCCGGACGGCCCGGGCGCGCGCGCCCTCATCCGGCCGGCCGACGAGGACATGTTCCGGTTCGGCTCGGCCGACGTGCCGCTGGCCCGCCGCACCATCCGGGAGTTCAGCGCGGAGCCGGTCGACGCCGCGGCGATCCGCCGGGCGGTCGCCACCGCGCTGACCGCGCCCGCCCCGCACCACAGCGAGCCGTGGCGGTTCGTGCTGCTGGAGACGGCCGCGGCCCGGACCCGGCTGCTCGACGCGATGCGCGCGGCGTGGACCGCCGACCTGCGCGGCGACGGGTTCACCGAGGAGCAGATCACCCGCCGGCTGCGCCGCGGGGACCTGCTCCGGGCGGCCCCCCTGGTCATCGTGCCGTGCCTGGTCACCGACGCGGCGCACGACTACCCGGACGAACGCCGCCGCCAGTCGGAGCAGGCCATGTTCACCGTGTCGATGGGCGCGGCGGTGCAGAACCTGCTCGTCGCGCTGGCCGTCGACGGGCTCGGCTCGGCCTGGATCTCCAGCACGCTGTTCTGCCAGGACGTCTCGGCCCGGGCCATGGACCTGCCGGACGACTGGCGGCCGATGGGCGCGATCGCCGTCGGGCGCCCGGCCGGGCCGGCCAGGCCCCGCCCGCCCCGGGACCCGGCCGCTTTCATCCTGACGCGCTGATGACCGGGTGGCGCTGGTTACCGGGTGGCGCTGTTACCGGGTGGCGAGGAGCGGCAGGGAGCGCACCGACGCGCAGACGCCGTCGCTGGCCGCCGCGGCGGCCTGGCGCTCGGCCGTGACCTCGCCGTAGGTGGTGGTGCGCTGGACCAGCGGGCGGCCGAGCGGCTCGGTGATCGCGCGGAGCCCGCTGATCGTCTTGTACGAGCCGTGGTCGGCGCCGGCCATCCGGCTGATGGTCTCTTCCATCAGCGTGCCGCCCAGGTCGTTGCAGCCGCCCTGGAGGACGTCCCGGCACCCTTCCTCGCCGAGCTTGACCCAGGAGCACTGGATCGAGCCGATCGCCCCGTGCAGCAGCAGCCGGGACACCGCGTGCACGGCCCGGTTCTCCCGCCGGGTCGGCCCCGGCCGGGCCAGGCCGGCCAGGTAGATCGGCGCGTTCTCGTGGATGAACGGCAGCAGCACGAACTCGGTGAAGCCACCGGTGCGCTCCTGGATGGACCGGATCACCCGCAGGTGCCCGACCCAGTGCGCGGGCGTGTCGACGTGCCCGTACATCATCGTGGCCGAGGTCCGCAGGCCGAGCTCGTGCGCCGAGGTGATTACCTCGATCCAGACCGAGGCCGGGAGCTTGCCCTTGGTCAGCACCCAGCGCACGTCGTCGTCGAGGATCTCCGCGGCCGTCCCCGGCAGCGAGTTGACGCCCGCCTCCTTGGCCCGGATCAGCCACTCCCGGATCGGCAGGCCAGTCCGGGACGCCCCGTTCACCACCTCCATCGGCGAGAACGCATGAACGTGAAGGTCCGGCCGACGACGCTTGACTTCGGAAGCGATTTCGAAATAGGCTGTCCCCGGCAGATCGGGATGGATGCCTCCCTGCATGCACACTTCCGTGGCACCGGCGTCCCAGGCTTCGGCGGCCCGGTCGCCGATCTGCTTCAGCGAGAGGGTGTACGCGTCGGCATCGGTGCGGCGCTGCGCGAACGCGCAGAAACGGCAGCCGGTGTAGCAGACGTTGGTGAAGTTGATGTTGCGGGTGACCACGTAGGTGACGTCGTCCCCGTTGACCTCGCGGCGCAGCCCGTCGGCGATCCTGGCCAGTTCCTCCAGGTCCGCGCCGTCGGCGGAGAGGAGGGCGACGGCCTGGCTGTCGGTGAGGGCGGCCGGGTCCCGTTCGGCTTGACGGAGCGCGGCGGCGATATCGCCGCCGCTCAGCACGGCCGGGGCGGCTGCGACCGCGCTGCCCGGGGGGGTGACCGGGGCGGGGACGCCACTTCGTTCGGCAATCTCTTTCCAGTCGCCGTAGACCTCAGCGAAGTCCTCCCGGCGGTCATGGGTGCGGCCGGTGGTGTCGATCGAGGTGTGCAGGTCGGTACGGCCGGAATCGCCCCAGCCGCCGTCCGGCTCCTGCCACGGCAGCCCGTGCGGCATGGCGCCGTCGGCGGCCAGGCCGGTCGCCGGGTCGGCCAGCGCGGCCACGTGCCGGGCCAGCCGCGGGTCCAGCCACGGCTCGCCCAGGTACGGCGGGTAGACGGTGAGCCGCTCGCGGAGCGTGAAACCCGCGCTCGCGGTGCGGCCGGCGAGCTCGTCGATGGCCGGCCACGGGCGCTCGGGGTTGACGTGATCCGGGGTCAGCGGGGAGACGCCGCCCCAGTCGTCGATGCCGGCCCGCAGGATCAGGTCGTACTGCGCGCCGACCAGGTTGGGCGGCGCCTGGATGCGCGCCTTGGCCCCCAGCACGAGCCGGGTCACGGCGATCGTGGCGGCCAGGTCGTCGAGCTCGGCGTCCGGGGTGTCGCGCATCTTGGTGTCCGGCTTGGCCCGGAAGTTCTGCACGATGACTTCCTGGATGCCGCGGTACTCCCGGGCGACCTTCCTGATGGCGAAGACCGAGTCGGCCCGCTCGGCCAGCGTCTCGCCGATGCCGATGAGGATGCCTGTGGTGAACGGGACGTTGCTGCGGCCCGCGTCCTCCAGCACCCGCAGCCGCACCGCCGGGTCCTTGTCCGGGCTGCCGAAATGCGGGCCGCCCTTCTCGGTGAACAGGCGGCTGGCGGTCGTCTCCAGCATCATGCCCATGGACGGGGCGACCGGCTTCAGCCGCTGGAAGTCCTGCCAGCTCAGCACACCCGGGTTCAGGTGCGGGAGCAGGCCGGTCTCCTCCAGCACGCGGATGGCCATGGCCCGCACGTAGGACAGCGTGTCGTCGTAGCCGTGCGCGTCCAGCCACTCCTGCGCCTGGTGCCAGCGGTCCTCCGGCCGGTCGCCCAGGGTGAACAGGGCTTCCTTGCAGCCGAGGGCGGCGCCCTGGCGGGCGATCTCCAGGACCTGGTCCGGTTCCAGGTACAGGTGCTCCAGGCGGTGCGGGACGGTGGCGAACGTGCAGTAGCCGCAGCGGTCCCGGCACAGCCGGGTCAGCGGGATGAAGACCTTGCGCGAGTAGGTGATGACCCCGGGCCGCCCGGCGGCCTCCAGGCCGGCGTCCCGGGTGCGGCCGGCGTAGCCCAGCAGGGTGTCCAGGTCCTCGCCGCGGGCGTGCAGCAGGACCGTCGCCTCGGCGGCGTCGAGCGGCTTGCCGTCCCGGGCCCGCGCCAGCGCCCGCCGCATGGCCGACGCCGTGGGTGCCCCGGTCCCGGGCGCAGCGGTCCCAGACGTCTTGTTGACCTGCGTGGTTCCGCCGGCTTGGCTGCCCTCCCCCGGCTCAGTGGCCTCGTCATTACCCCAGTCGCCGCGGAAAACAGTCATGTTCGCACCTTACGTGGCTAGCTTGTCCCGCTCGCGCGGCCCCCGCTTCGGGCGGCAGCTGGCGCGTGCGAGCCTGGAACCAGGTCTCAAGGCGTGTGAACACCGTGGCGGGCGGGTTTCATGCCGCGGCGGGCGGATGCCCTCGCCCAGAGCAGCGCCTGCGCTAGAAGGAGCGGTAGTCGCGGACGGACGTGCGGGGGCCGTGGCGTTCGGGGCGGGTGCCGCCGAGTTCGATGAGGCGGGTGACGCGGTAGCGGTGGCCGGCGTAGGGGGCGAGCAGTTCGAGCATGCCCGCGTCGTCCGTCTTGCGGCGGGCCAGGGTCCAGCCCACCGCGTTCGGCAGATGGTAGTCGCCGACGGACACCGCGTCCGGATCGCCCATGGCCCGCTGCCTGATCTCGGCCGAGGTCCAGACGCCGATGCCGGGCAGTGAGCGCAGGCGGCGGTCGGCCGCGGGCGGGTCCAGGGCGGCCGCTTCCTCGAGCCGGGCCGCGACCGCGGCGGCGTTGATGATCGTCCGGGCGCGTACGCCCTCGACGCCGGCCCGGTGCCAGTCCCAGGAGGGCACGCGGGCCCAGGTGCGCGGGGCCGGGGGCACCCGCATCCCGGGCGGGGCCGGGCCGGGCGCGGGCTCGCCGTGCTTGGCCAGCAGGAACCGCCAGGCGCGGTGGGCCTCGGTGGTGACCACCTTCTGCTCCAGGACGGCGGGCACCAGCGCCTCGAAGACCCGGGCGCTGCGGCCGACCCGGAAGCCCTCGTACCGCAGCATCAGCTCGCCGACCACCGGGTGGCAGGCGCTGAGCCCGGCCCGGTCGTCGTGGAAGCCGAGCCAGCCCGGCAGGCTGTCCAGCAGCCAGCCCGCGCCCGGCCCCCAGGCGTGGCCGGTAACGTAGCGCTGGCCGGTGTCCTGGGGCTGGCCGGTCACGGGAAGCTGCCCCGGGTCATGGGGCTGGCCGGCCGCGGGCGCGCGGCGGGTGGTGACCTGGAGCGTGCCGGGGCCGTCGGGGGTCAGCGAGGTACGCCAGATTGCCCCGGCGCGGTCGGTGACGTAGGCGGGGTCGCCGGGGCCGCGGCGGTGCACTGACAGGGTGAGCGGCACGTCCAGGGTGAATGGCAGGGGCCACTCGCGGGCCTGTCCGGCGCCGGCCGCCAGGTCCGGGCGCGCGCCCGGGACGCCGCGGAGCGGGGCCGCGGTCATGGCGTCAGCCGTCGGAGGAGAAGCGGACCGAGGTCGGCTCAAGGCGGGTCCCGGGCCACACCCGGATGCCGCGGGCCAGTTCGTTGCCGGCGCCGATGTAGGCACCGTCGCCGATCACCGCGTCGTCGAGCACGGCGCCGGGGGCGACCACGGCGGCGGCGCCGAGGATGGAGTCGCGTACCACCGCGCCCTCTCCGACCATGGCGCCGTCGAAGAGCACGCTGCCGCTGACCGTGGCGCCGGCGCCGATGCTGGCGCCCGCGCCCACCGTGGTCCCGCCGGACACCTCCGCGCCGTCGGTCACGGTCGCGCCCGCCAGTATCAGCGAGGGGCCGGACGGCCCGGGGACGGCCGGGGCGGGCAGCCGCCCGAGCACCAGGTCGCAGGAGCCGCGCACGAACGCCTGCGGCGTCCCGACGTCGAGCCAGTAGGCCGTCTCGGGGTAGCCCATGACGAGCGCCCCGGCCGCGATGAGCCCCGGGAACGTCTCCCGCTCGACCGACACCCGGCGCCCGGCCGGGATCTGCCCGATGACGTCACGGCGGAACACATAGCAGCCGGCGTTGATCAGGTTGGTCACCGGGTCCGGCGTCTTCTCCAGGAACGCGGTCACCCGGCCGGCCTCGTCGACCGGCACGCAGCCGAACCGGCTCGGGTCCTTCACCTCGGTCAGGTGCAGGGTCACCGCGGCGTCGGCCTTGATGTGCAGGTCGACCTGCGCGCGCAGGTCGTGTCCGGACAAGATGTCGCAGTTCAGCACCACGACGGGGTCGGCCGCGCCGGTGCCGCGCAGGGACGAGGCCGCGTTGCGGATGCCGCCGCCGGTGTCCAGCGGCTGCTCCTCCTGCACGTAGTCGATGGCCAGCCCGAAGGCCGACCCGTCGCCCAGGACCGACGCGAACATCTCCGCCTTGTAGCAGGTGGCCAGCACCACGTGGGTGACCCCGCCGGCCGCGGCCCGGGCCAGCAGGTGGGCCAGGAACGGCACGCCCGCGGTGGGCAGCAGGGGCTTGGGCGCGGACAGGGTCAGCGGCCGCAGCCGGGTGCCCTGACCGCCGACGAGAACGATCGCCTCTAGTGGTTCACGCGGCATGACAGACGAGGTTACACGGCGCTCACGTCAGCGGCGGTCTGCTCGGCGGCCCGCCGGTAACACGCCATGTGCGCCTCGGCCGAGGCGGCCCAGGTGAACTCCTGCGCCCGGGCATAGCCGGCCTCGCCCAGGGATTCCCGCCGGGCGGCGTCGCCGAGCAGGGCGCGCAGGGCGTCGCGGATGCTGTCGGAGTCGGGCTCGGTGTAGGCGACGGCCTCGCCGCCGACCTCCGGCAGCGAGGTGCAGTGGGTCGTCAGCACCGGCGCCCCGCAGGCCATCGCCTCGAGCACCGGCAGCCCGAACCCCTCCCCGCGGCTCGGGAACGCCACCACCGTCGCGCCGCCGAGGAAGCCGGGCAGGTCCGAGAAGCGGAGGTAGCCGGGGCGGATCAGGCGCAGGTGCGGCGGGACCGAGGCCACGGCCGCGTCGACTTCCTCGCTCCAGCCCCCGCCGCCGCCCAGCACCAGGGCGGGCGGGTTCTCCAGCTCGGCCACCGCCCCGGCCCAGCCGGTGATCAGCGAGGCGACGTTCTTGCGCGGCTCGAGCAGGCCGAGGAACGCGACGTACGGCTTGCCGTGCAGGCCGAGCCGGTTGGATACCTGCAGTACCTGCTGCGGATCGGGCCGGTGGAAGAGCCGGTGGTCCACGCCGTGGTAGGCGACGTCGATCTTGGTCGGGTCGGCGCCCAGGACCCGCTCGAGCTCGTCCCTGGTGGCCTTGGACGGCACGATCAGCCGCGCCGCGCGGCGGGCCGCGGTCCTGATCGCCGACTTGAAGAACATCGCGCCGACCGGGCTGTAGAGCTCGGGCTCGGTGAAGAACGTTACGTCGTGCACGGTCACCACGGTGGGCCGGCCCGGCCGCAGCGGCATCGAGTAGTAGGGGACGTGGATGACGTCGGCGTTGACCTGCTGGGCCACCACGGGGAGCCCGCTCTGCTCCCAGGCCAGCCGGGCGGACCGGTGGGAAAGCGCCGTCGGCCCGGCGACCACGCGTGCCCCGGGGGCCAGCCGCTCGTAACGTTCCTCGTCGGCCCGCTGGCAGACCACGGCGAGGTCCGCGCCCGCGGCGTCGAGCGCGCCGATCAGCCCGTCAACGTACCGGCCGAGCGCCCCTCGGTCGGCTGGCACGTCGGTCGCATCAACTAGTACGCGAGGTGCCACGACCGCACTTGCTCCTTCCCTGAGCCACCCGGGCAGGCAGGCAACGCAGAGCTCGCGTCAACCGCACGGCCCCGGCACGCCTTCGTGGATGTCCCGTCAACTATGAAGCCTACGCCCTGCGCCAAGTCACCGGTTAAGCACTTCCCCCCTGGTTGGCCGCGCGCTGCCCCTCACGCCGGGCGCGCACGAGCACGATGGCTCCCCCGTCGCCGCGCGCGCCACGGTCGGCCGCGGCGACCAGCGGCACGGCCGGCGCCGCGGCGTTGAATCCGAACTTACCCCCGTAGGCCGACAGGCCGAGGTACATTCGCTGCGCCCACCGGCTCCGGAACTGGTACTGGTACGTGATCACCTCGAGCCCGCGCGCGGCGAGCAGCGCGGCCAGCTCGGCGTGCGAGTAGGTCCGCTGCACGTGGTAACGCTCGCAGTGGGCACGGTACAGACCCGGCCACTGCCCGGCCAGCGTGAGCGCGTCGGCGGACATGACCAGCTCGCCGCCGGGGGCCAGCACCCGGGTCATCTCATCGAGCGCCCGGGCGCCGTCGTCGAAATGCTCGATCGCGCAGATGGACATCACCCGGTCGAAGCTGGCGTCGGCGAACGGCAGCGCGAGCGCATCGCCCATGATCAGCGCGGGCGGACCGGTGAGCCGGTCACCGTATTTCAGCTTGGCCCCGGCGAGGTCGAGCGCGACCGCGCGGGCACCCCGCGCGCGGGCCCGGCCCGCCCAGTAGCCGTCGCCGCCCGCCACGTCGAGCACCCGCAGGCCGTCCAGGTCCTCGCCGAGCCACCGCAGCAGCGTGCGCGCCTCGCGGTAGCGGCACACGTGTACCTCGTGCCCCGCCAGTGCTACCGCGTCAGCCATCTTCATGCCACAAAATCTATTAGCCCGAACGGGCTGGGGTGTCCGGGGCAGGTAACCGCGGGCTGTATTCATGAGCATGTAAGGAACGGGTCAGCAGGAGGGGACGGAGCGGCCGGCCTTGAGATCCTGGAGATAGCTGACCGCCTGGGCCAGCGTGCTCACCTTGACCAGGCGCATCCCGGCCGGGACCGCCCCCTTGGTATCCGCGCAGTTGGACGCGGGGGTCAGGAAGACCGTGGCGCCGGCCTTACGCGCGCCGGCCATCTTCTGCTGGATGCCGCCGATGGCATCCACCTTCCCGCTAGCCTCGATCTCCCCGGTCCCGGCGATGAACATGCCGCCGGTCAGGTCGAGCTTGGTGAGCTTGTCGATGATGCCGAGCGCGAACATCATGCCCGCGCTCGGGCCGCCGATGTCGCCCACGCTGATGGCCACGTTGAACGGGAACTTGTAACGCCCGGTGATTTGCACCCCCATCACCCGGCGGCCGCCCGATTCCCTGGTGCCGACCT
>Ga0136846_1217874_pt1 | contig 21124 bp, 27 predicted proteins | sample HopSoiMetagenom2_FD_96841 | JGI IMG/M metagenome (GOLD analysis project Ga0136846, IMG submission 96841) | Grasslands soil microbial communities from Hopland, California, USA - 2 Assembly 2016 (version 4) | ecosystem: Environmental > Terrestrial > Soil > Grasslands | place: USA: Hopland... | reverse complement strand
CGCCAGGTACAGACCCGACAGGCGCAACTCGGCGAAGTCGCGGCCCGCCGATTCCTGGACGACGAAGGCCACCCCGATGCGGCCATGCACGCCCGCGACGGCGGCGTTCACGACCGCGAGCACGTGCAGCGACTGCTCGCCGAAGCCCCCAGCCTCCCGGCGCACATCGGCCCGGCCCTGGCCGCGCTACTGCTGGCAGAGCACTGGGACGCCGTTCAGCGGCTCGCCCGCGCGATCTGTGAAGCCCCGGGCCATCACCTCGACGCCAACGGCATCCTGGCCGCCGCCGCGCTAGGCGACGTCGAAGTCACCTGGGAGCAGTTGTCCGACATGGCCCGGGACGCCGCCCCCGGCAGTTGGGGCGTCGAGGCATACCTGTTCGGCCCCGGCCGGCAGGACGAAGAGGACCGTGCCGAGTTCCTTGCGCGGTTGCGTGCCTACGACCTGCTGGCCACGCCCGCGACCGGGCTGCGCAGGCAAGTCAATGCCGAGGTGTACGACCGCGGGTTCGAGCAGCTTCAGATCGAGCTGGCGGCCGCCCGGGACACCTGCGAGGTGACGCGATGACGGCCCCGGACCCGCGTCCCCGCGATCTGTTCGACGTGCTCGACGAGCTCGGCGTTGACCTCGATGACCCGAGGTACGCGGGCATGGACGCGTTCGACGTCGCCGACGAGCTCGGCATCAGCGGCGACGAGGAGGCTGGGCAGTGACCACCACGACCCTGATGCACTGGGCCAGCACCGCTCCCACCTGGCAGACGGCCGGAATCGGACTCGCGGCCCTCGTGCCTGCCCTCTGGCTTGCCGCCAGGGCTCGCAAGGTCCTGACCGGCCACGACCCCGCCGACCTGATCACGGCGGTGATCGCCCTGGCCGCCACCGGCTACGCCGGGACCGGCACCTGGAAGTACCTCGGGGAGGCGATGGGCTACGGCGTCGACCTCAAGGCGTTCCTGGTCGCAGTCCTGGAGGGTGCGCAGGTCGCCGAGGCGCTGCGGGCCCGGAAGAACATCCGCGAGACGGGTTCGGCGGGCGTCGACGGCATCGGCCTGTGGGTGCTGACCGGCATCTCCGCCGCGCTGTCGACCTCGGTTGCCGGCAATGTCCGGGAGGCTCTGGGACGCGCCATCATCCCCGCTGTGGGCGCCTGGCTGTGGGAGCGCGCCCTGGCCCCGCAGCGGCGCGCAGCGCGGGCCCGCCGGGAGCGTGGTCCGGTCCGCTGGCGGATCACACCAGAACGTGTGTTCGTATGGCTGCGACTGGCGGACGCTGTCGACACCGACGTGAGCACCGTCGAGGCGGGCCGCCGGGTGTCTCGGTACCTGCGCACCACCGACCGGGCCGTCCGCAAGTGGCGCCGCCCGTGGTCGCCGGCGGCCCGTGCCGACCGGGCCCGGATGCGGCTCACCACGCATGCGCTGATGCACGGTGACCCGGCCGAGGTTCACGAGCGGCTGAGCCGTAGCGCGTTCACCGACGCGCTGACTCGACTCGGGATCGCCGAGGCCGCGCCGGAGACTCAGGACGCGCCGTCCGTGGTCGAGTCGACCCCGGCCCCCGCGGTGAGTCAGACCCCCGAGTCAGACCCGGCCGAGGCGAGTCAGCGGACGACCCAGGAGCCGAGTCAGGCCGCGAGTCTGATCACCCCCGATGACACGGAGTTCGCCGAGGTAATCGCGAGTCTCCCCCCGGCCCCGGTGACGTCCGTGAACGGCCGCAAGCGGGTCCCCGCCGCCGCGAGTGGTCCGGCGCGTCGCCAGGCGCGAGTCACCGCGACCATCGGCGTTGACCGCGCCGAGGCCGCCCGCATGTGGCGCGAGTCGCGTGACTCGGGTGCGCCGCTGTCGTCCCGTGCCCTCGCCGCCCGTACCGGGATGAGTCAGAGCACCGCCTCGCGACTCATCACCGAGATCCGCGCCGAGGACGAGCAGGCAGCCGCCTGACGTCCGACGTGGTGCCCGGCCGCCCGGATCGCGGACGGCTGAGCGCCACGGGGACGTCAACCGGCGCCCGTCCATCACAGGCCCCAGAAAGGCCCTGGTTGTGGCCAAGTACAAGACCGTCAAGCTCGGCGGCCGGACCCTGCGCGTCGCCGAGACCCTCAGCGCCAAGACCAACACCGCCCGCGGCTACTGCCCCGACTGCTCCGGCAACGGCACCGTCACGGTCCGCCGCAAGGTCACGCCTTGCGAGACCTGCAACGGCACCGGCCGTCGCTAGTGCCTTCACGACGTCATGACGTCACGACGTCACAGCTCATTGACCTGGTCGAACAGGAGATATCCGTGAACCTCGCTTCCTTCGCCGTCCGAGCGGGCATGGCGTCCGCGCCGGTGACCGCGTTCGCGCCGCTTGCCGGCGCCGCCCTGACTGGCCACGGCACCCCGTGGCTCGTGCTGCCTGTGGGGTCGATGGCCGCGTTCGTCGGCGGCACCTGCGCGAAGCGGCGCGCGGCGGCTACCACCAGCCGCGGGGTCGTCGTCTCCGACCCGCCGCCGACCGCCGACGGCACCGTGTACGGCATCGCCCCCCGCGATGAGATCACCGTCGAATACCGCTGGTCGGACGCCGCCTGATGGCCGGCTACTTCGCGCAGACGCCGCGCCGCCACAGCGTCGACCTGGCCGCCGCCGCCCACCTGGAGATCGGCCTGGAAGCGCTGGAGCGCGGCAACATCCCCGCCGCTATCGGCGCCCTGGTCTCGATCGATGACGACTCCTGGGACGCGATCCTGACCCGCTTCCCGGGGCTTCCGGACTACATCACCAGTGAGGTGACCCGATGAGCACCGCCACCACCGACAACGTCGTCGACCTGGACAGCCGCCGCCCCGTCGTCGACCAAGACGCCGTCGACGAGCAGCTGCCCGCGGCCCCGGCCGAACCGGAGACCACCGCGGCCGCCGTCACCGTCGCCGCGGAGAAGCCCGAACAGCCCGCCGGACGCCTGATCAGGGTCGTGCAGCACCGCCACACCCGGACCGCCGCCCGCCAGGTCGTGTACGTCGTCGCCGGCGCGACGACGGCCGCGAATCACCGCCGTGACGAGCGCTCCACGGCCCGCCACCACCGGATGATGCAGGCCGCCGAGGTGAAGGGGGACCACGCGACCGCGCTTCTGTGGGAGGAGCGCGCATCCCAGCACCGCGCGGCCCGCCACGCCCGCCGCATGGCCCTGCTCCACGCCCCCGCGCAGGTCGCCAAGGCCACTGTGTACGGCGCCGCCACCACCGCCGGTGTTCTGCTGCTGATCGGCGCGTGCCTGGCAGCAGCGAACAAGGACCCGGGCGAGGTCATAGCGCCGACGATGGCCGTTGTAGACGCCGTCCGGTTCGTCGTCACCCTCGCCTCGATCCTGTGGGCCCCCGCAGTGCTCACGGCCGTCTTCACGGGACTCATGAGGCTGTGGTCGGTCGGACGTAAGCGGGCCGAGGTGCCCGCGTGGCTCGCCCCGGCAGGCCAGGCGGACGTCAGCGGGGTGCCGATCACCCCCTCGCTCGTCGTCGTCGCCCTGCGGGAGCTCGGGATCGCCGACCTCCGGACCAAGATCAAGGCCATGGGCGACAACGGCGCGACCATGCTCTCTCTGATCCGGATCGCAGGGTGCGGCGTCGAGGTCGACGTCACGCTGCCGGAGGGCACGTCCACGCTGGAGATTCAGAACCGTCGGCGCAAGCTCGCCGAGAACCTGCACAGGCACGAGCACGAGGTGTTCATCACCATCCCGCCGGCCCCGCGCACGGTGCGGCTGTGGATCGCGGACAGCGGCGCTCTGGATGAGCCGATCGGCCCCTCCCCGCTGGTCCTGGACCCGTCCCTGGTCGCAGACATCTACACCGGGCGCGTGCCGTGGGGTCAGGACCTGCGCGGGGACGTCGCAGCCCTGAGCATCTTCCAGCGCCACATCCTGCTGACCGGCGCCTCCAACCAGGGCAAGACCGCGGCCCTGCGCGCGCTGATGCTGTGGGCCGCGCTCGACCCGACCGCCGAGTTCTGGATCGCCGACCTCAAAGGCGTGGGCGACTGGCGCATGTACGACGGCCTGGCGACGACCCTCATCCAGGGCCCGACCGACGCGCACGTCGCCGCCACCTGCGACATGGTCGACGACGGCGTGGCCGAGATGGAGCGGCGCCTGATGAAGGTGGAGAAGTCCGGCGCGACCGACGGCGTGACGCGGGAGATGGCGCGCAAGCCAGGCTCCGGGTTCCACCCGCTGTTCATCGTCATCGACGAATCACAGGTCGCCTTCGTGTGCCCCGCGAAGGACAAGGCCGGCCTGCCGTATGGCGGGGTCAAGGCCACATCGCGGTTCTTCATGGGCTGCCGGAAGATCCTGAACCAGGGCCGCGCGGTCAACGTCCACCTGGTCCTCGGCACGCAGGACCCCACCGACGCGAACCTCCCGAAGATCGTCCGCGAGGCGTTCCACATCCGCGCGGCCCTGTTCCTGGGCACGGAGTCGCAGGCGAAGATGGCCCTGGGAGAGACCGCGGTGGACGCCGGCGCCGCCCCGCACAAGCTGCGGATGGGGCTGGACAAGGGAACGCTGGTCGTCGCCGCCGGTGACGCTATCGCCATGCCGTCTGGACAGATCTCGATCACGGTCCGGTCGCACTACATCGGCGGCAAGGACGCCATCGCGATCGCCGACCGGGCGAAGGCTCTGCGCAAGCCGGTCACGACCCGGAGCGCCGAGGAGACGGTGGAGCAGCGCGATCTGCTGTTCGACGTCGCCTCGGTCCTCGGGTTCGACGAGACCCTGGTGAAGTCCAGCGAGATCATCATCCGCCTGCGGGGCCTCGACTCCGAGTTCTACGACGGCTGGACCCAGAACAAGCTGTCGGCCGAGCTGGAGCCGGACGCCGTCATCCCGCGCAAGACCATCGACGGCACCATGCACGTCGACCACGCCGAGGTTCGCGCCGCCATCGCGGCCCGCGAAACCGGCGCCGGCGACGATCCCGACGCGTAGGGAGAGCGCCAAGGCACAGGGAGTCTCCCTAAACCGCTCCCTGATCAACTCCCTGCCCCTGGTCAGCGTCGTAACCGTTCCCGCCCTTGATAGGGAGCGCAGGGAGAGCGCCAGGTACAGCCACTGATCCGCCACCAGGCGGGCCGTATCGACGACCGGCAGGACTCCCTGCCGGTGGTCGAGGCCGCCCGACCGGACGACCCCGTGAAGCCGTGACGTCACGACGTCACAAGCCCATCCCGGAAGGAGACCACCGTGTCCATCCTCGGCTCCGTCCCCTACGACCTGGTGGTGCTGGAGATCCAGCGGCGCGAGCTGAAGGCGGAGCTCGACGAGCACCCGGGCGCGTGCACCTACGAGCTCGACGTACTCAAGCGCGACATCGCCGCCGACCCATGGCTCGCCGAGCGCAGGGCGGACTGGCGGACGGCTCGTAAGGAACTGGCCGCCGCCGCCGACCGGTACATCGCGTGGTGGGCGGATTCGACGCTCAGTTGACCGCCCATCCGACCCGACCTAAGTCCATCAGCTCGTGACGTCACGACGTCGTGAGCCCACATGAGGAGTCTGATCATGACCGAGACCATTCCCGAGACCGCCTGACTGACTGCGGACGTCGTCCTGTTCGGCGAACGCGACGGCGAGCTGTACGTCCTCCTCGTCCGCCGCGGCTGGGACCCGTTCAAGGGTCGTTGGGCGGTGCCCTGCGGCCACGTCGACGCCGGCGAGGAGACCCGGGCCGCCGCACGCCGCGAGCTGTGGGAGGAGACCGGAATCAGCGTCGAGGAGGAGGAGCTGGAGCCCGTCGGCGTCTACGCAGACCCGGACCGCGACCCGCGCGGCCGGTACGTCGATTTCGCCTACACCACCTGCCTGGCGGACACGCCCACGCCGACCGCGGGTGATGACGCGATCGAGGCCCGATGGGTCCGCGCCAAGGCAATCCTGAACCCCGGCGCGCACCTCGCCTTCGACCACGACCGCATCATCCGCGACGCCCACCGCATCGTGGCCGGCGGTCGGCCGTGAGCGCGTGCCCGTTGCCGATCTCCGGCGCGCGTCTGTGGCTCGCGGTCATGGACCGGGCGAGACGGAGCCGCGTGCCCGCCCCCGGAGCAGTCTTCGACTGCGAGCCCGCCGCGCAGTGCGAGTGCACCGGGCAGTGCGGTAAGCACGCCAGCGCGCGCTGCCCCCACACCCACGGCGAATACCGCAAGCGCGGCGGCCCGCTCCGGCTCGTCGCTGCCCCCGCCGATCTCACCCTCGACGGCACCCCAGCCGCTGCCCGTCTCGACCTCGACAAGATGCTCGCCTGGTGCCCGTCCTGTCACGACGGCGCGCGCCGCGAGGCCCGCAAGCTCGCCGATGCGGCCGCGACCGTGGCCGTCATGGACATGATGGAAGGACTCTTCTGATGGTCACCACCACACGACCCCCGGTCGTCTGTCTGTGCGGCTCGACCCGCTTCCGGTCCGAGTTCGATGCGGTCAATCGTCGATTGACCTTGGCCGGTCACATCGTGCTCGCGCCCGGAGTGTTCGGGCACGCGGAGGGCGTCACGATCCCCGAGAGCGACAAGGTCGCGCTCGACGCGTTGCACCTGGACAAGATCGACCTCGCCGACGCCGTGTTCGTCGTCAACCCCGGCGGCTACATCGGAGCTTCGACCGCCGCTGAGATCGACTACGCGACCCGTCTCGGCAAGCGCATCGGATACCTGGAACCGATCACCGCCAACTCGCCTGACGGCAAGAACAAGCAGTAGAGCCCGCCCTGACCTGGAAGCATGAAGCGGCGGCCGGAGCTATCCGAAGTGGCTCCGACCGCCGATCAGATGACACCACGATCGGAGAGGCCATGACGACTCCAGCCCGCTGCCCCGGCTGTGCCGCGCCCCCGCCGGCCTGGCGTCCCGACGACGTCGAATGCGAGATCTGCGCAACCTTCGGGATGATGCCCGGCGCCATCGACCAGCTGGAGCAGTGCCTCGACGACGGCGACATCGATACCGCCCGCACCTACATCGCGGAGCTACGGGACGCTTACCGCTCTGGTGCCACCCACATCGCCACGCTGGCGATCGAGGTCACCATCGCTTCACAGGAGTTCTCCGCCGAGGACTACCAGCTCAGCGACAACGACGTCATCGAATACAACTTCAATACCGGTGAGACCCTACGCGGCGGGAAAGTCATCGGCAGGATCGAGGACATGACGGCCGAAGGTGCGTAGCGTGGACGGCATGGAGCAGCCCCAGGAGCCGACGCTCGCCGACGTCCTGGCCGCCGTGAACACCCTCTCCACGAGCGTTCACGACCTGGCAACGCACACGGCGAGCCAGTTCGCAAAGGTGGACGCGCGACTCGGCCAGCTCGACGCTGCGGTCGGCACCGTCCGCGCCGAAGTCGCAGCGGTCGGCGCGAAGGTGGACCAGGTCCGCGCGGACGTCGCCGCGGTAAAGGTCGACACGGCCTATGCCGAGGCACACAACACTGACCTACAGACTGCGGTGCGCCGGCACCTGGACGACCCGAACGCCCACGGCGGGCACGCTGCCTGAGTACCCCCAAGGGCCCGGACCGCACGATGATGGTCCGGGTCCTTGATACGTCACGTGACGTATCGCCTCGACGGCTGTAGGCTGCACTCATGGAAACGTCACGTGACGATTCAACCCGCACCTGTCCGCAGTGCGGCACGGCGCTTCCCGACCGCGTCGGCGGCGGCCGCCGCGCCGACTACTGCTCTCGCGCCTGCCAGGGCAGGGCCTACCGCGCCCGGCTGGCGGCTCGCCACAAAACCTCACGTGACGAATCCGAGTGGGCTGCCCTGACCGCGCGCGCCGCCGACGGCGAGGCGGAGGCCGCATCCCTGCGCGAGCAGCTGGCCGCTGCACAGCGCCGCGTCGACGAGCTCGCCGCAGAGCTGGCGGCTGCGCGCGCGGTCAAGGACACCGCCGGCGCGCGCCAGAAGACTCAGACCTCCGCAGCCGCCGCAACCGGCACACCGGCGCTCCCGCCACCGATCAAGCCCGGAAGCGGCACGCGCCGCTACACCCAGACCGGGACATCTGCGTGGGAGGTCTACGTCGACGACATCCCGATCGGCACCGTCCGGTTCCTGTCCGGCAAGTACTGGCCGACGTTGCCGAACGGGTTTGAGGTCTACCTCGGTGGCGCCGTCAGCGACCTCGACGAAGCCGCGCTCAAACTCGCCATGGCCTACAACGGCTGGTCAAACTACTGGCACGCCGAGAGCACCGCCAGCCTCACCCTGCTTCGCCCTCAGCGAGACGGCGCGCGCACAGTCAAGTGGGGTGGGCAGCCGATCGGCAAGGTGAGGTCGGCGGCGGCCGGCTACGGCGGAGACGGCACGGTCGCCATCACACCGAGGGACGGAGTCCTCCGCAGCAGTCAGGGACCGGCGAGGTTCGACGACGAGCAGCAGGCTGCCGAGGCGCTGCTGAAGCACTGGCAGGCGGACCACACGCCGCCGTGGGGCGGCCTCGACACCGCCTGATAGGACCCGAGGGGCCCGGACCATTGCCCGGTCCGAGCCCCTCGGCACATCTCGAAGCAAGTCACAGCGTTGCGACGTCACGACATCATGGCCTCACGGGCTCGTGACGTCACGGCCTCACGACGTCGTGAGCACATTGATCAGTGCGGCACGCACGGCTTCGTCGTCGACCGCCAGTCGCAGCAGCCCCCGGAGGATCTCGGACTGATCCAGCGCGCGCCTGCCGGTCCGCTTCCGCAGCCGCGCGCGTAGCTCGTCGACCTCCTGGGCGTCGTCGACATGCAGCCGCAGCGTGTACGAGCTCGTGGTGTCGGCCGTCGCCGGCGGCGCGGTGAACCGGGCGCGCGGTGACGTCACAGCCTCACCACGTGCCTTCACCTCTGCCGCCTTCTGCGACGGCACCGGGGCCAGCGGAGGAGTGGGGACGTCAGGGAACGGCGGCGGGGGAGTAGTCGGCGGAGCCACCGGGGCCGCGGTCGCCGGCGCTCCGGTCAGACCGATAGTGCTGATCCCCCCTGGCCTGCCAGACCTCTTGGGCGATGACGTCATGACGTCACCTCCGCCGCCGTCGACGTCAGCTCGGCCAGCACGCTCCTGTACTCCCCGAGGTCGGCCGGCGCGGTCCCGAAGGCCTGGGAGTACTGCTCCCGCAATCCGATCTGCGCAGCCATCACCGGCAGGTCCAAGCCCTCCAGGAGCTCGCGCGCCTCGATGCCCGACCGTGTGCCCGAGCGCACCTTGCACAGCAGCACGCGCGCCGTCACCGGGCTGATCACGTCGACCTTCGCCGCGAGTTGGAAGGTCGCGGGCAGCCGTCGAAGCTCTATCAGCGACGGGGCCACCGGCACCACGAGCTCGTCCGTCACCATCAGCGCCGAGCCGAGGATCTCGTCGTTCTCCCCGCCGGTGTCGATGACGATGTGCACGTAGTCGCCGGCGACCGACTGGACCCGGCGCGCCAGGTCCGGCCCCGACCACGGGATCACGGTCACCGGGAAGTCCTCTCCGGCGACCGTCGACCAGTCCAGCGCCGAGGCGGCTTGCGGGTCTGCGTCGACGAGCAGCGTGCGGCCGGACGCCGCCAGGCCGCACGCGAGATGTACCGACGTCGTCGTCTTCGCGACGCCGCCTTTCAGGTTTCCAACAGTAAGCCTCACGGTGCGAATCATGCCGCCATGACGTCATGGCGTCACGCACCGGGAGTCGCCGAATGTTCTCCCGCGTCGCCCCGAGACCCGTAAACTCGCCTCGAACAAGACCTACTGCGAGCAACGGCGCACCAAGGATCACGACAACTTCACACTTGAGTCCTCGCCGTTGCAGAGGCCTCGGTTTCGACCATGATCGGTTGAGCTGAGGCTTTCGCATGCCCAGCTCGGCCCCGACGGCGAGGACGAGCTGATGAGCAACGACAAGAACACCCCACCCCCCCGCAATGCTAGCCACGCGCACCGGCTGCTGTTCTTGGCAGTGCTCGCCGTGGTGGTGGTGCTCGTTGTGTGCGGACACTTCACCACCGACAACGTTGTCGCAGTCCTCAGTGCCCTCGGCACGCTATACGCGCTGCTCCGTGAGTAGTGCCGAGCCGCGTCGCAAGGTACGGAGCAGGTATGGCAGAGGGACCTTCCGCCGCATACGGAAGGCCCCTCGATGTCCGTAGTCATCGTCTACGCCAGACAACAGGTCTCGGACAGTGTCCGCGCTTTACAGCGCTTAGCACTTCCTCCACGGTCTCTCACGTCGCGAAGATCTCCAAATCCTCGGACAGACCCGGACAGCGCCGGACAGGACCAAAGAAAGTCCCCTGATCTGCGACCGGACCTGTCCGAGTGTGCCGTTAACCCGCCGTCGCGGGTTGCGAACGGTGGGTTCCCTGCCCGACGGTAGTCACTACCCGTGCTGGCCGCATACCAGCGCGGGGTCTTCATGCATCGTCTACGCCAGACAGGAAACTCAGATGAAGCTCACCCCAATCCCAGTCGGCGCGCCCGCATGCGCCCCACCCTTGGTGAGACCCCTCCACCCCGACATCGTTCCGGCCGTCATCATCGTGGTGGTTATCGTCGCCATGGTGTGGCTCGCGCTCGCCGGGTTGCAGGCCGCCGCCATCGGTTCATTGCTCGCTGCTGCTGCGGGAGCCGCCGGCCACCTTGTCCGCCAGCTGCGCGAGTCGGTGACTTGCCGATGACGGACCACCTTGGTTTCAACGCTTTCGTTCCTTTTGGCCCGGAGGCCTCGAACTACACCCTTCTTCCTGGCGCCGCTCCGACTCACGTCACGCCGTCACCCATCAGGGACACCATGGTCTCTGCGTTGGAGCAGATCGGCAGCGCCTCCGCTGCCCTCACCGCCAACCTCATCAAGAGGCGCCGTGAGCGAGTCACACCCAACAGCAGCACCATCGACTACCGTCCCGATGCGCCCCCGTGGCCCTACACCGTCCAGCCCCCGAGCCCGTACTACGTGCCTCCTCGCCGCATCATCGAGGCGCCCCTCCCTGGGCCCGACCCGCGGACGGCTCACACCCCGGAGGAGTTCGTCGCGATGATGCGACAGTTGAAGGCCTATACGGGGCAGACCCTGCGCGGGGCTCAGGGCAGCGCCGGCAAGCTGGGTGAGCTGCCGAAGTCCACGCTGCACGACGCGCTGAAGAGCAAATCGCTCCCGAAGCCGCTCCTGCTCCGCCGCTTCCTGGAATCCTGCGGACTCACCTGCGAACAGATCGCTGTCTGGCAAGACACCCATAGCCGCATCGCCATGGAACATGTCTCCTAGATCTCCGGCCCCATCGAGCCGCCCCGGTGCCCTTTCGGTATCGGGGCGGCTCCGTCTCCGCAGCTTCAAGCCCCTCGACGACAGACGGTGATCGTCCCCGTGTGTCGCCGACCGTCTCCGGAAGGCTCTAGGGCTACATGATAATTACTGTTATCCTGTATCCATGGGTTCTGAGATCACGACACTGACCGGTACCGCCGTCGCCGCGTCCGCCGGCCACCCGGACCGCACCCGCGCTCTGGTCGCCGCGTGGCTCGCGGAGTTCCGCTCCGACAACACCCGGCGCGCGTACTCCCGCGATCTCGACCGGTACGCCGCGTTCCTCGCCGCGAACGGCGTGGCCGACGTCCTGGACACCCGCCGCGCCTACGCCGCCGCGTGGGCCGAGTCGATGCGGACCACCGTCGACGAGGACGGCGCACGCACGATCTCCGAGTCCACCATCGCCCGCAGGCTCTCCGCGGTGTCCTCGTTCCTGGCCTACGCCGCCGACGAGGACGTCGTCGAGGCGAACCCGCTGGCGAAGATGAAGCGGCCGAAGGTCTCCGCCGACGAGGACAGCGCGGTCTGGCTCGACAGGGCGCAGATGAAGGCATTCCTCGCCGCGGCCGCGCTGCACAGCAAGCGGGCGCACGCCCTCGCGGCACTGATGCTCACCACCGGCGCGCGCGTCTCCGAGGTCCTGGCCGCCGACGTCGCCGACCTCGGGCACACCGGCGGACACCGCGTGCTCACCGTAACCCGCAAGGGCGGCCGGAAGCAGAACCTCCCCATCGCACCGTGGGTCGGCCGTGTCGTCGACGAGTGGCTCGACGACCGCATCGAGGGCCCGCTGTTCGCCACTCAGGCGCGCGCCGGCGGGTACGGCCGACTCGACCAGCCCGCCGCGTTCCGGCTCATCCGCAAGCTCGCCGCGGCGGCCGGCCTGCCGAACGCCGAGCGGCTGCACCCACACTCGCTCCGCCACTCCGCCATCACTGGCGCACTGGAGGAAGGCGCGTCCCTGCGCGATGTGCAGGCCATGGCAGGCCACGCCGACCCCCGGACCACTGAGCGATACGACCGGATGCGCGGACGCCTGGACGCCTCCCCGGTCTACGCCCTCGCCGCCGCTCTCGCCGACTGACGAAGCCTCTGTGTGGGGCCATGACGTCATGAGCCCATGGCCTCACAACAGCTCTTGAAGGTTCCACTACAGGCCCGCGCCTACAGGAAAGCCCAGGTCTCCACCGGTACGTGTCTCGTCCGCTGGAAACCAGCGTCGCCCAGTCCGGCGACGGTCTGCGAACCGCCCCGAAGCCCGCCGCCGGACTGCAAGAGTGGCGCCCATGATGAGCATCAGGACGCACACGGGCCCGATCGACCTATGCGGTAGCTGCGGACAGCCCTGCTACCTCGACGAGGAAGACACCGAGTACGGCCCCCGTTGGACGCACTTCCTCGAGCAGTGGGACGGGGTCGGCTGCCAGTGGTGGCCGTTCGCCGGCAACCCGCTCGGCGCCAAGCTCGACCAGTTCTCAGTCGACACCATCCGCACGTGGTACCCGAACACCAACCCGGACCGGCATCACCGGTAGTCGCCGGCGCTTCCTGGCAGCCGCGCGCAGTGCTCCGACGCTATGGAGTCGCCACAATCCGGCACGAGCCCGCGGAACACGAGACGCCGGGAACGGGCGGGGTGCTCTGGAATCTCCGCCGCTGGTCAGCCCAGACCGGCACGGGCAGCGACGCACGCACCGTCTCAAGATGAAAATCGCGGAGGTGGCGAAGGTGGCGAACTTCGCCGCGATGGTCACATGACCTGACCGGAAGGTCATGGAGGTGCCCTGTTTCCGGCTAGGCCATGAAGGTGTCCTCCGGAGCGCCATGACAGACGGCCACACCCCAGGGGAGGGATCACCGCCACGGCCGCCGTAGCACCGCCGGTGAGGGCTCTCGGGAGTCTGGCGGGTTCAAAGCTTCGCGAGGACCCAACAGCCGCCTCACAGCCCCGCAGGGGCCCAGGGGAGGGACCTCGGCGCGCTCTCCGGCGCGGACCGCGGGGGATGCTGCTCGCCGCGTGTACGAGTTTGGAAAACCTGGCACCGGTCTCCACAACCTCTTAGCAACGTCCGAACCCTGCCGGGGACCGCTCCGAGATCTGACACCTGTTTGCATATCTTGCTGTCCATCACCCTCGGTGACATCAACATCAAGGGGCTGACCGTGACGTGCCGCGCGCTGGAAAGCAAGGGATAGCGCAGTGGAGCACTACGCCTCGGGCAGGCCCCTGAACTGCGGTAACGAGTTTTCGAGCAGGTCAAGCGGCATGACCCCCCGCTTTTGCCCCCTCTTTTCGGTGGTACCACCGCGCTCCGTTTTTTCAGACCCGAGCAAAGCGACGCCACCGCCGGCGCCACCAGACCCCCTTCATGACAGTGGGGTCCTCGCCGCGCCCTTCATGACAGTGGTTCGTCGGACCCGTGAAGCACCCGATACGACCGGACCCATGAAGCACCATCGACCCCGACCCATGGATGACCCCGATCCTGCCGAACCCCATGCAACCCATCACCCCAGCCCGCTTGCCTGACGACCCCTCGACCACCACACCTATGCATTACGCAAGATCACGGTTCGCGAGCCGCTGACGATACCTGGGTACATCCGCGAATGATCATCAGCAGAGGACCAAGGTATCTAACGACACGATCTTGGTCCGACCAGATCCGGATCGCGCCCTCGGCTCAATCCAGGGGGGCCTCACGCGCGCGTAGGCCAACACTCCGACCTGTCAGCGGCTCCTCCACGCGCACGTAGGCGGGGTGGAATGTGCCAACCGCACATGCGGGCACCCCTCCACGCGAGCGTAGCCGACGGGTGGTCTGTGCCGTTGTCCTCGACGTCCTGCGCCCTGGAGCCGCCTCCGGCGGGAAGAACTTGAACGGACGCCTACGGCGCGACCCTTGGCCCCTCCGGGGCGGCGACAGCACCTGCTGAAGTACGGCGCACTCCGCAACACCGATCTTGCCGTTGGTCACCGATCGGCAAGCCAGGGGCAAGATCGCGGTTCATGGCGAAATCTTCCGGCTCACGTTCCCGGTCGGGCCCAAAGATCTTGCTCGCTCTGCTCGCTCTGCTCGCCCTTTTCTCCAAAACCCTATGCGAAGACCCCCCCTCCGGGGGGTGGGGGGGTGTCTAGGCTTTATGAGGCTGAAAAGGCCGAGAAGAACGAGCAGAGCGAGCGCCATTCACGCTCAAAAACAGATAAACCCCCCTCAAAGGAGGGGGGTTGCTGAGGGGGGCTGTACCCCCCCGGGGGGGTGGGGGGGTCAGTCCGCGGTACCCCCCCCTTCGCCGGTGGATTCGTACTTGGCCACCGTCCACATGGCGACGTTTCGACTCGGGCCGCCGGTCGTCTCCCGGACCACGTAGTCGCCGTAGAACCGGCCCTTCCGTGCCCGGAGTTCCCTGCCCAGGGTCTTGTCCCCGAGGTACCGGTCGCCCTTGGAGGTGCGCGGGAACCGTTCGGCCCAGTCGCGTTCGGTGCTGTCGCCCTGGTAGGCCGCTTCGTCGTCCGGGATCAGCTCCCTGAGCCGCTTCGGTGTACTGCCGAACCGTTCGAACCAGGCGGCGAGGAACCCGCTCCAGGTGTCCATGTCCTCGTCGTGTACGTCGATCAGGTCGGCGTTCCCCATGAACCCCGAGATCCCGTGGTAGGCCAGGATGCCCCCGACCTCCTCGGCCCAGGGGGTGAACCCGCGCATCGGGTAGCTGACCTTCGGTGCGCCGTCGGCGGCCCACGCGCGGACGAGGATGAGCAGGGCCCGGACGATGTTCGCCCGATTCCGGCGTACCCACAGCAGGTAGTCCGGGATCTTGAATCCGGTCCGGCGGTCCGGGCGGGGCTGCTTCGGATCGATGTCGACCAAGGAGGACCGCGAGCCGAGGTCGCCGCCGAATCGGAGGTTCGTGCCGTTCACGAACCAGCACCGGTCGTTCGGGATCTCGACCTCGCGGCTCTGGCCCAGGATGCGGTCAGACCAGACAGACCGGGTGAGCAGACCGGCGAACGACGGGTATTCGATGATCCGGTCCGCTGGGACGTTGTCGAAGATGAGCACTGGCGACGTGCTCTCGCGGAGCATCGTCGTCAACTGCTTCCGCATCTCGGCGTCATCCTGCGGCCACGGGTACTGCCGGCCGCCGAACAGGATCTCCGGCGTCTCGGCGAGGAACGTCTTCCCAGAGCCGCGATCCGGAGCGGTGATCGCCGTGAGGGGCGTCGGGCAGGTCAGGCGCGGACGGATCACGTTCGTGAGCAGCGACGCGACGTAGTTCGCCAGGCTCGCAGAGCTGACCCACGGGAAGTCGGTGAGCATCCAGTTCAAGATGACGTCCAGCGAGATCCGGACATCCTCGGCGGTCGGGCGGTTCGGGATGGGCTTCACGGACAGGTGCCCCGCCAGGAACAGGCCCGTCGCTGGGTCGTATCCCGGGGTCTGCAAGACCGTCCCGTCCGGGCGGATGGCGGGGGTGTGGATGACCCCGCGGAGAGGTTCGACCCCTGGCCACTCGTACCGGGCGAGGATCGTCGAGCACGTCGTCGGCGACGGAAGCGCGCGCGCCGGCTCGCCATCGCTGTTCGTCTTGTACGAGAAGGTGTTATCCGACAGGAGCGCGCGCAGTCGGTGCTCGTTGACCTCGGACACCTTCGCCGTTTCGGCCGTCTCGGCGACGTTGACCAGGACGCCGTTCCGCTCGTACACGTGCGGGAGGACGCCGTCCGAGATGGCGTCGTGGACCGCGTGGATCGCCTCGACCTCGTTCGTGACGTCGATTCGGCGGAAGTGCGGCGGGACCGAGGACATCAGGTCCGGCCGCCCCGTGATCGCCTCGCGGTCGAGACCGAGGGCCGAGAGCATCCGGGTCGCGCCGCACTTCCGGTCGCAGTACAACGTCACGCGCCGCTTGCCCTCATAGGCCACGCCCGAGGCCTGCGCATTGCAGTGCGGGCAGCCGAACCGGTGCTCGACCTTCCCGTCCTTCCGCTTCGACTCCGTCCTCGACAGCGGAGTCGAGTGCGCGTCGATCCGCTCGGCCAGGCGCAGCAGCAGCCCCGCGATGCTCGCCGCGGAGTCATCGCTCTGCGCGCGCTGCGTCGGGATGGGGACGACGTTCCCGCCGGTGGCGTTATCGGTGCCGGTGGCCTTCATCTCGGTCATGCCGCGTGCCTCCGCTCTTCGCGCGGGCTCAGCACCCGGGGGTTCCGCTCGCCGCCGGCCAGGCCGGACCGGATCGTCGCCTCGGCCTCGGCGCGCGTGAATCCGCCGACGCCCCACCACCGCGCGGTCTCGTCGAGCAGCTGCTCCGCGACGGCCAGGCGGTCGACGACGCCGGCGCCGACGAGCCGACCGAGGGTGTAGGAGACCGAGTTCAACAACACGTTGCGGCCGCCCTGCGTACCCGGGTGCGCGCGCAGCTTGTCGAGCTCGCCGCCCATCGCGGCCTCGACCCACTCGCGGCCGACCGTCGTCGAGCCCGCCGACGAACTGGCGGCGGCCGCCGACCCCGTACCGAAGCCCCGCCCCTGGCTTGCCGCTTGTCCGTGAGTGCGGGAGGTGAGCAGCAGGAGGATCCATCCCGGGAGCGCGGTCGGCGCTCCGGAGTGCAGCGTCGTGTACCGCTTGCCGTTCACCACGGAGCCGGGACCGACGACGTATCCGCCCGCCGCGCGCGTGTCGATGCACCACCCGAGGTATGACGAGGGGTCACGGCGTGGGTCGTAGGCGGTGTTCCGGAGGTCGACGCCGTCAGGGGCCTGGTAGTACAAGTGAGCGCCGTTGCGGCCGGTCGTCACCTGGAAGGTGCCCCACTCGATCGAGGCGCCGCGTTGCTCGGCGAGGTAGGCGAGCATGTCCAGTCCGTCCCGTATCCCATCGGCGGGCGGAGGTGGCGTGTCCGGCTTCGGGACGTCGCCGTCGACGACCACCAGGCGCGAGGGACCGCACGCGATGCCGTAGCCGGTGGTGCGCTTCGGCCAGGACCGGATCACGTCCGGATCGACAGTCGCGCGGTGTTCCCAGTCGCCCCACAGCGGCGGCTTGTCGTCGGGTCGCAGCGGGTGGACGAACCAGCCGCGGCGGGCGGCCCACAGAGCAGCGCGGAGAGTGTCGGAGAGAGCCTCGTCGGCGGTCATGGGATCACCGGACCTACGCTGATCAGGGGAGACGTATTGAGTCTCGCCCCCGGAGGGGTTGCCCTGAGCAGAGGTTCTGGCTTTAGTGTTGGTGTCACCGATACCTCTCGTAGCGACAGGGTGGTCGGGTAGCAGCGGGTCGAGAGCGGGCTGTGCTCTCTCCGCACTTCAACTGATGCGGCGGTTCTCCCCGGCCAGGGAGGGCCGCCGCATCGGCACATTCTCAGGACTCGGAAATCAATGACTCGACCGGGCCCAAGCGTCAATCTCATCGCTGCGGTATCGCACGACTCGACCGTCCCGGATGAATACCGGGCCCTTTCCTTGCCGTCTCCACCGACACAGGGTGCGGGTGGTGAGGTGCAGGAGGTCGGCGAGTTCCTTCGGTCGCAGGTAAGAGGCGGTGCTGTCTGGCGTTGGCATCGTGTCAGTCCCCATCGTTCAGAGTCGCCGATTCGGCCTGAGGTGAGGGTATCTGCCCCTGATGACGAAGCGCCAGCACGGACACCCGCAGAGCCCTTCTGAGGCCCGTTCCCGTGGTGGTTCGTGGGCCCCCACTCGGATAGGGGCTCAGTTGCCACCAGGCAACCCCAGAGGGCACCTACTGGGCAACAGCGAGGCACTGTTGGGCACGGTTGTGCTTGGTTGCGCTTGGTTGTGCGTGGTTGGGAGCCTGATGGGAGCGAAGGTGTACCGCACAAGAGACAACATTTGGTTGCCACAATCCTCCACGAATTGCCACGCCTCATGTGCCGGAATGTGTCGCCGTACAACGGCTTGTAGCGCTCTACATCGCGTTGCCATGTTGAAAAGTAAGCAACGATGGGGGCGCAACACGCGGACCGAGGGGTGGGGCGTTGCGTAGGCGTGGCCGGCGACACGGCACGGCCGACGCGGGATGAGATGATCTCGCGGACGTCGGAGACGTCGGGCATACTGGACCCCAGTTCTGTGAAGGAACGTCGATCGTCTTCGGGCGGTCACCCAAGGTCGAGCGTTGCGAGCGCTCGACCTTTGGCGTTTGTAGAGCTAGTCCTCGACGCTAGCGGCCGGTGCAGCCTCAGGCGGGTCAATCTGTGAGGACAACGAGGTGTCGCCCCCGTGCAGCCGCATGAGCCCGGCTGCGCGAGCAACTTTTGGCGACGTGCTCCGCGCGAACCGCCTCGGCTGTGGCATGCGGGGCAGCGTTCCGAGCTGCGGTGAGCACCTGAAAGAGCCGTCGTTCACGATGCCTCTCCAATGGGGAGTCGGTCGTACATGAGCTCTACACGGTCGGTCGGCACGGTGACGCGGAGCAGCTCCATGGCGTGCGCGGTCTGGTCACGAGTCACTCGGTCGATAACCGCGAGCACGGACGTTGGCGAGGTGCGGAGGCCGGTAACCTCGGCTGGCGTGGGAGCTCGGAAACGGATGACCTCATCGACTTCCGCCGGCGGCCTGCCCACGCGGACCATAGCCGCATAAATGCCGCCGACTACCTTGTCGGGCCCTGTGAGACCGATCTGATCTGCAACGTCGATCGGGTACCACACCACTTGATAGTGATGCGTATCCGTACCGATCATCGCAGCGCGCCGGCGCTGGTGAACCTGGCATCCAGGTTCGAGGTTGAGTGCTTCGGAGACGTCGTTGGGGGCGGTGATGTTCTCCGCGCCGAGAACACTCATCACCCCGTCAACCCCGAGCTCTGCGGTGATGGTCTCCCACGGCCCTCGCGGTCCTGGCGTGAGTACCTTGCCGTAGCGACTCAACGGGATGCGGATGACGGGGGGACGGACGACAGTTCCGTGACGACCCAGTATTGAGACCAGCCCCTGAGCCTCAAGGAGCTTGTATGCCTGTCGCACGGTGTGCTGGTTGACTCCGCGTTGGTCAGCAAGATCTGTGATTACAGGAAGCGCCGATCCTGGCGGGTAAGCGCCCGCTTCTATCGCGGCACGGAGTTGTGCTGCGAGCTGTTGGTAGACAGGGATCTTCGCCATGCGAAGAACCATACCTCTAGAGGCTTGACTCATCTAGAGGCATGAGCGCATGCTGAGTCACAGCACTGAATCACCGGCCGTCGCAATCCCGTGACGTGCGACAGCGCCGGAGGGGCCTAATCCTCCGACGCCGTCTTGCCGGACCACTCCGCTAGTACCGGAGGAGCTCGACCATGCCCATTCTCGGGTATCCCGCACACCCCGAACACGACCAGGCCCCGCCGGCGTCGGTCGTGTTCGGCGTTTCCGGCTCGGCTCCCGAGCTCGGCCCCGTCTCGCCGGACCTGCTCGCCGACTTCCCCGCGGACTTCGTGTCCCGCGTCGAGGCCGGCGACTGGCACCTATACGCCCTCGACTTCGGCGCCAACGCCGTCCGGGCGCTCGCGATGTGGATCGACAACCCGAACGGCGAGGACTTCCCGCTGTTCGTGGTGAACGCGTCGTTCCTCACCGGCGACCAGACCGTCCGCGCGGGCCTGCGCAGACTCGTCGACGACGCCCTCGACCCCGAGGTCGAGCACGCCCGCTACACGCGCCTGCCTGTCGTCGACGTCGAGGCCCTGGCCGCGCAGCGGGCCGAGCGGTACGTCGACATGTCCGACGACGCGCTCGCGATGGACTACTCGGGGGTGTCGCTGTGAACGACACTCTTTGCCCGGAGCAGCACGTCGACGAGGCCCCGCTCATGGCCCTGATCAGCCTGCCGCGTACCCGCCCGGCCGTCGCCGACGCGCGCCGCTGGCTCACCGACATCCTCACCGCCTGGTGCGTCGACCGGGACCAGGTCGACGGCGCCGTCCTGGCACTGTCCGAGGTGTTCACCAACGCAGTGTTGCACGCGGCCGGTGACGGGCACTCCACCCTCACCGCGGCCCTGTGGCACGGCCACCTGCGCATCACCGTGTCCGACCCCGACCCCGAGACCCGTCCAGCCGGCGGCGGCGACGAGGAGCACGGCCGCGGCCTGCTCGTCGTGCGAGCCATCACCATGCGCCACGGCACGACCCGCACCGCGACCGGCAAGGTCGTGTGGTTCGAGCAGACGGTGACGATGGCCTACGGCTGCCCGGACTGCGGTCACCTTCCCGGCTGCGGCTGCGACTGCTGCCCCTACCCGCTGCCGGCGGCCGCCGAGGCACAACTGGTTGGGGGTGCGCGATGAGCACCCCGCAGACTTCCACCGACAGCCGGGACTCCGCCCGCACCGTGATCGCGATGTACCTGACTCCCGTCGGCGCGTACATCAGCGTCAGCGCCGACGGCGTGGACGAGGAGACGGGGCGGCCCCTGCGGGTCAGCGCCAGCTGCGAGGCATGCGGATGGTTGCAGTACGGGGAGCGCCACGCCCAGGACCACGTCCAGACCTGTCGGCGCCTGCCGCGGCGGCTGTGGCCCGAAGGCGGTGCCCGATGATCGTCTACGACGGCGACGCGCGGCACCTGATCGCCATCCACGAAGCCGGACACGCTGTCGCCTACCTGCTGCTCGGTCACCACGTGATCCGCACCGGGGTCAATGTCGTCAACAACGGCAACGGCACCGAGACCGCCGACGGGCTCACCCAGAATGTCGCCCTGAGCGCGACCGCCCTGGCCGGACTGGTCGCCACAGCGGCCGGCGAAGTCGCGGCCCGCCGATTCCTGGACGACGAAGGCCACCCCGATGCGGCCATGCACGCCCGCGACGGCGGCGTT
>Ga0136846_1243901_pt1 | contig 21131 bp, 25 predicted proteins | sample HopSoiMetagenom2_FD_96841 | JGI IMG/M metagenome (GOLD analysis project Ga0136846, IMG submission 96841) | Grasslands soil microbial communities from Hopland, California, USA - 2 Assembly 2016 (version 4) | ecosystem: Environmental > Terrestrial > Soil > Grasslands | place: USA: Hopland... | reverse complement strand
TTCGCCCGGGCATCCTCGACTAGCTTTCCGATCGCTTCCGGCCGCCGCTTGTTGGCGAGCGGACCCATCTTCACCCCATCTTCAAGGCCGTTGCCGACCTTCACCTTTTGGGTGCGCTCGGCAAAGCCCTTGATGAAGGCGTCGTAGATGCCGCTCTGGACGTAGAAGCGGGTCGGCGAGACGCAGACCTGGCCGGCGTTCCGGAACTTCTGCGGGACCACCATGTCGAGCGTCTTTTCGAGATCGCAATCGTCGAAGATCAGCACCGGCGCATGGCCGCCGAGCTCCATCGTGACGCGGGTCATGCTGTCGGCGCAAAGGCGCATGAGGTGCTTGCCGACATTGGTCGAGCCGGTGAAGCTGACTTTGCGGATGACGCGGCTGGCAATCAGGGTCTCGCTGACGAGCGCTGCGTCCCCATGAACTAGCTGCGCGACGCCGTTCGGGATGCCCGCGTCCGCGAGCGCGCGGAACATCTCGGTGCCGACGCCCGGCGTTTCGTGCGGCGGGCGGGAGATGACGGTGCAGCCGGTGGCGAGCGCTGCGCTGACCTTCTTCGCGAGAAGGTAGAGCGGGAAATTCCACGGTGTGAAGGTCGCGACCGGACCGACCGGCTGGCGAATGACTCGGCTGACCTGGCCCGCCGGGCGCACCAGCGTGCGGCCATAGTCGCGCTTGGCCTCCTCTGCGTACCAATCGAAGAGTTGCGCCGACGCCAGGGTTTCGAGCTTGGCCTCGTTGAGCGGCTTGCCCTGTTCCTGCGTCATGGTCGCCGCAATCAGGTCCGCGCGCTCCCGGAGCAGTGCCGCCGCCTTGTGCAGGATCGCGCCGCGCTTCTCGACATCCATGGCGCGCCATTCGGGCCAGGCGCGTTCCGAGGCGGCCAGCGCTTCCTCAAGGTCGGCCTTGGTCGCGTACGGCACAGCGGCAATCGGGCTGGCGTCGACCGGGTTGACGACATCATGGCTATCGCGGCCTTCGCCCGATTTCCAAACGCCGTCGATAAAGAGCTTGAGCGAGGTTTCGTATCCCATGCCGGGCCAAATAGGCTCGCGCACCGGCCGCGCCAAGTGTCGGCTAGAGTTCGTAACCGAAACGCTGCACCCACGGCGCGAGCATCGGAAGCGCGGGCTTCATCTGCTCGCGGTACTTTTCCCAGCGGCCGATGGAGCGGTCGTACAGCGGCTCCGTGACCTGGGCATAACTCGGAGTATTGATGAAGCCGCGTTCTTGCGCCGTCGACCGGTTGTCGAGGATGGCGTCGGTCCATTCCAGCCCCATGAACGCCGCCAGCGCGCGCATTTCGGGCTCCGCGTCCTCGACCAGCCGTTCGTAGCGAATGCGCTGGACGATCATCGGCATGATGCTCCGGCATTGTCCCCAGAACCGGAACATCTGGTCGTAAAGGTTGGCCGTCCCCTCCAACGTGGTGAAATTGAGCAAGCCGCCGTTGGGCTCGAACCGGGTCATGAAGCAGCTCAGCACGACGTCGCAGGGATGACGGAGCACGAACAGGAACTTGGCCGCCGGGAAGAGGCGATGGATCAAAGGTGCCTCGACCATCGCGAACGGTTGTTTGTCGACGAGGATTCGGTTGCCGAGGTCCGGGACATATTCCGCAGCCTGCGCGAAATACAGGTTGCGCAGGGTGTCGAGCTCGGCCTCGTCAAGATCGGCGATGCGCTCGTACCCGCCGATGCTTCGCGCGACCGCGTCGAGCATCGGCTTTTCTTCGGTCACGCAAATGTCGGGATGACCCATCAGCAAGGTATCGAGCAGCGTCGTTCCGGAACGAGGAAAGCCGACGAGGAACACGGGCTGCGGTTGGTCCGTGCGGTAGCTTGCGCGCTTCCAGCTGCGGACCCAGCGCCGGGTGGCGAGCTTGACGCGCTTGGCGAGCAGCTTCCGATAAGCGTCCGCGCGGGCTGCAGCGGCGTCCGGCGCGATTCCGACGTCGGCGTTCATTTCGACGAAGGCTTCGAACGCCGTTTCCGCATCGCCCATGCGGTCGCTGATCTGGCCGACCAGCTGAGCGCGCGAACCCGGGTCGGACACCTCGGGCGAAGAGCGCGCGAGTTCCAGCGCTTTCGGCAGGTCGCCCCGGCGGAAGGCGAGCCGCGCCTGAAGCAGCGGCAGCTCGACCAGGTCGGGGTCGGCGGCTTCGAGCTTGGCGACCGTGTCGGCAAATTCATCGATGCGGTTCTGCCGCTCGTACAGCTTGGCCATGGCGACCAGGCCGGGCGCGTGCGCCGGATCGATCGACAGTGCTTCCTTGAGCGATTCGAGCGCCTCCTCGGGACGTCCCAGCAGGTCGTTGAGGCGGGCGATGGTTACCCGGCAAAGCGGGTCGCGTGGATGCTCTGCGGCGTAGGCCTTGCACAGCTGCAGGCCCTGCTCGCCTTGGCCCGCGGCGATTTCCGCCTCGGCCCATTTTTCACGGAAGCGCTGCTGGTCGCGGCGCATCCGGAGCGACGTGGTCAGCGCCTCGACTGCCCCTTTCGGGTCGCCGGCGGCGAGCATGCAGACGCCAAGATTGCCCCAGCTTTCGAAGTCGCGCGGGTCTTCGGTGACGATCTCGCGGTAGACCTGCTCGCCCTGCTGCGGCTGGCCGCGGCGCACCGCGATCAGTGCGGACAAGCGCTTCGGCTCGAGCCCTGGCGCGTTCGTCTCCGCGAGCAGGGTTTCCGCATCGCCGAGCTGGTTGAGCCCAATGAGGACGCGTGCCAGCTCGAGCTTCGGTATCGGATCGCCTGGTGCGATCTTCATCGCTGCCCGGAAGTGCGGGGCCGCCTTGTCGAGCTCCATCCGGCGCGAATGGAGCAGGCCGACGAAAAGAGTCAGCCCGAAGTCCCCGGTCCGCTGCGCCAGCGCCTTCTTGGCAAGGCTGAGCGCCCGGGCGAAATCGCCGCGCCGCGCATGGTCGATGGCCTGCTGTCCAAGGTCGGGTACGGAACTCATAAGTCTCGTTTCGGTGTCGCGGCCGCCTAACGAGGTTCACTGACCCGCATCAATGACGGTTCGATGAATCGACGAACGCAGGACTGACGCGGCTATAGCCCGCCCGTCTTGAACGCACTCAACTGGGTCAGTAGGCCAGCCCAAAGGGAGATTGAGCGATGACGAAGCAGGACCTGGTGGCGAAAATGCAGGAAGGCCGCGCCTGGATCCCGGGTCGCCGGGTGAAGATCGAGTTCGGCGGAAGCGAGGGCGTGGTCATGCTCGATGGAGCGGGCGAGCAGGTCACCGAGGAAGATGGTCCGGCGGACACGACGATCAAGGTCGGCTGGGACGACTGGCAGCAGCTCGCGTCCGGTCAGCTCGACGGGATGACCGCGTTCATGATGGGCAAGCTCCGCGTCGAGGGCGATATGTCGAACGCCATGCAGCTGCAGGGCGTGCTCTCGAAGCTGAAGGACTGAAGCTCAGGCGTTCTGGACGAGGTGCAGCAGGCTTCCGTCCGGATCGACCAGATAGCCGATCCGCATTCCCGAATGCTGAAGCTTCGGCGGAACGAGCCGAGGCATGCCCGACTGTGCCTCGCGGATGCCAGTCGCAAGCGCGGCATCATAGAAGCGCTGGAGCTCGTCCAGGCGGAGGCAGGCGCCGAACGAGCTCTGTGCCGGATCCAGATCGGGGTAGGGGAAGAATTCCAGCGCGAGGCCGCCGCGCTTCAGGATCATCCAGCCGCTATCGCGCCATGTCTCGACGAAGCCGAGCGATCCATAGAAGCGCGACGTCGCGTCGAAGTCGCGTGACGGCAAGTTGGGCGTGGCGTGGTCGGCCATTTATTGCTGCTCCTTGACCCCGTTCGCGGCCATTCTATTGGCGGCGCATGCAGAAAATCTATCCCAGTGCGGAAGCGGCCCTGGACGGCCTGCTGTTCGATGGAATGACGATTGCCGCCGGGGGCTTCGGACTGTGCGGCATTCCCGAGCGGCTGATCGACGCGGTGCAGGCATCGGGGGTGAAGGACCTCATCATAGCGTCGAACAATGCCGGGATCGACAATGAAGGTCTCGGGAAGCTGCTGCGCACGCGGCAGGTCAAGAAGATGATCAGCTCTTACGTGGGCGAGAATAAGGAGTTCGAACGGCAGTTCCTGGCCGGCGAGCTGGAGGTCGAGTTCACGCCGCAGGGAACGCTCGCCGAGCGCATGCGCGCGGGCGGCGCGGGTATCCCCGGATTCTACACGAAAACCGGCTTCGGAACGCAGGTGGCGGAAGGCAAAGAGGTCAAGGAATTCGACGGCGAGAAATATATTTTGGAGCGCGGTATCCGGGCCGACGTCTCAATCGTTAAGGGCTGGAAAGCCGACGAGACTGGCAACCTCATGTTCCGCAAGACCGCCCGCAACTTCAACCTCCCCGCTGCAACGTGCGGGAAGGTGTGCGTCGCGGAGGTCGAGGAGATCGTGCCGACCGGAAGCCTCGATCCGGACTGCATCCATTTGCCCTCGATCTACGTGAAGCGCCTGATCCTCGGTGGGCCGTACGAGAAGAAGATCGAGTTCCGCACCGTGCGCGAGCGGGAAGCGGCCTAGCCCATGCGGCTCTACGTCACGCCAATGGCTCCAAACGCCGTTCGCGTGCAGGCGATCGCGCTTGAGAAATGCTTTCCGCTTGAGACGGTCGACGTCTCGCAAACTCTGAAGGGCGAATATCTCCGATTGAACCCGCTCGGGCAGGTACCGGCGCTGGAGCTCGACGATGGCGAGTTGATCACGGAATCGCGGACGATCGCCGAATATGTCGACGCCGTGTCGGGCGCTCCATACCTGTTCGGCTCGACGCCGGAGGAGCGCGCGCGCATCGGCATGTGGGAGCGGCGCGCCGAGATGCTGCTGTTCAATCCCAGCGTCGAATACGGCCATCATACCCATCCGATGTTCGCGCAGTGGATCCAGCAGCATCCGGAATGGGTGACGACGCTGGTACCGCAGGCAGTGCAGATTCTGGGCGTGATCGCCGACAGGCTCGAACACAGCCTGTTCCTGGCGGGCGATGAGGTCAGCGCGGCGGACTTCACCGCGGCGCTCGGCTATTTCGCGATGGTTGCGTGGGGCGCGATCCCAGCCAGCGACCGCGCACCGGTCCAGGCGTGGTCGACTGCGATGCTGGCCCGGCCGAGCATGGAACCGGTCCGGCAGGCCGCGCAATTGCTGCAAAAGGCAAGTGAACCTCAGGGGGTAGAAGTTTGATGGCGACGCAAGTCGAAACCAAGGGCTGGACCCGCGACCAGATGGCGGCGCGGGCCGCGAAGGAGCTGAAGGACGGGTTCTACGTCAATCTGGGCATCGGCATTCCGACGCTCGTCGCCAACCACGTCCCGCCGGGCATGACGGTCACGCTGCAGAGCGAGAACGGGATGCTTGGCATCGGGCCGTTCCCTTACGACGATGAGGTCGATCCGGACCTCATCAACGCCGGCAAGCAGACCATCAGCCAGTTGCCGCAGTCGAGCTTCTTCGACAGCGCGCAGAGCTTCGCGATGATCCGCGGCGGGCATATCGACTTGGCGGTGCTCGGCGGGATGGAAGTCGCGGAGAATGGCGACCTCGCCAACTGGATGGTGCCCGGCAAGATGATCAAGGGCATGGGCGGGGCTATGGACCTCGTCGCCGGGGTCAAGAAGATCATCGTCGTGATGGAGCACGTCTCTAAGGACGGCAGCCCCAAGTTCATCCCGGAATGCTCCCTTCCGCTTACCGGCAAGAACGTGGTCGACATGATCATCACGGACCTCGCCGTCTTCCAGCGGCCGGATCACGACAGCAATTTTCGGTTGGTCGAACTGGCCCCCGGCGTCACCCGCGACGAAGTGCGCGCAAAGACCGGCGCTAAGTACGACGAATGACGAAGACGGACAGCGAGAAGGTCGCGCTAACCGCGGCGCTCCTCGGCGTCCTGATGATGCTTTATTCGCACCTGTCCTACTATTTCCACCTCTGGCCGAGGTGAGCGGGCCTATTTCGCAGCGCTGACTTTCACGGCTGCCGTCCGCACTGCCGGAACGGTCGTTCCCAGCGCGGTCACGGGCTGATGCCCGGCCTGCTGCAGGAGGGCCTTGCACGCGGCATCCACGACTGTCGCCGGATCGGTATTGCTCCCGGGGAGCGCGGTGCATGCGGACGCATTGCCCTGCGCGTCGACGAAATACGCGAGCTTGACCGCGACCGGTCCCTGAGTGCCCGCCGGAAGCTGGCTGACCGTCACCTCGAGGTCCGGACCAAGGTCGCGCTGGAGGCTGGTGCCGTCCCGGTCGGGACGAGCCCAGACGATCTGGCTGCGATAGACGCCGTAGGCCCGTTCTCCATTTGCACCTGATGCGGGAGTGAATTGCGCCCGCTTCATCGCGACCCAGCACGCCTGCCGGTCGAGCATTTCATAGCCGCTCGATTTGGTGATCTTACAGTCTGCGGCCTTGCCGCTCTGGTCGACGATGACATCGAAGCTGGTGACGCCCTGCCATTCGCGCTCGAACGCCTTGGTCGGGTAATCGTCGACGGTGAACCAAGGGAGCGGACTTGCCGAAGTCGCCGCGATTACTGAACCCGCGAGAAGGAAAACACCCATGACGGCCTCCTGGACTTGGAGGCGCGACGATATGCCTATACGTCGGTGGAGACCACAGGATTCCGCGTCCGATGAAAGCATTGCTGTCGCGAGAGCCGGGCGGACCGGAAACCCTCCAGATCGAGGAGGTTGCGGACCCTGTTCCAGCCACGGGCGAGCTGCTGGTCCGCGTACGGGCCTGCTCGATCAATTACCCGGACGTCCTGATCATCGAGGACAAGTATCAGCTGAAGCCGCCGCGGCCGTTCGCTCCGGGTAGCGAGATCGCCGGTGAGGTCGAGGCCGTGGGCGAGGGCGTCAGCCGGTGGAAGCCCGGTGACAGGCTGATCGCGGCGACCGGTTACGGCGGCTTGGTCGAGAAAGTTGTCATCCCCGCCGATCGAGCCATACCGCTGCCTGACGAACGCAGCTTTGAGGAAGGCTCGGCGCTGTTGCTGACTTACGCGACCGCGATCCACGCTTTGATCGATCGCGGGCGGTTGCAGGCCGCGCAGACCTTGCTGGTGCTCGGCGCATCAGGCGGGGTTGGCATCGCCGCGGTCGAGATCGGCAAGGCGCTCGGCGCCAAGGTCATCGCCGCCGTATCGTCCGAAGAAAAGGCACAGGCCGCGCGCGACGCGGGCGCGGATGAGGCAGTCGTCTATCCGGCGGATGATGCCCATCCGCGGGCCCTGTCTGAATTGTTCAAGACCGCAGTCGGGCCGAGCGGCGCCGATGTCATTCTCGACCCCGTCGGGGGCGAATACAGCGAAGCGGCACTACGCAGCATTGCCTGGGAAGGGCGCTTCCTGGTGGTCGGATTCCCAGCGGGAATCGCCAAGCTTCCGCTCAACCTGACGCTGCTCAAGAGCTGCGACGTATGCGGCGTGTTCTGGGGCGCATTCGTTGCGCGCGACCCAAAGCGAAACGCCGCACATGTCGATCAGCTGTTTCGCTGGTGGGCGGAAGGAAAGATCGCTCCGAAGATCAGCGCCACCTATCCGCTCGAACGGGGCGGTGAGGCGATCGCCGCGCTTCGCGACCGCAAGGCCATTGGCAAGCTCGTGGTGACGATGTGAGCAGCGAGCGGGTTCCTTCGACATTGATCTTCGTCGAGGCGGGCGATGCCCTCCTGATGTACGCTTCCCCGGACAATGCGGGTCAGTGCCCGCATTTGAGGGCATTCGAGGAGAAGGCCTCGCTCGTCGCGTACGGCTCCGACGGAGCGCCATACCGCGTGCAGCATTCTGCAGGCCGGCTGTCTTTCGAAACGACGGATGCGTCTGCCCAACCGGAAGCGCTCAAGGAAGTGCTGCTTCGCTATTTCGAAGCTTGCGAGGACCCCGCCGACGCGCAGGAGCCATTAGATGAGCTAGTCGCGCGCGCTTGGACCATTGAATGCGATTATCGGCGGCGGTGCGGTTCCGAGGATGAAATTGCGCGCAGGAAAATGCCGTGGTGGGGTCACATCATCCTCATCGGGGTGCCGCTGCTGGCGCTTTATTGGGCGCTTCGTCACCGATAGCGCGTTGCCCTTGGGGCTGGGCCGCCCTATCTCGCGACCGAAACATCCGTGGGGAACGCATGACCACCTTTGACGACCGCGAACGCGCCTTCGAGACCAAGTTCGCGCATGACGAGGAAATGAGATTCCGCATCACCGCGCGCCGCAACCGCCTGCTCGGCGAATGGGCCGCTCGGCAGATGGGCCTGAGCGAAGCCGAAACGGAATCTTATGCAAAGGACGTGGTCCGTTCCGACTTCGAGGAAGCTGGCGATCATGATGTGGTCCGCAAGGTGCTCGGCGACCTCACTGCCGCCGGCATCGAGACCGACGAGGCGAGCATTCAGGAAGCGCTGCGCAACAAGGAAATCGACGCGCGCCGCCAGATCATCGAGAGCACGAACCTATGACGGGATTTGGCCTGTAATGCCGATGGCCGCATCCGAGATCGAGCGGCTGATCAAGGCGGCCATTCCCGATGCGGAGGTCACCATCCGCGACCTCGCCGGGGACGGCGATCATTATGCGGCGCGCGTCGAGAGCGCGAGCTTTGCCGGCATGAGCCGCATCAAGCAGCACCAGGCGGTTTATGCCGCGCTCGGGGGGCGAGTAGGGGGCGAACTTCACGCGCTGCAGTTGGAAACGGCAGCGCCCCAACCGGAGAATATCTAATGTCCGCCAACGACCGCATCGCCGAGCTCGTCAAGAACAACGACGTCGTGCTCTTCATGAAGGGAACGGCCTTGTTCCCGCAGTGCGGCTTTTCTAGCCGCGCGATCGCCATCCTCGACCGGCTCGAAGCCAACTATGAGACGGTGGACGTGCTCCAGGATCCGGAGATCCGGCAGGGCATCAAGGAATATTCGGAATGGCCGACCATCCCGCAGCTTTACGTGCGCGGTGAGTTCGTCGGCGGATCGGACATCATGATGGAGATGTTCGAGAGCGGTGAGCTCCAGGAGCTGCTCGCACAAGCTGCATAAGAAAAGGGGCGGCTGTTCGCGGGACCAGAGAACCGCTTGAGCCGCCCCTTTGGTTTGGCGTGGAACCAAGTGGACGCGATAATAGTAGCAATGCGCGTGCCAATTCAAACAAACGGCAGATTTCTGTCATAATTTAGAGGGCGAGGATTCCGGGTTGGCGCAGAAGCGTAAAATTTCCCGACGCATTTCAGCGCCGTCGATAGCTGATGGCACTTTGGCCCTCCTGCAGGGTTGGACGAGCAAATGAGCCGCGACGACCAAGAACTGCCCCGCTCGGGCGGGCCGAAGCTCTTCTGCGACCTGACGCAGAGCTGGTCGGATGTCGGCGGCGGGGTCCGCACCTACCTGCTGCACAAGCGACGGCACATCCTCGAAGCCACGCCGCACAGTCACCTCATGATCATTCCCGGCCCGCAGGATGCCGTCATCGAGGAAGACCGCGCGATCACGGTCACGATCGCTTCGCCCAAAGTGCCCGGCAGCCCACACTACCGGTTCATGCTGCGCAACCGCGCGGTGAAGAACGCGCTGGAGCGGTTCCGGCCGGACCTGATTGAAAGCCAGGACGCGTACAATCTGCCGTGGTCGGCAATCGGTCACCGCAAGCGCTATCCGCAAACGGCACTGGTCGCTGCCTACATGACCGACTTCCCGACCGTTTATTGCGAGCGGCCGTTCTCCAAAATCATCGGGAAGACGCTGGGAGGCCTGTGCGGGCGCATATGCTACGCCTACTGCGGCGCGCTCTACCGCCGCTTCGATGCAGTGTTCGGGCTAAGCGAAAATGGCGGGGCGGCGAAGCTCCGGGCGCAGGGCGTCGAGAATGTCGATATCGTCCCGCTAGGCGTAGAGGTCGGGGAGTTTGCGCCGGCGAAGCGCGACCCGGCGCTGCGGCGCAAGCTCGGCCTGGCCGACGACCAGCCGCTGCTGATCTACGTGGGACGCCTCGACGGTGAGAAGAAACCCGACGTTGTCGCGGAGGCCTTCCGCAAGCTGCCAGAAGCGCTTGGCGCCAAGCTGGTCCTGCTCGGTGAAGGACCGCTGAAGGAGCAGATCGCGTCGTTCGGCGACAAGCGGATTATCATGCCAGGCTATGTCAGCAGCCGGACCGAGATCGCTCGCTGGCTGGCTAGTGCCGACATCTATGTATCCGGGATGGCCGACGAGACCTTCGGCGTATCGATCGTCGAAGCCCAAGCGTCAGGCCTGCCAGTTGTCGGCGTTGAAGCCGGCGCCATGATCGACCGGGTCGACCAGACGGTTGGCCGCCTGGGGCCCGTCGGCGATTCAGACGCGATGGCGCGCAACATCCTGGACATCTGGGCATCCGATCACGCGGCGATGTCCGCGCGGGCCCGCACCCACGCGCTCCAGTTCAGCTGGGACCGCAGCATGGAGGACCTGTTCGGATCGCTTTACCCGGCAGCCTTCGCACGGCGGGCCGAAGCAATGGCTACTGCAGCGGCTAGGGCTTCTGGACGCCTCGTGCGGGCCTGAGGTCAGCGCGGGTTCACCTTCCGAGCCGCACAGCCTAGGAGGAAGCCGAGGGGAGCTTTTTCCGAATGATCCTGCCGTTTGCGTTACTTATTGCTACCCAGGCCGCTGGCGCCAATGCGCCCGCGCCGGGCGGCGCCGACTGCAACGCCCACATGGTCGAAATCCCGGTGATGGTGACGTCGAAGGGCCTGCCGAAGGAGACCAAGGTCAAGATCTGCGGCAAGGTTGGACAGACCGAAGCAGACTGGGCTCGAACGCTCCGGGACGCGCTGGCGAAGGTCGAGGCGGACGCCCGAATGTCAGCCTCGGTCAAGGAGCAGATCATCGGCGGGCTGAAGCTGGAAATCGCCAACCTGCCATCGGCCGGGTCCAGCGCGAAGGCTTCAACGCCAATCATGGGAACAAGGCCGGAGTCAGCTGCGCCGATCGTGGCGAACGCTCCGGCTCCCATCCTGCCTAAAGGCGCTGATACCGGGCGCGTCGAATATTCCGCATTGCCCCCGATGCCGGCGCCGTTGCCGGCGGCGACTGCCGTCGTTGCGGCGAATGCTCCGCCGCCGCTGCCGGCGCCCAAGCTGTCGTTTCACTGCCTGTCGACCAACAGCATTGGGCGTGAGGGGCCCTGCGACGCGCTGGAGCGCGACACGGTTGTGACGGTGAAGGCCGACGAGGACCTGCCGAACGGGACCAGCCTGCGGTTCCTGCGGCGTGGCGACAATCGCGCCGAAGTGGACCTCGCGCCGCTGCGCCGTGGCCAGTCGCAGCGCTTCGCCTTGCCGGCCAAGGTTTGCCAGGGCGTCACTGGGAGCCGCATCGAAATCCAGGTGATCCGGGCAACCGTCAAAGCACCGCAGGTCGTCGATACGCGTGGCCCGTACGAACTGACCTGCTAAGCGGGCGCGGTGGACGCACCTTACGCGAAGCTGGACCAGATCGAGCCGGGCATCGCCCGGGTGCTTGCGCACAACCCGTCGGCGTTCACTTATTACGGCACGCAGACTTATCTGGCCGGCGAGTCAGAGGTCGCCGTGATTGACCCCGGGCCTGACCTGCCGGAGCATCTCGACGCGCTGGAGGCGGCGATCGGGGGGCGCAAGGTCGCGGCAATCATGTGCACTCATACCCACCGCGACCATAGTCCCGCGGCCGGCCCCCTTGCTGAGCGGACGGGGGCGCCAATCATCGGCTGCGCACCGTTGACGCTGGAGACGGTCGGGCCACGCGCCGATGCGGCCTTCGACGGCGATTACGCGCCCGACGTAGTGCTCGAAGATGGCGGCTCGATCGCGCTAGACGGGGAGCAGATCGTAGCCGTCACCACGCCCGGACATACCTCCAACCATCTCTGCTTTGCGTATCGCGGCGCGCTGTTCAGCGGCGATCATGTGATGGGCTGGTCGACGACGGTCGTGGTGCCGCCCGACGGAGACATGGCTGCCTACATGGCTAGCCTAGATAAGCTGAGGCAGCGCGATGACCACATCTATTACCCTGCGCACGGGCCAGCCGTAGACCGTCCGGAGCAATATGTGAGGCACCTGATGGGCCATCGCATGCAGCGCGAGAAGCAGATCCTGAAGCTCATTGCGGGGCAGGCGAGGGATATCCCGGGCATCGTCGCCAATGCCTATCCCGGGCTCGACCCGAGGTTGGTCGCGGCCGCAGGCGGCTCGGTCCATGCACACCTGCTGGACCTTGAGCGCCGCGGCCTCGTTGAACAGCAGGAAGACCGATGGACCGCGACCGCCTGAACAAGCCGCTGATACTCGCGATGGTCGCCGTCGCGCTGATCCTTGGCGTGCTGGTCGGCGTGACTACCGGGATCGCCGACCGCATCTTCGGTGGCCCAAATCCCAAGACAATCGCCAGCGCGAGTTTGGAATCGATGCGCGCGCAGAACCGGCTGGTGGCGTTCGTCGCGCGCTACGTGTCGGTGGTGACCAGCGAGCAGAACCGGCTCGGTGGGCTGATAAGCTCGGAGCGCACACTGATCCTCCCGGGCGATGTCCGGTACGAACTCGACCTGTCGAAGCTCGAGGCGGATGACGTGACCTGGGACGCGGCAAGCCATACGTTGAGAGTACAGTTGCCGGAGATCGAGGTCGCCGGGCCTGACGTCGATATCAATTCGGTCAAGGAATATGGCAGCGGCGGCGTTCTGTCGGCGCTGACTAACGCGAACCAGCAGCTTGACCAGGCCAACCGCGACCGCGCGGTCGCTGATCTGCGCAAGCAGGCGACGGGCAAGGTGCCAATGCAGCTGGCGCACCAGGCCGCGCGGCAGGCGGTCGAGCGAAGCTTCGCGATGCCGCTGGTCGCGGCCGGCATCAAGGACGCAAAGGTCGTCGCGCGCTTCCCGACTGAAGGCACCGACGATCCTAGTTACATGGACCTGTCGACCCCATATGAAGAGGCGATCAAGCAAGCGGACGAGCGCAAGGCCGCTCAGGGGAACCGATGACCGTTCAGACGCAATCACTCAAAGGCTTGGACCTGCTCGGCGAGATCGAGCGGCTGAAGCGCGAGCGCAATGCGGTGATCCTTGCGCATTATTACCAGAAGCCGGAGATTCAGGACCTCGCGGACTTCGTCGGCGACAGCCTGGACCTGTCGCGCAAGGCGGCTGCGACCGACGCCGACGTGATCGCCTTTTGCGGCGTCCGCTTCATGGCGGAGACGGCGAAGATCTTGTCGCCGGAGAAGATCGTGATCCTGCCGGACATGGACGCCGGCTGCTCGCTTGAGGACAGCTGCCCGCCGGACCAGTTCGCGGCCTTTCGCAAGGCGCATCCCGATCATATCGCGCTGACCTACATCAACTGTTCGGCGGCGGTGAAAGCGCTCAGCGACATCATCGTCACCAGCTCATCCGCGCAGGTCATCCTCGACCAAATCCCGAAGGACCAGAAGATCATCTTCGGCCCCGACCGGCATCTCGGCGGCTACCTGTCGCGGACGCTTGGGCGCGAGATGCTGCTGTGGCCGGGCGTTTGCATCGTCCATCAGGCCTTCAGTGAGACGGAGCTGCTCAAGCTCAAGGCCGAGCATCCGGGCGCTCCGGTCGCGGCGCATCCGGAATGCCCGCCGCATATCGTCGATCACGCCGACCTTGTCGGATCGACCAAGGCCATCCTCGACTTCGCCCTGACATCGCCAGCCCAGACCATCCTGGTAGCGACCGAGCCGCACATCATTCACCAGATGCAGAAAGCAGCGCCCCACAAGACCTTCATCGGCGTTCCGGGCGGCGACGGGAACTGCAACTGCAACATGTGCCCGTACATGGCGCTGAACACGCTCGAGAAGCTTTACGTAGCGCTGCGCGACCTCGAGCCGCGGATCGAGCTAAGCCCGGAGATTATGGACCGCGCGAGGGTGCCGCTCGAGCGGATGCTCGAGATGGCGGGCCGCACCGTCGGCGAGGGCGATGTCGGCAAGCCTATCGTTGCGGAGCCGACCAGGATCGACCCGCGGATCAGCGGCGACTGAAGACCCGCGCCGAAGCGCGGGCCACATTCCGGATTACTTGCCCTGCGGCTCGCCTGACGGAGCAGACTGCTGCCCGTTGCTGGCGACAGGCGCCGGGACCTCGATGGTCCGGCAGATCTTGCGGTTGCCGAGGCGCGAGTACGGGTTTTCGTCGACCTGCTCGCAGACGCGCTTCTTGATCATTTGGGGCTTGGCCGGCTGGGCCTGCTCTTGCGCGGAATTCTGCGCAGGGGTCTGGGTGGCCTGGGCGAACGCCGGAACACTCATCGTGCCAAGAATAGCGAGCACGACCAGAGACTTACGCATAATTCACTCCTCGGGATTCGGGGAAACGGGGGCTATAAGCAGGAAAACCTAGGTTAGGAAAGCTGATTTTCCCATGAATGAACAAGAGCGCGCATTAACTCGTCACGCGACTTCGTCAGTGTGTCCCTGGAAGGCCACGGTTCAACGTAACCGACTGGTTTGTGGAAACCGGTGGGCGCAACAACCGTTATAGTGGCGAAACCAAGTTCAACCTGGGGAATGCAAAAATGAAATACGTCGGAAAACTCGCAATGGCCGTTTCGCTCGCGGCGACGACGGCGACCTCTTTCTCGGTCCCGGCCGACGCTGCGACGCGCCGCCATCATTACTACAGCCGCACGCATTATTCGTACAAAGTCTGCCGCCGTTCGAGCGGAACCACAGGCCTCGTTGCCGGCGGTGTCGGCGGCGCGCTCGTTGGCCGTTCGGTCCTCGGCCATGGCCTGCTTGGCACCGCCGCTGGCGCGGTCGGCGGCGCTGTTGCCGGTCGGGCGATCGACCGCAGCATGACGGCGCATCGCCGCTGTCATTGGGTCCGTCGCTAGTCCAGTAGCTGGCGGGGATGCCCGCCACGCCAAATCGATTTGAGCCAGTGCGTCCGCGCGATCGTGCGGTCGCGCTGGCTTTTGTCGTTCTGGTCCAGCTCGCGCTCGGCTTCGCGCTCTTGCGTGGCCTGCGGCTCGATCTCGCCCGGCCCGTGGACGTCGTGCAGCGCCTAGTCGAGATCGGCCTAAAGCCACCACCGCCCGTGGTGCAGATCGCGCAGAAGCCGAAAAAAGCGGAGCACCGGCCAGAGGCGGCGCCAAAGGCGGCGCCGGCTCCGGCTCCGATTGGAGGATCGCCAGGCCCGGTGCCTGCCCACGCGCCGCCGAGCGTCACGCCCATCGTCGCCGTAGCGCCGACTGCCGCCCCCTCGGGCGGCGGGACGGGATCGGGTCCGGCATCCGGCAACGGAGCGGGCGGCGGGACCGGCGGCCAGGGCTATGGGGGAGACGATGGCGGCGGCGCTGATCTCGAGCTCATCTCCGGCGAGATCCGGGATTCGGATTATCCCAAGAGCCTGAGGAATGCGGGCGTGAGCGCTCACGTGACCGCTACCTTCACCGTCCAGGCTAACGGGAGGCCGACCGCCTGCCATGTCTCACGCCCAAGCGGATTTCCGGAGATGGATGCGCGGGTCTGTCAATTGATCGAGAAGCGCTTCGTCTTCCGTCCCCGGCTCGACCGTTCGGGAAGGCCGGTTCCAGAAGAGGTCGATTGGGACTGGGAGGCAGGCGATTAAGGTTCGCGGGTCAGTTCGCCGTCAACCACCGCGCCGGCCGCATGATGCTTGTCGAGGTGGCGCTTGATGATGTTCAAATTGCGTGAGTTCGACCGGAAGAAGAAGTCCGGGACCGCGCCCACGAAGGGTATCAGGCCAAGCAGGAAGTCGATGCCGACGTTGCCGGCCATGCGGCCCATCTGCCACTTCGACATGCCGAGGTTGCGCGCTTCCCACACCATGTAACTGCCAAGCGCCGCGCCCGCGATGTCACCGACCCCGGGTATCAGGTCGAGGATGACGTCGAGTCCGATCGGACGGTCCAATCCCGGAATGACGAACACGCGCTCGAGGATCTTCTCCATCGCTTCCACGCGCAGCCGAACGGAGGCCGGGTCGGTCCCGAGGCTCGGCAGGGAAAAACGGTCGTTGGGCGAGGTCACGATCCTCCGGGGCTCAGCTTCTGTTCCAGGTCCGACAGCGTATGGAGCGCGAACCGGTTCCCGGCGAACCCCTGGATGCGGCTCGAGACCAGCGACCATCGAACGGGGGCGGCAAGCGGAATGAACAACTGCGCTTCATCCATCTTCGCCGCCGCCTGGGTGAGCAGCGCATAGCGTTGCGCGGGCACCAGCGTGTCGCGCGCTGCATCCAGCAACGGGTCGATGTCCTTGTCGCACACCGGCACGAACTCACAGCGGAACTGGCGCAGGAACCAGGCGGGCGAATTTGACGGTGCGACCGCATCGATGAGCTTCAGGTCAGACGCAGCGACTGTCTTCGCGCGCTCCACATTGATCCCGATCCCGCCCCAATCGAGCACCAGCCGGTTGAACAGGATATCCGATCCAGGGCCCGCGGGTAGGAAGATGCGGAGGGTCGCTTTCTCAGCCCCGAACTCGCGCATGGATTGGGCAACCAGCCCCGCGCGGCGCTCCGCAAGGGCGGTCGCTGCCCACCCAGGCGCAGTGGGCGAGGGGACACCGTCGAGACCCGGTTCCAGGACCGTGACTCGCGGGGCGAGCCCGGGGACACGAAGAGCGTCCACGAGGGCGTCGCGGTCGATCGCCTGGCTGAGCAGCTGGCGGACCGACGCATCGTCGAGCGGCGTGCCCGCCCGCGTCGGCACAAGGCCGAAAAGGCCCGATGCCGGATCGAAGCGGAGGCTGTTGCGCGGTAGCCTGGCGCGCTGGGCCAGCGGCAGGTCGGCGAACGTGCCGCCAAGCACCAGGTCGGTATTCCCGGCCGTGAACGAGCGGATGGCCTCGGCGGCAGGGGCCGCATTCAGCACGACCTCGTCTTTCTGGGCGCCTTCGTCGTCTCCGGATGCGATCTCCCGCGTCAGGCGGAGCGCTCCGCCTTTCTCCGGCTCCGGGCTGAGGCGGAAGGGCCCGGTCCCCACTCCCTCCCGAACGATTGCGAACTCCGGCTGCGCCAGGAGGCTGAGCATGTTCGGGCGCGGGGCGCGAAGGCGGATCTCGATGACCCTGTCGGTCATGGCGACGATGTCGTCGATTGCCCCGACTGTGTCCTTGAGCGGATTTACGCTGCCCGGCGCCAGCGATCGCTTCAGGATTCGGGCGACCTGCTGCGCGGTGACCTTGCGTCCTCCCGACCAGTTGGTCGACGCGATGCGGAAGATGTAGCTGAGGCCATCGTCGCTCACCGTCCAGCGTTCCGCGAGGCCGGGCACGATGTTCCCGGTGGCATCGAGCTGGACGAGGCCCTGGCCGACGCTGCTTTCGAGCACTGCGTCGGGCGTGGTCATGACTGTAAGCGCGGGATCGCGGACCTTCGGCGTCGAGCCGATGACCGTCACTTTGGCCGCCCCTTCGGGTGACGGCCGGCACGCGGCCGGGATCAGAGCCACGGCGGCTAGGACGAGCAGGCTCAGCGCACGCATGCCGGCTGTTTAAACGCAAGCATGGGTTCAGCAAGCATCTGGATATATCGGCGGGACTGTCTTACTTAGATAAGGCAGCAACGCGAGTCCGCGGGAATGAGGATGGCCGACAGGGACGGAATCTGGAGCCGCGGCGGAGCGCCGGTCGAGGAATTGCCGGATCCCTTTGAGCTGGACGGGCACTATCAGGACGTCCAGCCCGAACTTCCGCTGCCCAAGCCGCGGCCGCGCCGGCGCCGGTGGGTAATCGGGCTCTACCTCTTCTCCGGCTTGTTCGCGATCACGCTAGCCTGGCTGATCGTCACGGCACCCCTTTCGCGAGCGCTCGAGCCACTCGCCGATCCGGCGCTGCTGCTCGTTTCGGCCGACGGCCACGCCATTGCGAGGCGAGGAGCGCTCAAGGAAGCGCCGGTCGACGTCGACAAGCTCAACCCGCTGACGCCTGCCGCGTTCGTCTCGATCGAGGATCGCCGTTTCTATCACCATTGGGGCATCGACCCGCGCGGGATTGGTCGCGCCATCGTCGCTAACGCGCGTGGCGGCGGCGTGCGCCAGGGCGGAAGCACCATCACCCAGCAGCTCGCCAAGACCAGCTTCCTCAGCGGCGACCGAACCATCAAGCGCAAGGCGCAGGAAGTCATCATCGCTTTCTGGCTGGAAGCGTGGCTGACGAAGAAGGAGATCCTCTCTCGCTACCTGTCGAGCGTCTATTTCGGCGATGGCGTCTATGGGCTGAGGGCTGCTTCGCACCACTATTTCAATCGTGAGCCGGAAAACCTCAACCTGGCACAGTCGGCGATGCTCGCGGGGATGGTCCAGGCACCGTCCCGGCTCGCGCCTACCAATCATCTCGCGGCCGCGCAGGCGCGCGCCAGGCTGGTGCTGCAGACCATGGCCGAAACCAGGGCCATAACGCCGCAGCGCGCTCGTGCCACCGTGCCGGCCCGGCCGGTTGGGCAGCAATTGCACATACCGAGCGGGACCTATTTCGCGGACTGGGTCACACCGTCGGCCAACCAGGCGTTCGATGCCGACTTCGGTGAAGTGAAGGTCAGGACGACGCTCGACTGGGACCTGCAGAGACTGGCGGTTCGCGCCGTGGGGCGGGCCCCGACCGATGCACAGGTGGCGCTGGTCGCCATGCGCCCGGACGGTGAAGTGGTCGCGATGGTCGGCGGCAAGAACTACCAGGAGTCGCCGTTCAACCGCGCCGTCCAGGCGCAGCGCCAGCCGGGGTCTGCGTTCAAGCTGTTCGTCTATCTCGCGGCGATGCGCGCGGGATGGACGCCGGACAGCCTGATTGATGACGAGCCGATCACCATCGACGGCTGGACGCCGGTCAACAGCGACCGGATCTATCGCGGCAAGATCACCCTGCGTGAGGCGTTCGCGCGGTCCAGCAACGCGGCAACGGTGCGGCTGAGCGAGGCTGTCGGACGCGGTAACGTCATCCGCGCGGCTCGCGATCTCGGCATCACTGCTCCCTTGCCGGACAAGCCGAGCCTTGCCCTTGGCACGGCGCAGGTCAGCCTGCTGGAGCTGACCAGCGCTTATGCCGCGATCATGAGCGGCCAGTTCCCCATTGCCGCGCGAGGCCTGCCCGACCAGCCGGAGGAGGGCATCGGCTCATTCTTCAAGCCGGGGGGCTCGCTTAACCGGCAGCGCGACCAGGCGCCGATGCTCGACCTGCTCTATGCCGCGGCAAACGACGGCACCGGCCGGCGCGCCGCGCTCGCTATTCCGACGTTCGGCAAGACGGGCACGACCCAGGAGAACCGCGACGCCCTGTTCCTTGGCTTCGCGGGCGACCTGGTGGTCGGCGTGTGGGTCGGCAAGGACGACAACACCAGCCTTGGCAAGGTCAGCGGTGGGACGCTCCCCGCGCAGATCTGGCACAATTTCATGGCCAGCGCGGTCGCCATCGACCACCGCCGCGGCCCCGCGCTCCCCGCCGAGTTCCACGTGCCGCAGCGGCGCCAGGACGAAAGCAAAAGCCCGCTGCCGGACGACTGGAGCGACGCCACGAAGGACCTGCGCAACGTCGCCGATTGGATCGACGGCCTGGTCGGCGGCTGACAGGGCGCCCGTCCTGACAAAAAGTTAATGTTAAGAAACCCGCCGCTTTAAACGTTTCTAAACCCTAACGGCCTAGTTTTCCTCTCAACCTACGCGGGGTTTGGGTCTGCGCAGGTGGGGTAATGCTCCGCAAGCGGAGTCTTTAGGAGACCAGAAATGGCCAAGTTCATTAAGCTGATCAAGAATTCGAAGGGCGCGACGGCCATCGAATACGGTCTGATCGCCGCGCTGATTGCGGTTGCCGCCATCGCTGCGATGCAGGGCATCGGCACGAAGCTCGGCACGACCTTCAATAACGTTTCGAACTCGCTCTAAGCGATTTCGTTTAAAACGGGGGAAACGGCGGTGCGAAAGCGCCGCCGTTTTTCTTTGTGCGCGGCGCCTGGAGTTAGTGCGGCTGCTGGGACGGATCGAGCGGGTTGCCGACTGGAACGGTGCTCGGAATGTAGACCGTCGAGGGCGGCAGAGGCGGAGAACTCCCGGGTGGGCCGGCAATCGTGGTCACCGGCCGCGTGTCGTAAGTCTCCTGACGAGCCGCCGAAAGCGCCATCGTCCCGACCCGGTGAACGATGTGCGGGGTCACGATGATGTAGAGCTCGGTCTTGGACCGGCTACTCTTGTCCGTCCGGAACGCCTGGCCGAGCAGCGGGATGTCGCCGAGCAGCGGCACCTTGTCCTTGGTGTTGATCGAGGATTCCTGAGTCAGGCCGCCGATCACGAATGAATCGCCGTCGCGGACCGTCGCCGCGGTTTCGGCTTGGCGCTGGCTGATCGTCGGATAGCCTTGCTGGAACCCCGTGACGCTCGACACCACGCAATAGACGTGGCTGGACACATAGCCGTCGCCGCTGACTCGCGGGGCGATCTGCAGCGTCACGCCGACGTTGACGTACTGGACCTGCTGCTGGACCCCGTTGACGCCTGACAGCGCGATCGAGGTCAGGATCGGAAGGGCGTCGCCGGTGATGATCTTCGCCGTCGAACCGCTTTGCGCCGCGATCCGCGGCTTGGAGACGATCTTGCCGTTGCCCTTCTGGATCTGGGCGTAGAGCGCCGCCTGGAAGGATGCGCTCGTGATGTGCGGCGAGCATATGTTGTCGAGATTGCAACCTTGCCCCGGCGTTCCCAGCGGGATTTCCGCGCCGCTGCTGAAGCTGAAGGTCGCGAGCTGCCCGGCGGTATTGGCGAAATCGATCCCGAGCGCCTTGGCACCGGTCTCGGTCAGTTCGACCATCTGCGTTTCAAGGATCACGCTGTCGAGCGGGATGTCGATCATCGCGATCATCGCCTTCATCCGGGCGATGTAATCGGGCGCTCCCCGCAGCCAGATCGCGTTGAGGCGGCGATCAACCGCCATCCCGGCATCGACCGGCTGTCCGAGGGGCGTGTCGTCGCTCCCCGGCGCCTGAGTCGAGGGGCCCGGTTGGTATGTGTTGCCGGTCAGGCTGTTGGAGCCGAACTGCGGCTCGCGCGGGATGAACAGGTCGTTCGACTTGATCGTCGAACCCTGGCTCAGCAGGCCGACGATTTCCGAGACGTCGGCATATTTCAGGAGGACGAG
>Ga0136846_1231187_pt1 | contig 21137 bp, 19 predicted proteins | sample HopSoiMetagenom2_FD_96841 | JGI IMG/M metagenome (GOLD analysis project Ga0136846, IMG submission 96841) | Grasslands soil microbial communities from Hopland, California, USA - 2 Assembly 2016 (version 4) | ecosystem: Environmental > Terrestrial > Soil > Grasslands | place: USA: Hopland... | reverse complement strand
GGTCGCTCGGAACAGAGCCCATCGTGAGGGCAGAGTTCACGAGCCACATCTGTGGTCGGTACGTACGCTCGTCGCGCGCCCCGAACACAGCCACATTCAGGGAGCACGAGGATGCGTACGACCGGAACCGTCAAGTGGTTCAACGACAGCAAAGGGTTTGGCTTCATCACGCGCGATGACGGGCAGAAGGACTGCTTCGTTCATCACTCGGCGATCGAAGGAAAGGGGTTCAAGACGCTGGCCGAAGGCGAGCGTGTTGAGTTCGACGTCGTGCAGGGCGCCAAGGGTCCTGCCGCCGAGAACGTGAAGAAGGTCGGCCAGTAAGCCGTCCGAAACCACGGGTTCAGACACAGCCGGGCCGAGCACTCGGTCCGGCTGTGTCGTTTTACGGCCGACGCATCACGAGCGTCTTCACCTGCACTTAGGAGCCACTTCAACACAAGGAGGAAGGCACCTTGATCGAGATCCAGCTCAGCGATGACGATCGCCTCGACTGGGCGCTCAAGAGCTTCAAGAAGAAGGTGCAGAAGGCCGGCATCCTCGCCGACCTGCGCCGCAAGCGCCACTACACGAAGCCGAGCGAGGCCCGCCAGCTGAAGGCCGCCGCCGCTCGCCGCCGCCGCCGCGCCGCGGCGCGCCGGGGCTAACACGAGCCCCACTCTTCCGACGGGCTAGGCCGGACGGCCGCCCACCGACCGCGGACAACGGCGGCTCGTCGGAAAACAAAAGCGGGGCCGGGTCAACTGAGACCCGGCCCCGCTTTGCATTCCTGCTCTCGTTAGGCCCTCGCCGCCCGATCAGAAGTTCGGATTGTTGTCCCTCTCGGCGAGCGGGAGGGGATAGCAGGTCTTGCTGCCAATCGGCGGGAACCCTGGCTTGAAGTACGGGTCGCCCGGTACCGGCATGTAGTTGACGTTGTTCGGATTCCGGCGGAAGTCGCCAAGACGCCGACCCTCGAGCCAGAAGTCGAAGCCCTTCTGGTCCATGAGCTCCGTCAGCACGCTCGCATCATCAGTGGCTCCCGCGTACGGGGGAAGTCCCGCCGCGGTTCGCCGTGCCGCGATCAGCGTGAGCTGGTCGGCACTCGTTCCCGCTTCCGCCGCGATGTAGTCCGCCTCGAGCTTCGAGGCGAGCCGGATCGGCGTAGCGTACGCCGGGTACTTGAACTGGATGTAGAACGGACCGCTGGATGCATCCTGCGGCGTTAGGTTGTGCTCCCCCGGTGCCTTGAACAGCACGCGGGGATCCACGCGGAAGTCTGCCGATACGCTCATCGACCCGCGGTCCAGCGTGAACTGCCACAACCGATTGCTCAGACGCGTGCGGTTCGCGAGGTCGTCGACGTACGGCATGTTGAAGACGAACCCCGCCGGAACGGCCGCAGCATCCGTCGCGGCCTCGGTTTTCCGTCCCGCCTGCAGATGAGCGCGGGCGCGGCCAACGAGTGCTGCATTGGCGAGCGCCACGGCGTCCGCCGTGCCGTTCGCCGTGAGGATGGTCATCGCGCTCGTGAAGTTCGCGACCGCCGAGTCGAGCATGTTCTCGGGGCTCAACTCGGGTCCCGAGTCCACCGTTCCCGTGCAGAAATCCGTGGCCATGAACAGGAACGAGTAGCCTCGCCACACGAACGACCGTCCGCGATTCAGGTTCGATTCCGGCGTCGGGAGGTCGAGGTCGAGCACGATCTTCGTCGACTTCGCCGCGAGAGACAGCGGGGTCCAGACGTCCGTGTTGAGCGACCCGTTCGATTCGGCCACGTCGCGTCGGCCAAACTCGTTGCGGGTCGGGAACGTCTCCGACACCTGTGTCTCGCCGGTGAACCACGACGAGTACATGATCAGCCAGCCGTACGCGGTGGCGAAGTTCTGCTGCGCCGAGTTGGCCAGCGCCGCCGCGTCCTGAACCGGATCGATCGCGTTGATGTCGATGACGTTAGGGTTGTCGACGTTCAGGAAGTCCGAGCATGCAGTGGTGCCCGCGAGGACCGCGGCCACTGCCAGCGTGCGCCGGGTGGCGCGTGCAAGCGTCGTCATAGGTCCTCGAGATCAGAAGGTGAAATTGAGCCGGAGCAGCGCGCGACGCGGATTCGGCAGCGTGAAGAAGTCCTGCCGGTCGAACTGGTTGCTCGTGTTCGAGATCACTTCCGGGTCGAACCCTTCGTAGTCGGTCCATAGCCCGATGTTCTGGAACGCGATGCCGATGTTCGCCGACGACACGCGGTGGAGACGCGACAGGAACTTCGTGGGCACGTTGTAGTTCACGCCGAGCTCACGGAAGCGCACGAAGTCGCCGGGTTGGAGGTAGGCGTCGCGCACGACGTCGACCGTGGCCGCCGAGCCGTTCTCGGAAAGGAACGCCGGCTGCCCGGCAGTCGGATTCCCGTAGCGACGGAGCCGTTCGTGTCTCGAGAGCTTGTTCGGGTCCAGACGATTGTCGCTGCGAACGACCTGCGTTTCGCGGAAGAAATCGCTGTTGTTGTAGAGCAGGAAATCCTGCTTCGTGTCGACCAGCGCGGTGACTCGCAAGTTCCTGAAGAACGTGAACGTGTTCGACCACGAGCCCTCGAAGGTCGGGAGCGTATTGCCAATGACCTCGAACGTGTCGGCCACCGTCACGACGCCCGTCTCATCATTGATGTTGCGAATCCGGCGCGACACGAACGACTGGAGTGGGAAGCCCTGCGTCACGCGATTGAGCGTTCCGAACGGCGCGACTCCGCCCAGATCGACGACCTTGTTGTCCAGGGTATTGAACGCGAGACGCGAATCCCAATCGAACCAGGAGAACCTGACCGGCGCTCCACCGATCGAGACCTCGAAGCCGCGATTGTACATCTCGCCGATGTTCACGAACGGGTTCTGCTGGAAGCCGAGCGACGGCGGGAGCGGCCGCTGCAGCAGCAGGTTTTTGGAGGTCTTGTCGAAGTAGGTGACCTCCAGGTTCATGCGGTCCCGGAAGAACGACGCGTCGAAGCCTGCTTCGATCTCCGTGCCCTTCTCGGGCTTGAGGTCCGAGTTGCCGGGATTGAGCGGAATCGCTCCGGATTCCACCGTCGTCGTCGTGCCGCTGACGAGCGCGGACGGCGCGGAGCTCAGCGTCGTGAGCGCAGCACCGGCAGTCGGCGCACGGCCAGTCGTCCCGATGGCGGCGCGGAATCGGAGCGAGTTCACGACGCCCGACAGCGGCTGGAAGAAGCCGTAATCCGAGACGACCCACGATACGCCGACTTTGGGCAGTAGAATCGGATCGGTGGCCGCGCCGAACGCCGAGAAGTCGTCGAGTCGCGCGCCCACCTGCACGAAGAGCTTGTCCCTGAAGCCGGCCTGCAGCTGGCCGAGGTATCCGATCTGTCGGGTATCCGTCCTGCCGCCCGCCGCGCTCGTAGTCGATGCCGAGCCGATGACGTTCGACGAGTTCGACGTGAACCCCTGGCCGGTGGCGGCGATGCTGTCCTGCCGCGTCGCGATGATCTGCGCGCCTAACGATAGGTTGAGCTGCCAGGCCTCGCCCATCGTTCGCGTCATGTCGGCGAGGTAGTCGACCGTATAGCGCTGAATGTTGCGGCGCGTCTGAACGTTGTTGCCCGTGTTCAGGAGGCCCGCGTAGTTGCCGCCATTGTTCTTCGGGAAGAAACGCGTGGCCTCGTCGCCCACGACGTCCGCGCCTACCGTGACGCGGTTCTTGAACCACGTCCACGGCAGGTACGTGCCCGTCACGTTGAGCAGGCTCCGTCGAGTCACGAGCTCGTTCTGGATCGCCGAAATAGCGTCGACCGAGCGGTTGAAGCCGAACCACCCGTTGTTGCTCGGCACGCCGTCATCACGACGCGTTAGGGGCGAGCCAAGCAGCGCGCCACCGAGGAAGCCGTAAATATTGTTGTCGTTGTCGGGCAACTGTGCCGTCGACTGGATCATCGACGCGCCGCTCTCCAGCGTGAGCTTCGCGTCCGGGATCCAGTTGAAGTTCACGCGCCCGGCCAGCCGCTGAAACTCGTTGTTGGGAAGGACGCCGATGTTGCGGTCGGTCCCGCCACTCAGGAAGTAGCCGTAGTTCTGGCCGCCGCCGCGTCCGGTCCAGCCGAGTGCGAGGTCGGAACCCGTTCGGAATGCACCCGTGCGGAGCAGCGGGTTGTCGTGCACCAGGGTGCCGACCGCCTGTCCCTTGCAGAGTGGGTTGGTGCTGTTGTCCGCCACGAGCGCCTGAGTGCAGCTCCCGTAGTTGTCAGGCGGCGTGAAGTTGCGGTTGACGTTTCCGTACTCGGTGCGAATCGATTGCTGGAACGAGTTGGCTCCGGTCCGCCCCTTTTTCGTGATGATCTGGATGACGCCCGTGGACGCATCCGCGCCGTACAGCGTCGCGGCCGCTGGGCCCTTCACGACCTCCACGGACTCGATGTCATCCGGATTGAGATCGTTGAGGCGGTCGGTGCGCTGCCCATTTGTACCGAGGTCGGTAACGCCGTCAGCGTATCGGACGCCGTCGATGAAGACGAGCGGCTGATTCGACAGCGAGATCGACGACGCGCCGCGAATGCGGATCGTTCGCGATGTCCCGGCGGTTCCCGAAGCGGCGCTCACCGCGACGCCCGGAAGACGCGACTGGAGCAGCTCGTTCACGTTGCTGATCGGCGCATCCTTTTTGATCTCGGCTGCTGACAGCGACGAAACGGTCGCCGCCTGCGCGCGCCGCTCCTGGTTTCCGACAGTTCCCGTGACCACGACGTCGCTGAGCGTCGTGACCGATGGGTTCATCCGAAAATCCTTCGTCACCGTCTGCCCTGCAGTCATCTGGACCGTGTCCGCCACGGCCGCATAGCCCAGACGATAGACGCCAACAATGACGCGTCCCACCGGAACGTTCGGAACGCGATACTCACCGCGCGCGTTGGTCAGCGCACCGAGGGTCGTGCCGGGGATGGCGATTCGCGCATCTTGAAGCGGCAGTCGCGTCAGCCGGTCCGTAACGACCCCGGCGACGATACCGCTTGCGGCTGCTGCGCCACCCTGCGCGAACAGACCGACGGGAACAGTGGCCGCGCCGATCGCGAGCGCGAACGCCGCAATACGGGACGGACCGGGGAGAACACCCAGTCGCATAACTACCTCCCATCAGTTTTTGAGGAGAAGCCGGACTGCCAGAGCATCCGCGGCGGGTATCACCCCGGAATGGGGAGACATCGTACCTCGTCACACGGCTGAGTCAAGGCGCCTGGGACCAGTCCTCACCGGTTCGTCACACGCCGTGACGGATCGGCCCAGCCTACCGGCGGAGCCAAGCGCGGTCGAGCGCGTTGCGGTGAGTGGCGCCGTCCGAGCGGTGGAAGGCCGACAAGTCGAGCGATTCGCGTATGTGGGTCGGGAGCGATGCCGGGCCTAACGTCGCTGTTCACCGAACTGGCGCCGCGTCGTGGCAGGGTTCTTCCGGTCGAGATACGGCTTTGCTGACAGCAATTCGGCCCTCGCGGCCATTCTGCCCGCGATGCATAGTATGCCGTCCGCCCGCAGCGCTTCGCGCCTCGGAGGTAGTAGACCGATGCTCCTGTCTCGCCGTCGCAGCCAGGTGGCTGCCAGTCTCGCCATCATCGCCATGTTCGGCGGCGTGTCGCTCTCGCTCGGCTCACGCGTCGAGGCGCCGACCATACCGGACCGCATCGGCGACGACGTGTTTTGGCGGATGGTCTCGGACTACTCGGAGCCTGGCGGATTTTTTCGGTCGGACAACTTCGTCTCCAACGAGATCACGTTCCAGTGGGTCCTGCCGGAGCTCGCCAAGACGACGAAGTTGGGCGGCGTCTATCTCGGGGTCGGCCCTGACCAGAACTTCACGTACATCGTCGCGATGCAGCCGAAGATCGCGTTCATCGTCGACATCCGGCGACAGAACATGCTGCATCACCTGCTGTACAAGGCGCTGATCGAGCTCTCGCCGGACCGTGCGGAGTTTTTGTCGCGGCTCTTTTCGCGGCCGCGTCCCGGCGGGCTCGACGCGAACGCCGGGCCGGCGGCGCTGTTTCAGGCGTATGCCAACGTTCCGGCCGACAGCGCGCTGTACACACGCAACTTTGCCGCGGTGAAAGAGCACCTCATTGCTCGCCACAAGTTCGCGCTCACGAACGACGATCTACGGTCGATCGAGTACGTGTACACCGCGTTCTTTACCGCGGGGCCGGACCTGACCTACTCGTTTACCATGCCCGGCCGCGGTAACGGCATGATGTTCTACGGTCGCCGCATGCCGACGTATGCCGAGCTCATGATGGAAAGCGACGGGGCCGGGAACCAGCGCAGCTACCTCGCGAACGAAGACAACTACCGCGCGCTTCGCGAGCTCGAGCGGAACAACCTGATCGTCCCGCTCGTGGGCGACTTCGCCGGTGACAAAGCCATTCGCACGATCGGCCAGTACGTGAGAGACCACGGGGCAACGGTCACGGCATTCTACACATCGAACGTGGAGCAGTACCTCTTCCAGAGCGACGACTGGAAGAAGTTCTTCGGCAACGTCGCGACGCTCCCGGTCGACACGTCGAGCACATTCATTCGCGCGGTGTTCAACTTCACCACGATGCCGAGTCAGACGGGAACGCCCGGGCCGAGATCGCGCACCATGCTCGCGTCGATCGCCGAGCAGGTGCAGGCGTTCACCGAGGGGCGCATCCAGTCGTACTGGGACGTCATTCAGACCTCGCGCTGATCTTCGGCGCCCGAACGGCCACGACCTGACTCCCTCGACTCCGCCCAACGGTCTCCGGCAGGCGATCGGCCTAACGCGGGCGACCGCGATGGTCGTCGGGACGATCATCGGCGCCTCGATCTTCGTCCAGCCGTCGCTCATCTCCGGCGCGGTGCCATCGGTTTCCGGCATGTTGCTCGTCTGGGCGGCGGCCGGCGTGTTGACGCTCATTGGTGCCCTCGTCACCGCGGAGCTCGCGTCGGCGTTTCCGGGGACAGGCGGTGTTTACGTCTTCCTGCGAGAGAGCTACTCGCCCGCTATCGGGTTTCTTTGGTGTTGGGCGATGTTCTGGAGCATGCACACCGGGATCATCGCGGCGATCGCCACGGTCTGCGCGCGCTACGTCAGTTTCTTCTTTCCGCTTGGCGATACCGGTGTTCGCGTCGTCGCGATCGGCGCCATTCTCGTCCTGTCGGCCGTCAACTACGTTGGCGTTAGGTACGGGACGGCAGTGCAGACGACCTTCACGATCATCAAGGTCGTGGCGGTCGTGCTCATCGTGGCCGCCGGATTCGCGGCGGCCCGCGCGAGCTCGCCACCGGCCGCAGCGGCCGCACCATCAGTCGTTCCATCGCTTCGCGCGTTCGTCACCGCCACCGTCGCGGGTCTGTTTGCCTTCGGTGGCTGGCACATGGTGACCTATACCGGCGACGAAACAGTCGACGCCCGTCGCACCATCCCGCGCGCGCTGCTGATTGGCACGCTCGCGGTCACCGCGTCGTACATCGCGGTCAACGCCGCCTATCTCGCCGTGTTGTCACCCGGGGCCGTCGCGTCATCGAACCGGGTCGCTGCCGATTTCGCCGACCGCGTTATGGGCAGCGGAGGCGCCGCGGCGATGTCGGCGCTGGTGGTGCTCTCCACGCTCGGTGCGATGACGGGGATCATCCTCACCGGCCCGCGCGTGTATCTCGCGGCCGCGCACGACGGTCTCCTGTTCCGGTGGATCGGTGCGATCCACCCACGCTACGGCACACCGCATCACGCGATCGCGCTGCAGGCCGTGTGGGCATCGATCCTCGTGGCGACGGGCACGTACCGCGCGCTCTTCACGCGCGTGGTGTACACCGAGTGGATCTTCTTCGGGCTGATGACCGCCGGCATGTTCGTCCTGCGTCGGCGCGCTGGCTATGCGCCGGCGTATCGCGCGTGGGGCTACCCCGTGCTGCCGCTCGTGTTCATCGTCTGCACGGCGGTGATCGTATTCAACCAGTTGGTCTCCGATCCGATCGAGAGTGCGACCGGACTCCTGATCGTTCTCGCCGGTCTCCCGATTTACTACCTGCGCGCCGCGCGCCTCAACTCCCGCACCGTCACACATGACGATCATTGACGTTCACAACCACTTCTATCCGCCCGAATACCTCGACGCACTTCGCTCGGGCAAGAGTGCCGTGCGGGTCACGGTCGACTCGGCAGGGAATCCGCACATCCACTATCCCGGCGACTACAACGTTGCCGTCGCCGGTCATCGGGACATTGCGTATCGACACAAGGTGCTCGAGGACGCGGGGGTGGACACGCAGGTGATCAGCCTGACGACGCCCGGAACGCATGTCGAGTCGCCCGCGTACGCGTTGACGCTGGCCAGGCTGGTGAACGACGCGTTCGCGGCCATCATCGCCGAGCGACACCCAAGATTCACGGCGCTGGCGACGCTGCCGCTCAACGACCCGGCGGGATCGCTCACCGAGTTTCGTCGAGCCGTCGAGGAGCTGCATTTGCCCGGCGCGATGCTCTTCAGCAACGTGAACGGCGTCGCGCTGGCCGACGAGCGGTTCTGGCCACTCTACGAAGCGGCCGACGCGTACGGCGCGGTGCTGCACATCCATCCCACGAGTCCCGTGGGCGTGGAGGCAATGACGCAGTATTGGCTGATGCCGCTCGTGGGGTTTCTGATGGATACGACCCTGGCCGCGGCGCACCTCGTGTTCAGCGGCGTCGGTGAGCGATTCCCGAACATCAAGTGGGTGCTCTCACACCTCGGCGGCGCGGTGCCGTACATGGCCGAACGGTTCGATCGCGGCTTTCACGCGTTCAAGGACTGTCGCCGCAACATCGATCGGCCACCGAGCGATTACCTGAGGCGCTGGTACTACGACACGGTGAACTTCGATCCGAACGCGCTCCGTCTCGCCGTGGCGTTTGCCGGCGCGGATCGTATCCTGGCGGGCAGCGACTATCCGCATCAGATCGGGAGCATTCCGTCGATGCTGATGAGCCTCCGGCATCTCGGGTTGTCGGACGCGGACACGGCCAGGATTCTCGGCGGGAACGCGGCTGGCCTCTATAGACGTTAGGCTGTGGTAAATGAGCTTCGCCGATTTTGCCTACCGCTGGCGGGCTCTCGTTTTATCGCAAGGAAGCATCAACCGGTCGGGAATGCGTCGCCACCCCGGGGCAGACCGAACGGGAGAAGCCATGAGCGGTGTCATTACCCGCTGCGTCTCACTCCGGCAGTGGACACCAGGTGTCCGGCCCTCGGCGCGAAGTTCGACCTGAAGCTGGCCTGAGCCGCTTCTGCTCAGTTAACGCCAAGGAAACACGCGGATAACGCCCGGCTCGTAGCGTCCGCCCACACCTACGAGACGTCTCACGGCCTGGCATCCCAGTCACCGCCGCGGCGGACGACTCCTGCCAAGGGAAGGAACGATGATGACCCGGACAGTTCCGCTGTTTTGCCTGACGCTGGTCGCCGCCTGCGCCGACCGCGCGACCGGCCCAACGTCGGAGTCCACGCGTAAGCCGCCGACGCTCAGCCTCGGCGAACATGCTCGCGTCGGTAAGTACGTCGCGATGGGGACCAGCTTGAGCATGGGGGTGATGTCGAACGGCGTCGTCGGCGCCGATCAGGCGCAGTCCTGGCCGGCGCAGCTCGCGGCACTCGCGCGGGTGCCGTTCTCGCAGCCGCTCATTCAGGCACCCGGATGCCAGCCGCCGCTGATGTCACCGCTCGCGACGCTCCGCCGCCTGAATGGCGAATCGCCGTTCGTCCGCAGCAACCTCTGCGCGCCGCTCGTAGAGGAAATCGGCACGCCGACGCAGAACCTGGCTATTTCCGAAGCGATCACCGCCAACGCGCTCGCGACCACGCCCGAGTCGCTATCACCAGCGTCCTGGCCGCTGCGAGGCGCGTTTTACAGTCGCGTGCTCGGCGCCGGACAGACGCAGCTCACATCGATGCTCGCCCAGCAGCCGGACGTCGTCTCGGTGGAGTTCGGTGTGAACGAGGTGCTCGGGGCGCGCTCCGGCCTGCTGGCTCCAGGCCTAACGATTGTGCCGGCCACGGTATGGCGGCCGACGTACGACCAGCTCATCGCCGGCGTGAAGACCGCGGGCGCGAAGGTGCTCCTGGTCGGTCTGCTGTCCGACGCCGCGAACTTCCCGAGCCTGCGGCGTGGCGCGGAGCTCTACGCAAACCGCTCGGACCTGGCCACGTTCGGAATTCTCGTGAGCGACGATTGTGGCGGAAGCGCGAGCGAGAACCTTATCTACGTTCCAGCGAAAATCGTCGGCGCATATGCAGCGGCACGGGCGGCGCAGGCTGGAGGACCGCTGCCTGCGCCGGTGAGTTGTGCCGACATTCCGGGCACACAGGACTACGTGCTGACGAAGCCGGAGATCGGCGCGTTGGAAGCGCAGCTCGCCGAAATGAACGTGCACATTCGAGACGTCGCGGCCGAGAACGGCTTTGCGTTCTTCGATCTCGATCCACTCTACGGGCAGCGCCATCTCAAGGCACCGTTCAGCGCGACGACGCTCCTGACGTCGGACGAGCCGTACGGTCCGTTCATCTCGCTGGACGGCGTGCACCCCAGTGCGGCGGGGCACCGGATCCTCGCTCGTGAAGCGGCGAAGGCGCTGAACGTGACCTACCATCTCGCGATCCCCGTTGCCAACGCGATTGCCGAGCAGCAGTAAGTTGGAATGCCAATGATCGCGCGCGCGGCGTGACTGGCTTCGGCCACGCCGTGCGTCTTCCGCCACGCGTCGACGAGGACGACATGACCGGCCGAGATCTGCAGATGCGGTGTGGACTGCCGGGGCTCGCCATCGTACTTGGCGGATGCGTCTACGCTGTGGAGTCGGTGATCACGGAGTCGAGTGCGACGTTCGACCTGCGCCTCCTGTGAGCGACGACCTGACCTACCATCGCAGCGAGTTGCGCGGGGGTGAACGCACTCCTATGTTCGCCCAGGCGTTGCGCCATGCGGACGGGTCAGCCGCAGAATTTCGAGTCCGTTCATCGTCCGAGCCGTCCATGTTCCGTCTGCGCGTGCTCGGCCAGGTGGACCTGCGCGATCCCGAAGGGCGCGAAGTCACCGCCGTCCTCGTACAGCCAAAGCGACTGGCGCTGCTGGCCTATCTCGTCGCGTTCCGACCGCAGCGCATGCATCGGCGCGACGCGCTGCTGCCGCTGTTCTGGCCGGACATCCCTGAGAGCCGTGCGCGCAGCTCATTGCGCCAGGCGCTGCACCAGTTGCGCCAGGCACTGGGCCCGAACGTCCTGATCACACGAGGCGCCGACTGTGTCGGCGTGAATGTCGCTGCTCTCGAGTGCGACGCCGCCGAGTTCGAGAATGCCCTGGATCGGGGACGGCTCGCCGATGCCATGCTCGCGTATGGTGGCGAGCTTTTGCCGGCCTTTTCGATCGATGGCTCGACGGCATTCAACGAATGGCTCGAGGAGACGCGCCTTCGACTGCGAAACCGCGCGGCCCGCGCCGGCTGGGCTCTCGCGGAGCAACAGGAGCGCTCCGGCGACATCGGCGCCGCCGCGGCGAGCGCACGACGCGCGGCCGAGCTGTTGGTCGAGGACGAGAGAGGGCTTCGCCAGCTCATGTCGCTGCTCGAGCGGACCGGTGACCCGACCGGGGCGATTCGCGCGTACGAGGATTTCGCCGCGCGACTGCGCCGCGACCTGGATCTCGAGCCTTCGCCCGAAACTCGCGCGCTCCATGACAGCGTGCGCGCGGGCAACCGTTCTTCAACGGGATCCGCCACGGACACGACACGCCCAATCACGCGACCCGTCGGTGCGCCCGATGGTTCGACGGCCGGAGTCACTCCGCGATCGGCGGCGCGTCCGACGGTCGTCGTGTCATCGTTCGACAACCTGACTGGCAGCCCGGAGCTCGATTTCGTGGGGCGGCTGGCAGCCACCGCAGTCTCACAGGCGATAGCCGAAACGCGCCTCGTCGACGTGCTCGCCGCGGACGCAGCCGACGACAGTGGGCACGACAGGTCGAGCGGCGCTGTTGGAGGCGGCCGGCTGGCCGTCGAGGGGTCGTATCACATCGTCGATGATGCATGGCACCTGCAGGCCACGCTGCAGATCGCGCGCGACGGCCGCGTCATCGGCAGCATCTCCGGAGTGGTCGCCCGTCGCGACCGCCCATGGGAAGCTGCTCACGAGATCGGCCGCCGAATGACCGGCGTTGTCGCCGGGCACGTCGACACACAGGTGGCATTGTGGGCCGACGCGGTAGCGGCACCGCCGAGCCTCGAGGCGCATCGCACGCACCTCTACGGAATGGAGCTGCACCTGCGCGGCGAGTATCGCGCGGCGATCTCGGAGTTCCTCAAGGCGGCGAATCCGGAGGTCGGCTTCACCGTTCCGCTCCTGTGGGCCATCACGGCGAGCTGCAACCTGGACGAATACGAGCAGGCGACCGCGATCCTGGAGGCACTCTTCGCCTGCCGCTCCCGTCTGTCACCCGCGGAGCGACTCGGGGCCGAGTACTTCGCACAGTGGCTCGCCGGAGATCGACTGTCGGCGCTACGGACCCTGGACCGCGTGGCGGAGCTCGTCCCTGACTCGGAGGTGCTGGCGCAACTCGGGCGCGACGCGATGCTGTGCAACAATCCGCGTTATGCAGTCGAGGTCTTGGAGCGGGTCGATCCCGAGCGAGGCTGGATGCCGTCGTGGACGCCGTACTGGCAGCGGCTGACGGAGGCGTATCACATGGTCGGGGATCATGGGCGCGAGCTCGACGCCGCCCAGCGTGGGCGGCGCCAGCATCCCGAGGCGATGGGTCCGCTGCTGTACGAGGCGCGCGCTCACGCCGCGCTCGGAGACGCAGACGCGGTCAGCCGCATCGCCGACGAAGCGGTGGCCCTCACCTCCGATCGCTTCATGTCGGCCGGCGAAGTGCTGTTCAGCGCGGCTCGCGAGCTGAAGGCTCACGGACACCTCGCCGCGGGCATCGATATGCTCGCTCGCGCCATCGACTGGCACCGTTACCGGTCCGCGGTCGGCTCTCCGACCGTTCCGGATCGGCTCGCGCTGGCTCGAATGCACTACGAGGCGGACGAGTGGCCGGAGGCCGCCGAGCTCCTGTCGCCGCTGCAGCGAGAGCGACCGGAGGACGCTGACGTGCTCGGCGCTGCGGGGACGCTGGCTGCGCGAATGGGAAACGAAGCCGCCGCGCGTGCCGCTCTATCCGCGCTGCGCGCGAAGACGGGTCAATTCCGATATGGCCGGCACCTGTTGTGGGCTGCGCGGATCGCGGCGGTCCTCGGTGACAACGGCACCGCGCTCTCGCTGATGCGCGGCGCGTTTGCGAGAGGGTGCGGGCACGACATCGCGCTCCACACCGACATCGACTTGTCGCGCCTTTCAGCCGACGAGCGGTACAGGGAGATGCTGCGCCCCAGGGGCTGATGATGCGACCGCGGCCACGACGAGCCGGTTCGCGTCGTCGCGCTGCAGACGTCCGCGTAACGGCCCGATAACGCACGGCGACGAGATTCGCGGAAGCATTTCCGAGGACCAGTCGGTCCTGACGTTGGGACTCAACGACAACGGAGACTTCCATGCGCCCGATCCTAGCGCTCTCGCAGCTTGTGTTCGCCCTCGGCCTCCCCAGCGCCATGGCCGCGCAGGGGCCACCCCCGAAGCACGGCGACCGCGTTCGTCTCACCGTGCCAAGTTTGGGCGTCAAGCCCATTGTCGGCATCGTGGAACGTATGCCCGCCGACACGATCCTCGTACGCACCGGCGCCAAAGTGGTGTCGGCGTTTCCACTCGATCAGGTCGCCCGGCTGGAATTGTCTCGCGGCACGAGCAGCCCGACATGGTCGAAGACCGCGCTGCTCTGGATGCCCGCGGCGGGATTCGCTGTCGGCTTTGCCCTCGGTGCTGCGAAGCCCGCGAGTAGGACCAGACCCAACGAGTCTGGCCTCATGATTGGCATCATGGGAGCGGTGGTCGGGCTTCTCGCGGGCGCCGTCACCACGATCGCCGTGGCCCCAAAAGAGGAGTGGGCAACGGTGCCCACCCGCGACGGTTCTCGCACGTCGCTCGCGCCGTCACTCTTCGTCGCTCCCGTTACGGGCGGACTGGCACTCGGCCTCCGCGCAGCGTTCTGAGCATGATAGACCCAAGGCACGAGCCGCACGCGTTATCTGACGGTCTCACGAGAATCGTGCGAGGCGCGGTATAGCGCCGTACCACCCTGAGAGAATCGTGTGCGGCGCCATGGATCACTTGCGAAAGTTCCGCGAACTATTCTCGCCAAGGAGCTACTATGCAAACGGTTCGGCATTGGTCTCGCGCGACAGCTCTCGCCGTCGTGGTGCTGATCGTCGCCAATCGCCCGACCGCAGCGCAGTCCCTGGCGTCGGCATCCGTCGCGAGCTGGCAGCGCAGTCTCAGCGATGTGCATTCGGGCCAGGCGGTCAGATTGGGGCTCGTCCACCGCGGGCGCACGGAAGGGCGGTGGGTGGAGGCGTCGTCGCCTCAGCCCGACTCCATCGTTTTCGAGCGGCGCACGTTCGCCGCATGGGACCGCGAGTCGTTAGGCGACCGGCGGCGTCGGTCGACCGGCGGCGGTGCGAGCTTGGCGGGCAGCAATGACGGTCTTTTTCGGCTCGTTCCGCGCCGGGGCTAGGTTCACCCGCTGTTCGGCCCCCCGACGGCGAAGATCGCGCGGCAAAGGCCAGCGCTGCAAGGAACCCAAGGAGCATGACCGTGCGGGTCCCGCTGTCGGTCTGCTCCTCGAGCGACCCGATCTCAATGAACCGCGACCGCGGCGCGCAACGTGAACCTCGACACGGTCGCCTATCGCGTGCGCGCTGACGGAGATGATGATGGCGCGCTTGCACCCTGACCTAAGGGCGCACGCCGAGCCGTGAAGGGGTGTTCGGATGCTTCGGATGTGGCGGATGAGCTGGATCGCTGACCGAACCGTCTACGATGGTAGCGCAACGAGCCGCGATCTTGTGGTTGACTGCCTCGGGACGCGTTGGGTTCCCTAATCAAAAAGCTGAGCAGCTGCACGAGACCGTCCACCAGCGCACGGCCAGCATTGCTGTCAGAGTCACGCTCCGGGTCGTAGATCGTGACATTCATCCCGACCACCAGGCCCGTATCGAGCACAGGGGAGAGCAACGACGCCAACTCGGCATACGGCAGACCGTCGGCTGACGCGAGTCCACGGCGGGCATGACGGCATCGTCGAGCACATCGACGTCGAGATGGATCCACACCCCGGTCACGCCGGACTCCGAAAAGCGCCTCGCCGCCGCCACGCCAGCAGCCGTCATCCCGGCCTGCCGCAGCGCGGCCAGAGAGGAGATGTGCATGGTGGCACGCGCGCGTTGCACGTCATCGCCCGTGTACCACGCCGGGTTGTCCCGCGGCCCAAGTATCGCGACATCGGCGGCGGCGAGAAGCGACGCATCGCCGCCTAACGTCGCCAGTGGCGGCGGGCCGATGCCGACCGCGAGCGCCAGGTCCATCCCGGCCGCACCGCCGGTGCGCGACACAGCGGGAGTTTGCAGGTCCTGATGGCCATCGACGAACGCCAGCCCGTGTCGCCCACGCGGGGGGAGCGCCAGCGCGCACCCGAGCAGGACCTCAGCGACAGCCGGACCCGTTAGGCATCAGAGCCGCTCCACGAGCCGGTCGATCAGGAAGCTGGATTGTTCCAGCGCCTCATGGGTAAACGGCCCGAAAAACTCGCGCACCTCATCGAACAAGCCGCGAAACCGCTCGCGGTCCCCGCTCTCGATGATCTCGGCCACCTGGCCGGCGGCCCTGGCGAACGCCGCGGTCACATGTGCCGTCGCCGGATTCCGCATCTCGATCGGCCCATAGAGGTCCGGCGATTGATCGAAGTGCCGCGCCGTCACGTATAGCTCCATCAGATAGGCCGGCGATGTGAACCGCAACGTCTCATCGAGCGGCGTGCCGAGTCGCGCGAGTGTCAGCCCGAGAACCTGCGTCTGGAAATGCGTCAGCACCTGCACGACCGACATCATCCGATCGTGATGCGCCGGCGTGGTTTCCTGCACGGTAAGCCCGCGAGCCTGGAACATGCGCGCGACCCAGTCGGCCCATTCGTCTCCGCGAGCGCGACAGACCACGACGCGCTGACCCTGCAGGGAGTGCACGTTAGGCCCGAACATCGGGTGCGTGCCGACAACGCTCGCCCGCGTCGACGCGAGCATGGCGGCAATGGGCGCTGCCTTGATGCTCGTGACGTCCATGAGGACTGCCTCCTCACGGAGGCGAGGTCCGATCGCGTGGATCACCGGCTCCGTTGCGTCGATCGGCACGCTCACCACGACGACGTCGGCCACCTCCGCTGCCGCAGCAGCCGTGAGCTCGGTGCCCACGTCGACCACGAGCACCTGATGGCCAAGGTCGCCGAACAGACGCACCATGAGCGCGCCCATGCCGCCGTGTCCGCCGATCACCGCGACCGTGCGCGCCACGGTCTCGTAAGGCAGCTCAGCGCGCAACGTCGCCTGGTGATCGCGGCTTGCGCGCATCAGCACGCGAAACACGGACTCCATCTCGCCGCGCGGAAGCCCCATCGCCTCCGCGCGCCGGGATCGATCCACGATGATGTCGCGCTCGCGCTCGACGTCGCGAATGCGAAGTCCGTGCTGTCGCTTGTACGCGGCGATCTCGCCAACGAGCGCCATGCGGCGCGCGACGATCTGCAGCAGGTCGCGGTCGAGCACATCGACCATGGCCCGCAAGACGGGCAGCGGCCGCGGTGAAGCGTCGTCAATCATTTCACGGAAACTACTGGATCCGTGCGACGTTGCTGCCCTTCACGGCGAACTTCGCGAAGACGCCCGGATCATGGCCCGGAATGATCAGCCTTGGGTCCGATGCGAGGCGAGCCATCCGCGCCTGCGCCGCGAGGTTCGACAACGAATCGAGCGTCTGCGCGATCGGTCGATGCTGCTCGAGGTTCTCGTACAGGTACGCGTTGTCCGAGGCGATGACCATCGTGCCGACGTCCGATCGCACCGTCGCATACTGCGAGGCGAACGTGTGCTTGCCACCCGTGAACACCGTGATGCCAGGGATGATCTCGGTCGAGTCACCGTCGATCAGGTGCACGCGTCCTCGCGCCTTGAGAACGGAGAGCATCTTCGCGTCGTCAGGGTCGATGGCGCGATCGCGCGCCGCTCCATCGGGAGCGACGTAATGCTCATACTCCTCCTTTTGAATCCAGACGCGCGCATTCGGGAAGAGGTCGATCCCGTCGGCGTGATCCCAATGGATGTGCGAGACGATGATGTCGGTGACGTCCTGCGGCCGAACCCCGGCGCTCTTCACCGCGTCCGAGGGCTGCACGAAGTTCACCGGTTTCCACCGCGTCACGAACTTGTCCCGGTAGAAACCCGCGTCCACGAGAATGTTGCGCTGGTTGCCACGGAGGAGCCACACACTCATGGCGATGTCCATTCGCCGGCTCGTGTCGGCGCCGGAGATCAGCCCGCGCACGGGGAAATTCGGCACCGTGGCGTAGCGGATCGCGAACACCTCGTACGTTGGCTTGGTCTGCGCGTGGCTTGTGCCACTGACAGACAGGAATGCGAGCGTGGCAATGGCGATGAAGCTGCGGCGAATCATGGCGGTGGGGGTCGGAGTCGTTGAGGTCGCGATGCCTTACCAGCTAAACGCGATCAAGGGGCGGGGGAGTTGGGCTCTGACGCAATTCCATGCGGATATTCAACGACGCTGACCCCTTGGCGGGAAGGACTGGATCATATACGCTACCGCGCTCTCAAACGCGGCAGCCTACGCAAGTGTTCTCCGGAGACCAGATCGCGTCGCTCCTCTCCGAGGTCGGCGTCACGCATGTCATCACCGTTCCCGACAGCACGATCGGCCGGTGGGAGAAGGCGATCGAACAGAGCGGGCGGATCCGGCTCGTGCGTGTCTGCCGCGAGGGCGAAGCGTGGCAAGCCGCGGCAGGTCTCTATCTCGGTGGCGCGACACCACTCGTCATGATCCAGTGTACGGGGTTGTTCGAGTCCGGCGACGCCATTCGAAATGCGCTGCACGACTGGAAGGTCCCGGTGTTTTCGATCATCGGTTACCGCAGCTATCTCGATCAGGCAAAGCTGCCGGGCGACACCTGCCTGATGTTCACCGAGCCGATCCTCGACGCGTGGAAGATCGACTACCGTCTGATCACATCGCCATCCGAGCTTCACGTGATCCGCGATCACTTCCTGAGCTGTCGCGATGCGGGGAAAGCCGGCGCGGCTCTCATCGGCGAGTGACCGGAGCTTCCCGACCATGGCAACTACATCGGCAACCACATCGCGGATTCAGCTCAGGAGCGCGCTCGAGACGCTCCGGCGCATCCGCCGCGACGACGAAGTCATCATTACGACCATGGGCTCCGCACGTGAGTGGATGACGCTCGGCGAGCTCCACGACCTCGACTTCATTCTCGTCCCGTCGGCGATGGGGCACGGCACATCGATCGGCCTCGGACTCTCGCTGGCGCAACCCGACAAGCGCGTGATCGTGTGCAGCGGAGATGGCTCGCTGCTCATGAACCTCGGGTCGCTCGCTTCGATCGTCGCCGCCAACGTGCCGAACCTCGCGGTGATCGTGTTCGACAACGGCGTCTACGAGGTGACCGGCCAGCAGCCGACCGCCGCGGCGGGTGTCGGCCGGCCCGATGGCCGGAGTGCCGACTACTCTGGCATTGCCCGCGCCTGTGGGTTCGAATCCGTGCACGCTTTCAACGACGATACGACATGGGCGGATGCCGCACGCACGGTGCTCGATGCAAAAGGCCCGACGTTCATCTCACTGAACGTCGAGCCTGTCGTCGGCGGTACCTCTCCGCATTCCCCCGGCCCAACCGCCGCGCGTGCCAAACGATTTATGGAAGCACTGCGTCGTTAGGTTTTCGCGGTCGCCCGTCGCCCGTCGCCCGTCGCCCGTCGCCCGTCCCCGGCAGTCGCCAGTCGCCTTAAGCAAGTACCGTCCTAAACGACACCTCGATCGCCGCCTCGAGCGGCACAGGGCTTCGCAGCAAGCGTGAACGTGCCGCAGCACCCTCCCAGCAATCGAGCATCAGATTGGCTGCCTGAACCGGATCCACGTCCGCGGGCAGGTCGCCTCGGCGACGCGCTTCCTCGAGCGGTTCTGCGAGACGACGCGCGAGCCCATCGAACGCGCCCTCCATCCGCCGCCGAAACGCCGTGTTCACCGCGAGCTCCTGCCCGAGCAGCCCAATGAGGGAGCCGAGGTAGCCCTGGCTGGCGTAGAGCGCCATCAGCCGCTCGAAGAACGACCGGACGCGTTCGAGCGGAGCGCGATCCAGGTCGCCGAGCGATTGCTCGAGCTGCGAGTGGACCTCCACCAGATAGCGGTCGATTACCTGAAGCGCGAAGTCTTCCTTGCTGACGAAGTGGTGGTAGAACGATCCCTTGGGAACGCTGGTGGCGACGAGCAGGTCCTGGATGCCCGTCGCGTTGTAGCCGCGCTCGAGCAGGGTGGCGAGTCCGACATCCAGCAGCCGGCGCTTGGTGATGTGCAGGGAGTCGTCGGGGGAGGGACTCGAGGGCGAAGTCATGGCTCCGGGGGTATGACGGGATCGATCACCGCTGGCGACAACCGCCGACGGTGTCGAATAAACGCAATTCATGGTCTGCCACAACCCTCCGACCGACCCCCCGGTCACTCGATCGCACACGGTCGCGACCTCCGGGGCCGAGTCGCTAGGGTTGCAAGCCGGGCCGTCAGGATTGCATACCCGCCGTACGCGCCGGGGTTCGCTGGGCGAATCGCAACCGGGTTGCCGAGGCCAGGAACCCCAGGATCGCGCCAATCAGACTGGCGGGGATGATGAATCCATAGGATGGCCCTAAGCTGTCCACGACAAGCCCAATGGCCGCGCCGACTGTCGTACCGGCGGTGGTTTGCAGCAACGCCCTACCGAGAGGCACTCGTCTCAGGAAAACCCACGACGTGAGCGGAGCGAGGACAGCTCCCAGCCCGGCACCGCCAGCCGCGCCAACGGCGATGACCCTCATGCTCCTCTCGCCGAGCCCAATGGATATCCCGTGCAGACCCCTCCACGCCGCGAAGAGAAGCCCGCCGACAGTGCCGCCGATTACGGCGCCGACGAGCGCGATCACGAGCGTGATGGAGAAGGCGCGTCCTACTCGCATGGTTCGGCGCGAAGGCGATTCGACGAGCGGTGCTGGAGACTAGGAAACCGGGGTGGTACCATATGATGTCGAAGCGCAGACTCCTTCAACATGGAATCAGTCATGGCTTTTCACGTGCTCACCCGCCTCGTTGCCGGCTCAGCGGCTGTTGCTATCGCGACCGCCGCCACCCGGACCATCGTGGCCGACCTCAAGGGCGATTACAAGGTCGAGTTCGTAGTGAACGAGGCCTCATACACCGGAACGGCGAAAACCACGCCGGCGGGCAAGGGCGCCTTCACCGCCAAGTTCGATTTCACGTCGCCCTCCCCGGTGACCGCCGATGCTACCGGCAAGACCGTCGATGACTCCGTGACCTTCGACGCGAAATACCAGGACAAGGGCCGCAACTGCACCGGTACCGTGGTGGCAAAGGGTACGGTCGAGAAGGACGCAAGCAAGGCCGCCGGCACGATCACCATCCAGGACAGTTGCGACGGCGAAGCGAGCGGCACGTTCCGGTTCTATCGATAGCTGAGTTTGGGGCCGGAGCTCCCCCCGGGGCTCCGTCCCCTGGTCGCGGGCTCGTGCCCGGAGTCGAGGGGTATTCGTCATTGAGCATCGCCCGGCTATGATGTGAGCCGAGTCATGTGTCCGCGTCGCGTTACGCGAATTTCTCCTCTTACGTCGAGCAAGCGCAGTGCAGCTGTCGATCCGAGCCTTTCGGTTTTTCCTCGCGCCCGCGATCGTCGCGGCGCCCCTTCTCGCCCAGAGCTCTCCTCCTCCGTCCAAGACACAGTCTGCGGCCAAGGCTGAATCGTTAGGTACGACCTCGAAGAAGCCGGCCGCGACGAAGAAGCCGCACACCACGACGACCAAGAAGTCGTCGGATACGGCGGCAAAGCCCGCGAAAAAAACCTGGACCGGCGGCCACAACGGCTTCGTGGTGGACAGCGCCGAAGCCGCGAGCCTCTGGCCGGTGAAGG
>Ga0136846_1229024_pt1 | contig 21138 bp, 20 predicted proteins | sample HopSoiMetagenom2_FD_96841 | JGI IMG/M metagenome (GOLD analysis project Ga0136846, IMG submission 96841) | Grasslands soil microbial communities from Hopland, California, USA - 2 Assembly 2016 (version 4) | ecosystem: Environmental > Terrestrial > Soil > Grasslands | place: USA: Hopland... | reverse complement strand
GAATTCAACCAAGGCACACAGATCAAGGTGATCGGTGTGGGTGGCGGCGGCGGCAACGCTGTCGGGCACATGATCGAATGCGGCGTTCAAGGCGTCGAATTCATCTGCGCTAACACTGACGCGCAGGCACTCAGCCGCGGCAGCGCGCACAAGACCATCCAGCTGGGCAACAGCGGGCTGGGCGCGGGCAGCAAGCCTGACAAAGGCCGTGACGCGGCCGAACTGGCGGCTGACGACATCCGCAGCGCGATTGACGGCGCGCACATGCTGTTCATCACCGCCGGCATGGGCGGCGGCACGGGCACCGGCGCGGCGCCGGTGATCGCGCGCATTGCCAAAGAAATGGGCATCCTCACGGTTGGTGTGGTGACCAAGCCTTTCGAGTTCGAAGGCGGCCGCCGCATGACCAATGCCGACCTGGGCCTGGCCGAACTGGAAGCCAATGTCGACTCGCTGATCGTGGTGCTGAACGAAAAGCTGCTCGAAGTGCTGGGCGACGACGTCACGCAGGACGAGGCTTTCGCCCATGCCAACGACGTGTTGAAAAACGCCGTGGGCGGTATCGCCGAGATCATCAATGTTCCCGGCCATGTGAACGTCGACTTTGAAGACGTGCGCACCGTGATGGGTGAGCCCGGCAAGGCCATGATGGGAACGGCCAAGGCCAACGGCCCTGACCGCGCGCGCATCGCCGCCGAGCAGGCCGTGGCCTGCCCGCTGCTCGAAGGCATCGACCTGTCGGGGGCCAAGGGCGTGCTGGTGCTGATCTCGGCCGCCAAGGGCTCGCTCAAGCTGAGCGAATCCAAGCTGGCGATGAACACCATCCGCGCTTACGCGTCGCCTGATGCGCATGTGATCTACGGTACGGCTTATGACGACGAGCTGGGTGACGACATCCGCGTGACCGTGGTCGCCACGGGCCTGTCGCGCCAGGGCGTGCGCCGCCATGCGCCGCCCCTGCAGGTGCTGCGCACCGGGACTGACAACGTGCCTTTCAACGTGCCCACGCTGAACGCGACGGCAGGCGCTGGCGGCGCGACGCAGATGACGACGGGATCGGCCCAGCCTGACTACGGGAATATGTCGGTGCCCAGCGTGTGGCGTACGAATCGGACGCAGGCCGCGGCGAAGGTGGATGCATTGGCTTCGGGAGGCATGGACGACTTCGAGATCCCAGCCTTTCTCCGCAAACAAGCCGATTAATCGCTTAATGGGTGTAAAGCTACTGCGCAACCCGATCTTGAGGCTGTGGTGCTCACCGTACTTATGTACGGTTCCGCTCCTCGCCTCAACCTCGGGCTGCTCGCTACGCTTTCCATCCCATTAATCGCCGTTGGGTAGTGAGCGCGGCGCGCGTCTCGACGGGTGTAAAGCCTTGGTCAATGCACTGCCGCTATGCCCGGCATTGCTATCCCCTACCCTTGAAATGGCCTTGTGCCACCTAAAATAGACAGCATGCTTGCCCAAAGAACTCTTAAATCGTTGACCAAGGCCGTGGGCGTGGGCCTGCACAGTGGGCAGCGGGTGGAGTTGACTTTGCGTCCTGCGGCGCCGGACACGGGGATTGTGTTTCGGCGGGTGGATTTGCCGCAGCCGGTGGATATTGTGATTTCTGCGCAGGCGGTGACGGACACGCGGCTGGCGTCGACGATTTCAAGCGGCGCGGCGAAGGTGCATACCGTTGAGCATTTGATGTCGGCTTGCGCGGGCCTGGGCATCGACAATCTTTATGTCGACATCACGGCGGAAGAAGTGCCGATTCTGGATGGCTCGGCTTCGTCGTTTGTGTTTTTGCTGCAGTCGGCGGGCATCGCGCTGCAGGCCGCGCCCAAGCGCTTCATCCGGGTGATCAAGCCGGTTGAGGTGCGTGAAGGCGAGGGCGCCAACACCAAGTGGGCGCGTCTGAGCCCTTACGAAGGCTACAAGCTCAGTTTTGAAATTGATTTTGACCACCCGGCGGTGGACTCCACTGGCCAGCGTGTGGAGTTCGACATGGGTTCGGGCGCCTACTCACGCGACATCGCGCGGGCGCGTACCTTCGGCTTCACCAAAGACGTGGAAATGATGCGTGCCAACGGCCTGGCGCTGGGCGGCGGGCTGGACAACGCCATCGTGATGGACGACTACAAGGTGCTCAACAGCGACGGGCTGCGCTACAACGATGAGTTCGTGAAGCACAAGATCCTCGACGCCATGGGCGATTTGTATTTGCTGGGCAAGCCGCTGCTGGCCGCCTACAGCGCGTTTCGCTCCGGCCATGCAATGAACAACAAGCTGCTGCGCGAACTGCTGGCGCACCAGGACGCCTACGAGGCGGTCACTTTCGAAGACGAGAAAAAAGCACCTCAGGGTTTTGCCACTCTGGCGCGTGCCTGGTAGGCAGACAGGCGAGCATCTTCATGCTGCTGTTTCGCTGGCTCATCCTGCTTTTCCTGCTGGCGGCCATCGTGTCGTTCATGTTTTACGCCGGAACCGGGCAGGCGCGTTTCAAGCGCTACGGGCTCACCATCCTCAAGTGGACGTTGATCGCCGCGTTCGGCTTTTTCGCGGTGTTGATTCTCGAGCGCATCGCTTAGCGGCTTGGCGCGACCGGCCGTTTCAGCGGCTGCGGCTTCCCCGGTAGTTCCCCGTCATCTGCCCGCCGCCGCTGGCTTGTGCCATGCGCGCCATGGCGCTGCCCACATGGGCATGGGTAATGGCCAGGCCCAACGCATCTGCCGCATCTTTACCGGGCAGCGAGGGCAGCTTTAACAGCCGCATCACCATCTCCTGCACCTCGGCCTTGCCGGCCTTGCCATAACCGGCCACGGCTTTCTTGAGTTGCAGCGCGGTGTATTCGGTCACTGACAGCTCGCGCGAGACCAGCGCTGTGATGCAGGCTCCGCGCGCCTGGCCGAGCAGCAGCGTGGCCTGCGGGTTCACGTTGACAAAAACAATCTCGACGGATGCTGAATCCGGCTGGTAGCGCTCCACCACTTCGCACACGCCCTGGAACAGCACCTTGAGACGGCCGGGCAGGTCGGCACGCTCCAGGTGCGTGGTCTTGATGGTGCCGCTGGCCACATAACGCAGGTGCTGGCCCTCCACATCGACCACGCCGAAGCCGGAAGTCTGCAAGCCGGGGTCTATGCCTAGGATTCGCATTTGCTATGAATTTGGTAGCTAATGGCCAATATGGAATAAGGGCTAGAGGCCAAAATACCACCGAACTGAGTGAAAGAAGATGGGTGCGCCGAAGCACAGCGCGTCCACCCGGTCGAGCAGGCCGCTGGCGCCGGTGACACCCACGCCGCGTTTGCCCCAGTTGGGAATGCCGCGGTCGCGCTTGAGTGCCTTCATCACCAGATGCCCGAGTGAGCCCGACACACAGGCGATGAAAGCCATAGCCACCGCCTGCGCGGGCTTGAAGGGTGTCAGGCCCGCCAGCAGGCCGCCGAGCAGGCTGCCTGCTACCACGGCAATCAGCCAGCTGGTCCAGTTAAAACTCTTGCTCACATTGGGCGCGCTGGGTGGGCGCTGCAGTTTGCGGCCCACCAGGTATTCCACGATCATGCAGGTCTGCACGACGAACACCAGGAAGAACACCAGAAAGGCATTTTTGCCGTCGTAGTTCGGAAACTTCAGCAGCATCAGCGCGGGCACATGGCTCATGCCGTAGACGCAGACCATGATGCCCCACTGCAGCTTGGCGTTGCGCTCCAGAAAGCGCTGCGGGTCGTTGGCCAGCGCGCTCACCACCGGGATTGCCAGAAATACGTAAACCGGGATGAACACGGTAATCAGGTCAAAACGCCGTGTGATCACCAGCGCGAACTGCACCGGCAGCACCACAAAAAAGGCCAGCACCAGGCTGCGGTGGTCGCCCTGGCGGGTGGGCGAGAGCGTGATGAACTCGCGCAGCGCAAAAAATGCCACCAGGCCAAACAACACGGTGGCCACGGTTTCGCCCAGTGTCCAGCCGACCCAGAACACCGTAGACATCAGCCAGGATGTGCGCAGCACGCCGTTGAACTCCTTGAGTTTTTCGGTGTGCAGGTCGTCTTCTTGCGTGTCTTTGAGCGACATCACAAACGCGGCCACGCTGATGAGTGTCAGCACGCCGAATACCAGCACAAAGAGCAGGCCGACTTGCTGCGAGGGAGAGAGATTGCGCAAAAAAGTGTTCATCAGGATTCCCGCAGCTCCAGGACTGCCTGGCGCGCACGCGCCAGGAACTCGCCGCGGTCTTCACCGGGGGCCAGCACAATCGGCGCGCCGAAGGTGACGGAGCACAGGATGGGCACGGGCACGACTTCGCCCTTGGGCATGACGCGCTGCACGTTGTTGATCCAGGCCGGCACCAGCACGACGCCAGGAAACTTCAGCGCCAGGTTGTAAAGGCCGGCCTTGAATTTTTGCGGCTCTTCCTGGTTGCCGCGCGTGCCTTCAGGGAACAGGATGATGGAGTCGCCGTTGGTCAGCGCTTCGATCAGCGGCTCCAGCGGGTCCTGGTCGCCGGTCTTGGCGCGGTCCACATAAATCGCGTTGAACACCGCCGTGGTGATCCATTTCTTGAACGGCGTTTTGGTCCAGTAGTCTTTGGCCGCGATGGGGCGGGTGATACTGCGCAGCTCTTCGGGCAGCGCCGCCCACATCAGCACCAGGTCGGCGTGGCTTTGGTGATTGGCGAAATAAATACGCTGCTCGGCTTTGGGCGGGCAGCCCTGCCAGCGGGCCTGTGCACCCGTCAGCAGGCGGATCAGCCCCAGCAGGAAAAGGCTCATTATTTTGGCAAGCATGGCGCCGATGATACGTTCCCGCCATGACCGTCTGGCGCGACTCGAACTATTCTGGTACACAGCAAGATGCGCATACTTATTAATACTTCTGTTTGTCGTTCATGCTGAAATCCCACATCTCCCTTTTTTCCGCCATGTCCCTGCGTGGGACACTTTTGTTTCGCTGGCTCGCCGGCGCTGGGTGCCTGGCGCTTTCCTGCACCGCGTGGGGCCAGTTCCAGGTCCACGGGCGCTTTTCGGCTTCCACGCTGGACCCTGGGTGGAGCCCGGGAGGCGCGGTGGCGCTCACAGCGCCTGTTGCCGATGCCGAAGGGGCCGGCTGGCTCAGGCTCACAGGCAATGTCGCCAGTTCGCAGGGCAATGCGCGCTACACCGCCGGCAGCTTCAGTGCGCAGGGCGGCGTGACGCTGTCTTTCAGTTATGCCTCCTGGGGCGGCGGTGTGCCGGGCGCCGACGGCATCACCGTGTTCCTTTATGACGCCACGCAAAACATGTCGGGTGCGCTGCTGGGCGGCGGCTTGGGTTATTGCAAAGGCGCCGGCGGCTACCTGGCGCTGGCGCTGGACGAGTACGGGAATTTCTCCAGTCCGGCTGACAACTGCGCCGGCGGCGGCGGGCCCGGCGGCGCGCCACAGGCGCTGGTGCTGCGCGGCCCCGTAACGGCCGGCAATCCCTTCATTGGCCATGTGCCTATGCCCGGCAATGTCGACCAGGCCGCCGCCACCACGCGGCCGGTGGCTCGCCAGGTCGTGATGACACTTTCGCCCAAGCCTGCGGGCCCGGGCTACACCATCAACGTCGATGTGCGCGACGGTGCGGTCGGCGCTTTCCGGCGCCTGGTGAGCAACGCAGACTTCCCTTATGCCGCGCCAGCCGCGCTGAGTGTGGGCGTAGCCGGCAGCACCGGCGGCGCCAAGAATGTGCATGAGGTGCGGGATTTGATGGTGACCGGCAATGCGGCGAACGCGCCTGTGATCAACCATATCTTCACGCCGGCGGTGGTTGCGCCTGACGGCACCAGCACGCTGGAGCTGCATTTCAGCAGCACGGGAGCCCGCGGCACTGTGCTGAGCGCGCCGTTCACACAGACGCTGCCCGCAGGACTGGTGGTCGCCACGCCGCTCAGTCTGAGCGGCAGTTGCCTGGGTGCGGTCAACGCGGCGCCGGGCGGCGCCACGGTGTCCGTCGACGCCGGCATGGCCATCCGCAACGGCGGGTGCTCGGTGATCGTCAAGGTGCGCGCGGCCCAGGCCGGCACCTATACCACCACCGCACCGCCGGGCAGCCTGCAAACCGACATTGGCCGCAATACGGCGCCTGGATCCGCCTCTTTGGTGGTCAAGCGCTGACCAGTACTTCTTCAGAGATTAAGGCAGTTCCACGCCGCCCATGCGCGCCACGATGGTGCCGGCACGCGAAGCCAGGTAGCCCGAAGCGGGCCGCGTTTCAAAATACTTGGGCCGGGGCAGCATCACGGCCAACCGTGCCGCCTCATAGGCGCTGAGCTTTGCCGCAGGCTTGCGGTAATAGTGCTGGGCGGCCGCCTCGGCGCCGAAGATACCCTCACCCCATTCCACGCTGTTGAGGTAAATCTCCAGGATGCGTTCTTTGCTCAGCAGGGCTTCCAGCAGCAGCGTCAGCACCAGCTCCTGGCCTTTGCGCAGCAGGGTGCGTTCACCCGACAGGAAAAGATTTTTGGCCAGTTGCTGCGTGATGGTGGAGCCGCCCACGATCTTGGGCGGCTTGGCTGGCGCTGCCGCCGCTTTGGAGGGGGCCAGCCGGCTGGCCGACTGCGCGGCGCGTTGCTCGGCCTTGGCGTTTTTGTCCCAGGCTTTTTCCAGCGCTTCCATGTCGACGCCGTCGTGCTCGGCAAAGCTGGCGTCTTCCGACGCAATCACGGCGCGTTTCAGGTGGTCCGGCAGCTCGCTGTAAGGCACCCACTGCTGGCGCCATTTCAGGGCGCCGGTGTTGCGCGCGACGAGGTAGGCCTCTGAACGCTGGAAGGCGGTGGACTCCGGATTCACCACAGCCATCATGGCAATGCGCGCCACAAAAAAGAGCTGCAGCGCGAGGCCCGCGATCAGCCCAAGGCCCAACAGCCTGAGCAGCGCTTTCATGATGCGTGCGCTTTCATCCGAACTGCGCCCGCATTTCCTGCAGCACCTGCGCAGACGGAGGGCGCACCTTGCGCCACAGCTCGAAGGCCTCGGCGGCTTGTTCCACCAGCATGCCCAACCCGTCGCGCGGTGTGGCGCCGTGGTCTTGGGCCCAGGCCATAAAGCCGGCCGCGGCGGGGCCGTACATCATGTCACACGCAAGCGCCCCGGGCTTGAGCACGCTGGCCGGAACCGGCACGCCCGCACCTGCCAGGCTGCTGGCGCTGGCATTGATGATCACATCGAAATTTCCCTGCAGCCCTTGTAAATCATGGGTAAGCAGCTCTGTTTTTTGTAGCAAGGCCTGCATGGAAGGGTGCGATTGGTGGCTGGCTGCCAGCGCATCGGCCTTCGCCCGTGTGCGGTTGACCAGCACCAGCCGGCGCGGCCCCGCCGCCAGCAGCGGCCCCAAGGCGCCGGCGCCCGCGCCGCCTGCGCCTATCAGCAGCACGTCGCGCCCGGCCAGGGCGACGCCGGCATTGTTCTGGATGTCGTTCACCAGGCCCACGCCGTCAGTGTTGTCGGCATGAACGATACCGCCGTCCAGCCGCAGCGTGTTGACGGCCCGGGCCAGTTGCGCCCGGTCGGTCAGTGTCGTGGCAGCCTCAAAAGCATCGAGCTTGAAAGGCACAGTGACGTTGCAGCCTTTGACGCCGTCCTGCGCCAGTTGCGCCAGCGTGGCGGCAAATGCTTCCAGCGGCACCAGCAGGCGTTCGTATTGCAGCGACTGCTCCGTCAGCTCGGCAAAGCGCGCGTGGATCAGCGGTGACTTGCTGTGCGCGATCGGGTTGCCCAGGACGTAGTACTTATCCATGGCGGCGCAATTTCATGAACCTAGCGGCTCGTGAGTTTGGTCTCAAGCGTGTCGTCGCGATTGAAGGTGAAGGTCTGCACGAAAGCAAGGCGATTAAAGCCCGTACGCAAGAGGCCACTTCGTACATTTAAAGGGACCGTGCCAAAAGGTCCGGAACTCTTTGCGATCGCCTGTGCCCTCCTGTCAAGAAAGGTATTGCCAGAACTGCGTTCAATGGTCGTTTCGACAACGTTCCCATCGAAGTTCACGACAATAGTCATGATCAGGTCACCGTAAAGTTTTTTACCACCCATTTCGGGGAAATACACCGTGCCTTGATGCTCAACCTTGCGGCGCAGGACATCGTAGTAGACCGCATAGACCTGTTCACTTGTAGCCGGGCTGATATAGCGCTTCTTTGGCTTGGCATTTTCTTCGTTGATGCGTTTTTCAATTTCGCCCAGAATTTTGATCATCTGGCGGCGCCGCTCTTTTTGCTCCGCCTGGAGCGGATCGTTGGCCGTCAGCCTTGGATCCGGTGGCGGCATGGATGCCAGCTCGTTTTTGAGTTGGGCCAACAATTGCGTTTGCTGTTCCTGCATCGACTCAACCTTGCGTTGTGAGTCCTCATCAGACTCGCCAATTTGAGTCAGGGCTGAAGGCGGCAGGGGCGAGGTGGCGCGGCCTTTTTCGGCTTCACCGCCGCCCGCCAGCGAAGCCTGCGCGATGGCCTTGGCGAAATCGGGCTTTTCGTTGGACTTGGCGTTGACCAGAATCACTTCCAGCGGCGTGTCCTGGAACACGCGGTTAAAGCGCTCAGGGTCGACAAAGCGCACCGTCAGCAACACCACGTGAAAGGCGATCGAGGCGCCTAAGGCAATTTGCAGTGTGCTGGGGGATTTCACAGGGGAGATTATCGCGGCTTATGCGTGCATTCTGGTGTCAACCAGCCACCGGAGCCGCAGCAGCGGCGTCGGTTTGTGGCTCATTGACATCGACTGCAATGGAGATCGGGCCGGCAGCCATCTCGGACTCGCCGTCGTCCTCACCCAGCGGATCGGGCGACTCATCGATTTCCACATCCAGCCGCTCGATCACCGTGCCCGAAATATCCAGCGTGATCTCATCGATCTCACCGAGCTTGACGCGTACTTTCGCGCCGCGCGGCAAGCCTTGGGCGCCCACGGCCGGCAGCACCAGCGGCAGTTCGTCGGCGCGCAGCAGGTTGTCTTTGAAGGCCGTGGCGGTTAGCTCGGTGATGTTGTTTTGCTGCAGGTATTTGAGCGTCCAGTAACGCTCGATGCCCGCCTGAAAGCCGTTGTAGGCGCTGTAGGCTGCGTCAAAGCCCGAGATGATGGAAAAGAGCTCGGCGTCCTTGGGCTTGAAAGGCGCAGCCAGCGCGGCGGTGCGGCCGTGGCGCGCGCACGCAATGATCTGCCACTGGTTGACCAGATCGGTATAACGGCGCAGCGGCGAGGTGCTCCAGGCGTAACTTTTCACCCCGATGCCTGCGTGCGGCAATGCTTTCGTGCCCATGCGCACTTTCACGCCGGGCGCCAGGCTGGCCTGGCTGCGGTAGATGCCGGGCACGCCGTGCTCGGCCAACCACTGGCCCCAGGTGCTGTTGGCCAGGATCATGGCCTCGGCGACGATCAAGTCCAGCGGCGCGCCGCGCTGGCGGGTGCTGATGCTGACGGTTTCATTGCCCTGAGGCTCACCGCCCGTGGGGTTGTCCAGGCGGAAGTTGTAGTCGGGCCGGTTGAAGTTCTCGGGCTTGCCACGCACGATTTCGCGCTGCGCTTTGAGGTGTCTGGCGAGCCTATGCAAAAAGGTCAGCTCCACGCCCCATTGCACACCGGTGGGCGGCGTGGTTTGCGCGGCTTCAAAAAATGCCTCGGTAAACGTGCTGTCCAGCATGTCATGGCGCAGGTTGCTCACGATGGGCACCTGCTCCAGCCGGGTCACGCTTTCCCTGATCTCCAGCGTGGCTTCATCCAGCGTGAGGTACAGCGACAGGGCCGGGCAGTTGCGGCCTTCCTGCAGCGTGTAACTTTTGACGATCTCGTCGGGCAGCATGGTCAGCTTGTAGCCCGGCATGTAGACGGTCGAAAGGCGCGCGCGGCCCACGGTATCGATAGCGCTGCCGGGCAATACCGCCAGGCCCGGTGCGGCGATGTGGATGCCCAGGGTGACGGTGCCGCTGCCCAGGCCTTGCACGGAAAGCGCGTCGTCGATCTCGGTGGTGGCCGAATCGTCGATGGAAAACGCTTTCACGTCGGCCAGTGGCAACTCGTCCTTGACTTCAGGCGCCTGCAGCGCCGGAAAGCCCGTGCCCTTGGGGAAGTTTTCAAACAAAAAGCGCTTCCAGTGGAACTGGTAGGGCGAGGCGATGGCGCCGGACTTTTGCAGCAGATCGAGCGGCGCGGTGTGCGTGGCGCGTGAGGCCTCGACCACGGCTTTGTATTCAGCGCTGTTCTTGTCGGGATTGAGGAGGATTTTGTAAAGCTGGTCGCGCACAGGCGCTGGGCATTCGCCCCGGCCCAGTTCTTCGGCCCAGGCGGTGATTTGCGCCGCGACCTGTTTTTTCTTTTCGATGGCCGCCAGCGCCTGCTGCAGGATTTCTGCAGGGGCTTTTTTGAAGCGGCCCTTGCCGGCCCGGCGAAAGTAATGTGGCGCGTCGTATAGGCGAAAGAGGGCGGCGGCTTGCTGCTCCAGCGAAGCGGCCTTGCCGTCGGCGCTGAAGTAGTCGCGCGCCAGGTCGGCAAAGCCGAATTCCTCTTCGCTGGCAAATTCCCAGGCCAGGTCCAGTTCGATATCCTGGCTCAGCTTTTGCCCGGCAGCCATCATCTCGGCGGGCGAGGGTTTTTCAAATCTCAGCAGGGCATTGACGCCCTTGACCTTCACGCGCTTGCCCGAGTCGAGCTCGACCTGCAGCGAGGCGTCGCTCTCGGACAAAATGCGGCCGGCCAGGAACTTGCCGGCTTCTTCAAACAATACAAACAAAACGGGATCCCTTTGGTGTCTTTGATGACTTGGGACTAGTGTAATCAGGCTCTGTTTCGAGAGACTTCAGGCCAAAGCGAGGAAATCGAGGATTTCAGGCACGTGCGCGTCGAAGTCGCTCAGCGCATGGTCGCCGCCTTCCAGCAGCCGGATGTGCGCGCCCGGATAACGCGCTGTCATTTCGCGCCAGTCCAGCACTTCGTCGCCCTTGGCGATGACGGCCAGGTAGTTTTCGGGTGCTTTCAGCGGCCCGGCGTGCTGCGCCTCGAGTTCGTCCACAAAGCGCGGCTCAAAGAAAAAATGCTCGTCCGCGTTGTGCCAGGTGGTTTGCTCGCCGATGTAGCTGGCCAGGTCGCGCGCCGGCTCTACCGCGGGGTTGAGCAGCACCGCTTTGCAGCCGGTGCGCTCGGCCACCGCGGTGGCATAAAAGCCGCCCAGCGACGAGCCGATCACCGCCATGCTTTTGTAGGCGGGCTGCTGCGGCCAGCCGGCAATTTCATCAAAGACCATTCGCAGTGCGGCTTTGGGCGACGCGGGCAACTGCGGGCACCACCAGTGCACGGCCGGGTGGCGTTCTCGCACCAGCGCCGCCATCTTTTGGGCTTTGGTGGACTGGGGGGAAGAGCGAAAGCCGTGCAGGTAGAGCAGGTGAGTGGTGCGCATGGCCGCATGGTAGACGGGCGGGCGGCGGGGCGGGATGGCGTGCGGTGCAAGCCCTCAGAAGACCGCAAAACCCGTCACGGGCATTTTTTAAGCGAAAAGTGGCCGCAGTCAAGGTGGATATTGGACATGTAGCTATAGATTTGATAGCAAGGATGCGATGCTGAAAGCCCCCACGGGCATCCTTGTGGCGCAAGAGCCGGCCCAAGGCTGGCGGATAATCGCCGCATGGCTGCCGTTTTCGACAAACCCTCTCTTTACCAGCGAACCTTGCCCATGCTGCAGGGTTTTGACGGGCTGCTGGCTTTTGCCGTTTTCCTGCTGGCCTGCGCGGGCCTGCTGATCATGTATTCATCGGGCTATGACCACGGCACCCGTTTTGTCGACCATGGGCGCAACATGCTGATTGCCGGGGCCATCATGTTTGTGGTGGCACAAATTCCGCCGCAGCGCCTGATGGCCTTTGCCGTGCCGCTGTATATCGCGGGCGTCGCCCTGTTGGTCGCGGTGGCCATTTTTGGCATCACCAAAAAAGGCGCGCGGCGCTGGCTCAACGTAGGCGTGGTCATCCAGCCCAGCGAAATCCTCAAGATCGCCATGCCGCTGATGCTGGCCTGGTGGTTCCAGAAACGCGAAGGCCAGTTGCGCCCGCTGGACTTTCTGGCGGCCGGGCTGCTGTTGCTCGCCCCGGTCGGGTTGATCATGAAGCAGCCTGACCTGGGCACCTCGCTGCTGGTGCTGGCTGCGGGCCTGGCCGTGATCTTTTTTGCCGGCCTGAGCTGGAAGCTGATATTGCCGCCCGCGCTGCTCGGGCTGATCGGCGTGTTCCTGGTCGTGTGGTTTGAGCCGCAGCTGTGCGCCGACGGCGTGCGCTGGCCCATCATGCATGACTACCAGCAGCAGCGCATCTGCACGCTGCTTGACCCCTCGCGTGACCCGCTGGGCAAGGGCTTTCACATCATCCAGGGCATGATCGCCATCGGCTCGGGCGGCATCACCGGCAAGGGCTTTATGGCCGGCACCCAGACGCACCTGGAGTTCATCCCCGAGCGCACCACCGACTTCATCTTCGCGGCCTACTCGGAAGAGTTCGGTTTGCTGGGCAACCTGCTGCTGATCGCCGGGTTCATCTTCCTCATCCTGCGCGGGCTGGCGATTGCGCTGGATGCTTCCACGCTGTTTGCGCGCCTGCTGGCGGGCGCGTTGACCATGATTTTTTTCACCTACGCTTTCGTCAACATGGGCATGGTTAGCGGCATCCTGCCCGTCGTGGGCGTGCCTTTGCCTTTCATCAGCTACGGCGGCACGGCCATGGTGACGCTGGGCCTGGCCATCGGCATGCTGATGTCGATCGCCAAGGCCAAGCGGCTGGTGCAGTCCTGAACCTGAACGGAGTTTCGCCGTGAAACCCAGACTCGTGACCGTGATTGGGGTGGGCAATATGGGCGGCGGCATGGCGGCCAATCTGCTCAGCCAGGGCTGGGATGTGCAGGTGTGTGACATCGATGCGGGCAAGGTGGCCGATATGGTGGCGCTGGGCGCTACGGCCATCGACTCCCCGGCCGAGGCCGCAACCGATTCGCTGGCCTTCATCATCTGCGTGGTGGACGCCGCGCAAACCGAAGACGTGCTGTTTGATGGCCAGGGCCTGGCCCGCATGCTGCAGCCCGGCCATGCCGTGATGCTGTGCCCCACGATCTCACCGCAGGACGTTGAATCTTTCGCCAGCCGCCTGGCTGCGCGCGGCGTGCACACGCTGGACGCGCCCATGTCGGGCGGGCCCGCGCGGGCGCGCGACGGCACCATGAGCCTGATGCTGGCCTGCGCGGACGAGGTTTATGCCCAGCAGGCCGGCTTGCTGCAGGCCTTGTCGGCCAAGGTGTTCCGCATCAGTGAAAAGCCCGGCGACGGCGCCCGCACCAAGCTGGTCAACAACCTGCTGGCGGGCATCAACCTGGTGGGGGCGGCCGAAGCGTTGGCGCTGGCGGGCCGGCTCGGGCTGGATTTGGGTACGACGCTGGACGTGATCGAACAGTCCAGCGGGCAAAGCTGGATTGGTTCGGACCGCATGCGGCGTGCAATTGCCGGTGACTACGCGCCGCGCGCGCATGTGACCCTGCTGGAAAAAGACACCCGGCTGGCGGTGGAAGCGGCTCGCACCGCCGGGTTTGACGGCCCGCTGGGCCTGCGTGCCAGCCAGGTTTTTGCCGAGGCGCACCAGGCCGGGCTGGCTAGTGAGGATGACGCGGCGCTTTTCAAGCACCTCAAGGGTCAAGCCGGCAAATCCTGAGCCGCATTCGCAATGTCCATGGGCGGGCGTCAGCAGGGCAGACTGCCTACAATGGCCCAATGACATCACTTCGCTCCACCCCCTCCTCTGCCTCCAACAAGTCCACGGCCTCCTCAAAGGCCAAGCCGACGGCGGAGTCCACCTCGGGGCGGCTGGAAATCGCTGAAAAGCTGCTGCTGGCGCCGTTCGGCCTGACGCAGGCGCATTTGAGTCGCGCGCTGGGCGAAATCACCTCTTACGGCGCCGACGACGCCGACCTCTACTTCCAGTACACCCGCAGTGAAGGCTGGAGCCTGGAAGAGGGCATCGTGAAAACCGGCTCTTTCAGCATCGACCAGGGCGTGGGTGTGCGTGCCGTGAGCGGTGAGAAAACCGCCTTTGCCTATTCCGACGACATTTCCGAAGCCTCGCTGCTCGACGCGGCGCGCACCGTGCGCAGCATTTCCGCCGGCGGCAAGTCGGCCCGCGTGAAAACGCCGTCCGCAAGAATCGCCGGCAGCCGTTCGCTCTACCAGGGCCTGGACCCGATCGCCACGTTGGACAGCACCGCCAAGGTCAAGCTGCTGGAAAAAGTGGAAAAACTCGCCAAGGCCAAAGACCCGCGCATCGTGCAAGTGATGGCCGGCCTGGCCAGCGAATACGACGTGGTGATGGTGGCGCGCGCCGATGGCACGCTGGCCGCTGATGTGCGCCCGCTGGTGCGTTTGAGCGTGACCGTGATCGCCGAGCAAAAAGGCCGGCGTGAAGTCGGCTCAGGCGGCGGCGGCGGCCGTTTTGGCCTGGCCTACTTTGACGACGCACAAATTGCCGAATACGTGAACGACGCGGTGAAAGCCGCGCTGACCAACCTCGACGCGCGCCCCGCGCCGGCCGGTGAAATGACGGTGGTGCTGGGTTCGGGCTGGCCCGGCATTTTGTTGCACGAAGCCATCGGCCACGGCCTGGAAGGCGACTTCAACCGCAAGGGCTCGAGCGCGTTTTCCGGCAAGATCGGCCAGCGCGTGGCAGCCAAGGGCGTCACCGTGCTGGACGACGGCACCATCGCCGACCGCCGCGGCTCGCTCAATGTGGACGACGAAGGCAACGCCAGCCAGCGCAATGTGCTGATTGAAGACGGCATCCTGAAGGGCTACATCCAGGATTCGCTCAATGCGCGCCTGATGAAGGTCAAGCCCACAGGCAACGGCCGCCGCGAAAGCTACGCCCATGTGCCCATGCCGCGCATGACCAACACCTACATGCTGGGCGGCGACAAGCAGCCCGAAGAAATCGTGGCCAGCATCAAGAAGGGCCTCTACGCCACCAACTTCGGCGGCGGCCAGGTCGACATCACGTCCGGCAAATTCGTGTTTTCAGCCAGCGAAGCGTTCTGGGTGGAAAACGGCAAGATCCTGTATCCAGTCAAGGGCGCGACGATTGTGGGCAACGGCCCTGACGCGCTGACCCGTGTCACCATGATGGGCAACGACATGGCGCTGGACAGCGGCGTCGGCACCTGCGGCAAGGAAGGGCAGAGCGTTCCGGTCGGCGTCGGCCAGCCGACGCTGCGCATTGACGGCCTGACTGTGGGCGGAACGGCCTGATCAGGCCCCAACAGGCGCTAAAAAGCCCCGTTTTTGACCTGTGCTACATTTCAGCTTATGAATTCCGCCAAGTTTTACTTTGGTTACTTTTGGTTCTCAAGCGCTTCCGGCGGTAGAGAGATCAAGGCGTGACCCGATAAAACGCACCGATTCTCCAGAAACCGCCGGCCCTCCGGCGGTTTTTTTTTGCGCGCCCCGATTGTTGATGTTTGAACGAATCCTGAATTGAACGATATCTAGAAAAGGAAACCAGCGATGAATGCCAAAGCCACCTCCGCCAGCGACAACTGGTATGCGACCGTCGAAAAAACCAGCCAGACCGACGACGAACGCATCAAGGACATCACCGTGCTACCCCCTCCCGAGCATCTCATCCGCTTTTTCCCGATCCGCGGCACCGCCGTCGAGACGCTGATCAGCAAAACCCGCAAGAGCATCCACAACATCATCCAGGGCAAGGACGACCGCCTGCTCGTCGTCGTCGGGCCATGCTCCATCCACGACCCGATGGCGGCGCTCGAATACGCCCGCAAACTGGTCGAGCAACGCAAAAAGTACGAGGGCACGCTGGAAATCGTGATGCGCGTGTACTTCGAAAAGCCGCGCACCACGGTCGGCTGGAAGGGCCTGATCAACGACCCCTACCTCGACGAAACCTTCCGCATTGATGAAGGCCTGCGCATCGCGCGCCAGCTGCTGATCGACATCAACCGCCTCGGCCTTCCTGCCGGCAGCGAGTTCCTGGACGTGATTTCCCCGCAGTACATCGGCGACCTGATCTCCTGGGGCGCCATCGGCGCACGCACGACTGAAAGCCAGGTGCACCGCGAACTGGCCTCGGGCCTCTCCGCACCGATCGGCTTCAAGAACGGCACGGACGGCAACATCCGCATCGCCACCGACGCCATCCAGGCGGCGGCGCGCGGCCACCACTTTTTGTCGGTGCACAAAAACGGCCAAGTCGCCATCGTGCAGACCAACGGCAACAAGGACTGCCACGTGATTTTGCGCGGCGGCAAGGCACCCAACTACGACGCGGCCAGCGTCACGGCAGCCTGCAAGGAGCTCGAAGCCTCGAAGTTGCCGGCCACGCTGATGGTGGATTGCAGCCATGCCAATAGTTCCAAGCAGCATGAAAAGCAGGTCGAAGTGGCGCGCGACATCGCTGGCCAGGTAGCAGGCGGGTCGCACCATGTGTTCGGTTTGATGGTGGAAAGCCACCTCAACCCCGGCGCGCAGAAATTCACCCCCGGCAAAGACGACTCGAAAGCGCTGGAATACGGCAAGAGCATCACCGACGCCTGCCTGGGCTGGGGCGATTCGCTGGACGTGCTGGAGATCCTGTCGGCTGCGGTCCTCAAGCGCCGCGCCGCCAAGTAAGCCGGTCGCTTGCGGGTTTGTGCGAATAGCCGCAGCACCCGCAAGTCGCCGACTATGGACTCTTGACTAGGAGCCCATCATGCGCAGCGAAGTCACCGTGAACTTCAAGGACAGCCCGCCCGTGCGGCTGGACCTCAACGAAGTGCAGCCCATGCCGCATGATGTGGCGCGTTGGTGGCTGGACGACCAGTTCACGCAGATGGGCTGCGAGCCGCTGCGGCCCACGGGCAAGTTGCTGACCGCCGACAAGGTGGTGGTGGTCGCCCAGGCGGCTGGCCCGGCGAAATTTGCCGAGGCCAAATGGGCTCAGGAGTTTGCCCGGGCGTCGAGTGCGGCGCTGGGCAAGCCGGTCGTGCACGTCGACGTCGCAACGCTCAGCATCAGCTTCTAAAGCTTTCCCGGCGAGCGCCCGCCTTTTCTTAAGCAATTTAGGCCTCTAGCCCATATCCATCATAGGCTAAATGCTATTAAATTAATAGCGAGCCGAACCCGAAGGCATGGTGGTTCGTCAGGCTTTCAGCGCCTGCAGCAGCCTGGCGTGGATCCCGCCAAACCCGCCATTGCTCATACATAGCAAATGATCACCTGGCCGCACCGCCGCCAGCACCTGCTCAAGGAGCTGTTCGATGGTGCCGGCCACCTGCGCGCGGTCGCCCATGGGCGCCAGCGCGGCGCGTGCATCCCAGTCCAGGCCGCCGGCATGGCAAAACGCCAAGTCGGCCTGCTCCAGGCTCCAGGGCAGCTGGGCCGTCATGGCGCCCAGCTTCATGGTGTTGCTGCGCGGCTCGAAGATCGCCAGGATTCGTTCGCTGCCCTTGCCGGCGGCGGCGAGCTGGCGGCGCAGCCCGTCTACCGTGGTGTGAATCGCGGTCGGGTGATGGGCGAAATCGTCATACACCGTGATGTTGCCGCCGCTTTGCGCCACCACGCCGCGCACTTCCATGCGGCGCTTGACATTCTGGAAGGTCGCCAACGCCTGGGCCGCGGTTTCGGGGGCGACACCTACATGCTCGGCCGCGGCGATGGCGGCCAGTGCGTTGAGCTGGTTATGCACGCCGCTGATGCCCCACTGCACGTGGGCCACCACCTGCCCGGCCTTAAGTACCTGGAAGTCGTGCGGCTCGCCCTGGGCGGTAAAGCCGTCTTTATTCAGCAAGCCGCCGCCGAAAAGCATCTGCTCACTCCAGCAGCCCTTGGCCAGCACGCGCTGCAGGGCGGCTTCACCCGCATTCACCACCACCCGGCCCTGTGACGGCACGGTGCGCACCAGATGGTGAAACTGCCGCTCGATGGCCGCCAGGTCGTCAAAAATGTCGGCGTGATCGAACTCGAGGTTGTTCAGGATGGCGGTGCGCGGGTGGTAATGCACGAACTTGCTGCGTTTGTCGAAAAACGCGGTGTCGTATTCATCGGCTTCAATCACAAAGGTGTTGCCGTCGCCCAGCCGGGCCGAGACGCCGAAGTTGAGCGGCACACCGCCCACCAGGAAACCTGGTTTCAGGCCAGCCTGTTCGAGAATCCAGGCCAGCATGGCCGTGGTGGTGGTCTTGCCGTGCGTGCCGGCTATGGCCAGTACATGGCGCGGGCCGGTGGCGTGATGCGTCGGGTGGTGCAGCACGTGGCCCGACAGCCACTGCGGGCCGCTGGTGTAGGGCTTGCCGCTGTTCAAAATGGCTTCCATCAGCGGATACCTTGGGCTGCCGTCTGGCTGGCGGGCCCGCGACACCACATTGCCGATCACAAACACATCCGGCTCGAAAGCCATCTGGTCGGCGCTGTAGCCTTCGATCAGTTCAATCCCCAGGCCGCGCAACTGGTCGCTCATGGGCGGGTAGACGCCGGTGTCGCAACCCGTCACTTTGTGCCCTGCCTCCCGCGCAAGTGCGGCCAGACCGCCCATGAAAGTCCCGCAGATTCCCAGAATATGTATGTGCATGGCCTGTATTCTAGGCAGGGCGTTTTTTGGCCCGGCAGGTGAGAGCGCCGCCACCCCGCTGGTGTTCTAAGTAAATATGGCCTCTAGCCCAATCACCACATTGGTCTCTAGCTCCTGATTTCATAGCAACCCGGTCTTTCACCATTTGCCGTGAACTTTAGGCGGCTGCTGAGGCCTAACCGGGGCACAATCGCTTCCCCGGACTGCATCTTCCGAACCCTGTTTCCCCACTGGCACACCCCAGCTGATCTTGACCCCTCACACCCTCAAATCCGAAATCGCCGCCACGGCCGCCGCGCTGGTCGTGGAAGAAGGGCTGGAATACGGTCCGGCCAAGCGCCGTGCCGTCAAGCAGATGGCGCTGCCCGCGCGCACCGAGCTGCCGGGCAACGACGAGTTGGAAGACGCGGTGCGCGAATACATCGCGCTGTTTTGTGCCGACACCCAGCCGGCCGAGCTGGCCGCCCTGCGTGAGCTGGCACTGACCTGGATGGAGCGGCTGGTCCAGTTTCGTCCCTACCTGGGCGGCGCCGTCTGGCACGGCACGGCCACGCGGCTGTCCGATATCTATATCCAGCTCTTTTGCGACGACCCCAAATCGGCCGAGATTGCCTTGATTGAACACAATGTGGATTACGAGCCACGCACCGTGACCGGCTTCACCGGCGACAGCGTGGAGGCGCTCAGTTTGCGAAGTGTGTGCAAACCTCTGAACGAAACCGTGGGCGTGCACCTGATGGTGTATGACCATGACGACCTGCGCGGCGCCCTGAGGCCCGATGCCAAGGGCCGCAGCCCCCGTGGCGATGTGGCTGCCGTGCAAAAATTGCTGTCTACCCAACCTGGAGCTTCAGACTCGTGAATCGCAGAAACATGCTTTATGGCGGGGTCGCCGCTCTGGCCGGCCTGGCTGGCGCGGGCGTCGCCTGGTGGAAATTCCAGCCCCGCCAGGTGGATGAGAAAATTGTGGCGCCAGCACCCGGTGCCGCGACGGGGAATGCGACCGACGCGTTCTGGAGCCTGAACTTCGACACGCCGGACGGCAAAAACCTGTCCATGAGCAGTTTTCGCGGCAAGCTTCTGCTGGTGAATTTCTGGGCAACCTGGTGCCCGCCTTGTGTTGAGGAACTGCCTTTACTGGATTATTTCTTCCAGGAAAACCGCGACAAAAATATCCAGATCGTGGGTTTGGCGGTTGACCAGCCCAGCAAAGTGCGTGACTGGCTGCAGGCTACGCCGCTGCACTTTCCGGTCGGCATGGCCGGCATGGGTGGCACAGAGCTGAGCAAATCGCTGGGCAATCTGGCTGGCAGCCTTCCGTTTACGGCGGTGTTCAGCGCGACGGGCGAGCTCCTGCATCGCAAGATCGGCCAGGTGCAGCCTGAAGACCTGGCACAGTGGGCCAAACTCAAATAAGGCCAGATCCCTGTTTTGATCTAAATGACGTGAACTCGCAGCCACCTGCACTGAACGGCAGTGGTATGCGCGCTTATTGACGGGCAGGCAGGTCGCCGGCAGGGGCTTGGGGAGCCCTTCGGCTTGATGTACACTCTGCGCTCTCACAGGCTCAGCTACTTGGTTGGCGCCTGCAGTAATAAACTGATAGGTGCTTTAGGGCACAAAAGCAGGAAGTAATTGAAAAAAGAAGGAAGTTCGGTATAGGCTCTACGCCTTGCCCGCTTTTCAGGCTTTATTCAGACGCTGCGCTGAAGTCCTCGCGCCAGCATCTACCGTCGTTGGAGAGAACCCCATGGATTTAAGAAAACTCAAGACCCTGATCGACCTCGTTTCGGAGTCCAACGTGTCTGAACTGGAAATCACCGAAGCCGAAGGCAAGGTGCGTATCGTCAAATCCAGCGGTGCCCCGCTCGTGATGCAGCAGCCGGTTGCCATGGTAGCAGCTCCCGCAGCGGCCCCGGCAGCCGGCGCCCCCGCCGCACCCGTGGCCGACGCGGCGCCCGCCGCACCGGCCGGCCACGCCGTCAAGTCGCCTATGGTGGGCACCTTCTACCGCTCCGCCAGCCCCGGCGCCAAGGCGTTTGTCGAGGTGGGCAGCGTCGTCAAGGAAGGCGAAACCATCTGCATCATCGAGGCGATGAAGATCCTCAACGAGATCGAAGCCGACAAATCCGGCACGGTCACCAAGATTCTTTCGGAAAACGGCCAGGCTGTCGAATACGGCCAACCCCTCTTCATCATTGAATAAGCCGGCGCTTCGCCCCCTTATTCAAACCAGGCTTACCGACGCATGTTCAAGAAAATACTGATCGCCAACCGCGGAGAGATCGCCTTGCGCATCCAGCGCGCCTGCCGCGAACTCGGCATCAAGGCCGTGATGGTCTATTCAGAGGCCGACCGCGAAGCGAAATACATCAAACTGGCGGACGAGTCGGTCTGCATAGGCCCCGCGCCTTCCAAAGACAGCTACCTCAACATGCCGGCCATCATTTCGGCCGCTGAGGTGACGGACGCCGAAGCGATTCACCCCGGCTACGGCTTCCTGAGCGAAAACGGGCCTTTCGCGCGCCGCTGTACGCACGCTCGGCTCACGTTCGTCGG